>MAAC01018224.1_pt1 | contig 11261 bp, 11 predicted proteins | sample 1115981 | NCBI WGS metagenome assembly MAAC01 (sample SAMN04961126, study PRJNA320927) | seawater metagenome | isolation source: sample BD02T64 sea water enriched with oil for 64 days | place: USA:Gulf of Mexico | collected 2013-07-27 | reverse complement strand
TGTTCGACAAACGTGATTTGTTACAGCTCGCTCATATGAAAATGCCCTTTGGAAAATACAAAGGGCAGGTTTTAATTGATATACCTGAAGAATATTTACTGTGGCTTGCGAACAAAGGGTTTCCCCAAGGCAAACTGGGAATGTTACTTGAGCTTGCTTTGGAAATTCGCATCAATGGGCTAGAAAAAATTATCGAGCCGATGAAAGCAATGGCATATCCTTAGTCCGCTTCGGGTAATTGCAAATAATGTCAGAATTATTTTATGTATTATTTGCAAACCTAATGAAATCATTAACATGCCTCTCCAGCCTCGCTAATACCTTGATATCTAATATATTCATATTTTTGTCAAATATATTATCTATATTTGTAACCATCATTTCATGACACCTATGAATATCAGAAAGTGTTGAATCAAGAATCAGTTTCAAATGCGCCTGCGCCCTTGCTCCACCTACTGGGCTTGCAGCTTGAGTGATAATTGATACGACCTTACCTTTCAGAGGTGAATTAAACGCAGGCCTTGATGCCCAGTCTATGGCGTTCTTTAATACCGCAGGAATACTGTGATTGTACTCAGGTGTACAGATTAATAACGCATCAGCAGACGCCACGTGTAATAGGAAATTAGAAACAACTTCAGGTTTTTCATCGTTTAAATCTTCTGAGTAGAATGGAAGGCTATCTAGCTTGGGCATTTCAAGTTCATGCTCATCGAGAAAGCTAGAGATATTGTGAAGCAGTGCCAAAGTCTTACTTTTCGAGTGAAAACTCCCAGATAACAACAGAATATTCATACCATTCTTTCCTTAATAATTTTATAGCCATAACATTTACACTGCAGATTTTTCTGGCGATGTAACTTATTAGGGGCTGGTAAACACTACGTTAGTGGTGGTAAGAAGATAATAACGCTAGCCCGAGTGGCGTACTTTCGATAATATGACAAGCTATGCAGAGAACACGACAACATTGGCAAGAAGTCCCCCTTATCGTGCCACCAACAGGCAAACCACAACGCCCTATCAGTATGCTTTATCGCAAACTGCCTCCGCAATCAGTGGTAACTGCACATAGCCACAACTGGGGGCAGCTGGTCTATGCCAGCACCGGCGTGTTAGATGTGACGACCCCTAGTGGTCGCTATCTGGTACCACCGCACCGGGCCGTATGGGTACCCCCTGAGCACCCCCATGAGATTTCCAGCATACACGGAGCTGAAATCTCCAGCGTTTATATCACCACTGATGAAGCACAATCCCTGGCAAACCATTGCTACGTACTTGAAGTTTCACTCTTGCTACGAGAGCTAATCTTAGAAGCGCTACGTCAGCCCAGTGAATATGAATGGTTAAGTTCAACAGGGCGTTTATTTCGAACCCTTCGTGACCAAGTTATCGGCGCAAACTCAGTTCCATTACACCTCCCCTTGCCAAGCGACTCACGCTTACAGAAAATCTGTACAGAATTACAGAACCACCCGGAACGTAAACGTAACTTAGAGCAATGGGGGGAGTTTGCAGGTGCTTCAAGTCGAACGGTACAGCGCCTCTTCCTAAAAGAGACAGGGCTGAGCTTTCGTAGCTGGCGTCAACAACTGCGTTTACAAATTGCATTACAACGTTTAGCAACAGAAAAACATTCCGTAACTCGTATTGCCAGTGACCTTGGGTATGAATCTAGCTCCGCATTTATTTCGATGTTCCAACAACAATTAGGGGTAACGCCCGGTGAATATGCGAAACCATTTAAGCAACCCCCGCCGATTTGAAAATCCTCTATAATGAATGAACGAGCAATCGATTCATTATTATTTTTGGTGAAAAACGAGGTTCTCAAGCCGATGCACCAGCCCCCCTGGATTCGCACACTTTTATTAGTGGCAAGTTCGCTATTGCTACCCACTGTATATGCGCAATCACGCGATAGTTTTGACGAGATTATAATGGACATGCCGCTAGAGCAACTACTGAAAGTTAGCGTGGCATCCAAGCGCCTTGAGTCGGTAAATCATGCTCCTAGTGTAATCACCGTAATCTCCGCAAATGACATTCGCCGCTACGGTGCTCGCCACCTACGTGACGTAATTGATCGCTTACCCAACGCTCAGGTAATTGGTTCTACCAACTATCCCCATAACCGCACCTCACTTCGCGGGGTAACACAAACCCACCTAGACGATAAAATTCTAATCCTACTCAACGGACGCCCTATTCGCGATGCCGGACAAGGTGGCGTTAATGGTGACATCTACTCATCATTCCCCCTTAACCTCATCCAACAAATCGAGATTATTCGAGGTCCAGGTTCAGTTCTTTATGGCACCAATGCATTTTCTGGCGTAATGAATATTGTCACCAAACAACCGAAATCTCCCGCGGAGTTTCAAATTGAAACCCAATATGGCAGCTACAAATCTAAGGAAATTGATATAACAGGTGGGGCAATTTTTGAAGATTTTAGTTTTATGGGCGCATTAAATACACACAACAGCAACGGAGACACCTTCGCCAATACTACAGGTGAATTTGGATCCAACGGGGATTACGAAACTGGCAAAAAATCAATAGAAATGGTATTCCAAACACAATATAAACAGCTAAACATAAATGCCATCGTCAATCAGGTCGAACAAAAAGCGGGGAACAATTTACTCACATTTCCCTCAGAGTATTGGACAATCGAAAGACGTTTCTTCGATATAGGATATATATTTGACCTCCACAATCAATGGAACATACAGGCCAATCTCACTTACAACGGAATGAACAACACAGCAGGAATCATTGGTGGTAAAGATCGTTTTTTTACAACAAAGTCACGGGGTTATCTCGGTGAACTCTCATTACATGGCAATATTAATGAGCACACTGATGTTGTCATCGGTGGTGTATATGACGCGCTTAAAGGAGACAATGTATCCGACGGGAATCGAAACACTAACATCGATGCCTGGCGATCCAGCTTTTATTCTCAACTAGATTATCGCGTTAGTGACCGGTTAAAGCTGAACGGTGGTTTTCAGCTAAACAAACCCGAAGGTGATGGCAGCGACATTGCCCCACGAGCGGCAAGTGTCATTACCTTCAACAAAAATTATGTATTAAAATTAATGTATGATGAAGCCTATCGATCTCCCTTCGGTTTGGATTTATTTCTCGACGCCGCCTTCTTGCTTGGAAATCCAGACTTAAAACCAGAGACCATTAATACCTACAGCGCACAACTTATCTACACACAACGAGAGTCTAACGTCGCTCTCACGTACTACACAAGCCGTCACAAAGACCTTATTGTGCGTACCACGGATGGTTCTGGGCAAGTGACGCTAACCAATCAAGGGCATATTGATTACGGCGGTATAGAATTAGAATACAACTGGACATTGAGTCAAGCATGGAGTGCCACAGGAAACATTTCCTACCAGTCAAACGAAACTGACACCGGAGATAAAGACACAACATTTCACCCCAACTGGATGGCAAAAAGTGGTTTCTCCTATGATGCCAACGGATATCTAGCCAGTTTATTTATTAGCTATTTCGGTGAACCGACACAAAGCGTTGAATTAAACCCCGCAGTTAATAAAGCCAACCCCAAAGCGGAAAGCTATACATTACTCACAGCAAACATCGTTTTTGATCTAGGCCTCGTGTTAAACAATACCAATTACGCCGATTTAACCTTTTCCATTTATGGTGATAACTTACTTGATGAGAGGGTGTATTCTCCAGAAATCAGCCGCTTAATCGTAAATTCAATTCCCAGCCATAATGGCCGTGGGTTCTATGCGACATTAACTTATTCGTTTTAGCAGTACCCACCGGACTCAATATAAGTTAACTCATTCAGCAAGTACTTCTGACACACGTAATTGAAGTGCCGGCAACACTTCAGTCTCAAACCATGGATTTTGATGTAACCAACGGTTATTTCTAGGGCTTGGATGCGGGAGAGGAATCATTTGTGGCCAATAAGTTCGCCAAGACTTTACCAGAGCCGTCACAGAGCTAGCAGCCTCACCAAAGTGATAAGCCTGCGCATACTGCCCTAATACCACGGTCACCTCCACATCAGACAGCTGCTCCAGAAGCTGCTCTCGCCAAGCGTCCGCACATTCACTGCGAGGAGGCAAATCTCCGGATTTACCTGTCCCTGGAAAACAGAAACCCATAGGTAAGATAGCAATTTTTTCTGGCTCGTAAAACTCTTCACGTGTCACACCCAGCCATTCTCGCAAACGATTTCCACTGGCATCATCAAATGGCACTCCCGACTGATGAACCTTTCTGCCCGGTGCTTGCCCTGCAATTAAAATCCTTGCTTTAGGGTGCAACTGCAAAACGGGTCGAGGGCCCTCTGGTAAGTTCTCCTCGCAGATAGTACAAGCTCGAACTCTTGCTAATAACGATGAAAATGACTCCATAATACCTCTATCCTTTGCATGGGTAAAAACCCAAATATGTTGTTAACAGCCTCTCATTCTTGATATATATCAATTTTTGTTTTAAAGTTTCAGTAATTTCTGAAACTTTAAAACATCGAGAAACGCGATGCAAATGACGCCCATGATTGAATCCTTCGTCCTACATTTTGGCGAAATGGGGAGCCGCTGGGGCTTTAATCGAACCGTAGGCCAAATGTACGGGCTGATTGTACTAAGTGAAGCCCCCCTTAGTGCCAATGATATCTCATCTTCCCTGAGTATTTCACGGGGTAATGTCAGCATGGGCCTTAAGGAGCTGCAGTCTTGGCAACTTGTTCGTGTACATCACGTCCCAGGGGATCGCAAAGAATACTTCTCTACCGCAGGTAGTATTTTAGAGATGGCCCGGCGGGTCATGATTGAACGTAAACGCCGGGAAGTTGACCCAACGTTAACACTACTGCGTGACATCATATTAGAAAGCCCCTCCAGTGAAGGCGAAGCCCATGCTCAAACAAAAATGCGCGAGATTCACGACCTATTAGAATCAGCTTCCCTGTTATCTGATGAAATCCAGTCACTGAGTATCGAAAGCCTTCAAACCCTGATTAAGCTAGGGGCTGGCGTTGGCAGATTACTTGAATTTGCCGACAAATTTCGTAGCAATAAAGGTAATGATAAGGATAGCGATAGGGGTAACGATAAAGGTAACGAGAAGCACTAATTTAATCGTCACCAAACCTAACCACTTTTAATTAAACATGTCATAAACGGGGTCTACTATGATTGACACCTTGATGCTCTCTCGCATCCAGTTTGCCGCTAACATAAGTTTTCACATACTCTTCCCAATGATTACCATTGCCCTGTGTTGGTTTTTGGTTTATTTCAAAGTTCGCCTTCATACCTCCGGAGACCCTGTGTGGATGCGAGCCTACCGTTTCTGGGTAAAAGTGTTTGCATTAACTTTCGCCATTGGTGTTGTTAGCGGTATTACTATGTCGTTTCAATTTGGCACCAATTGGCCAGGGTATATGGAAACCGTGGGTAACATCGCTGGCCCATTATTAGGTTATGAAGTGTTAACCGCATTCTTTTTAGAAGCGACATTTCTGGGTATCATGTTATTTGGTATGGACCGATTATCACCACGATTACACACTTTTTCTACTGTCATTGTCGCCTTAGGCACCACAACATCCGCTTTTTGGATTCTAGCGTTAAACTCTTGGATGCAAACACCTACCGGGTTTGAAATGCGAGATGGTGTTGCATTCCCAGTCGATTGGATGGAGATCATATTTAACCCCTCACTGCCCTATCGATTAGCACACACATTGATTGCATCTGGGCTTACCGCCAGTTTCTTAATATGTGGTTTGTCTGCGTATCGAATATTAAAAGGTGATGATAAACGCGCGCCTAAACTAACGCTTAAAACCGCTATCTGCGTAGCGGCAATACTTACCCCCTTACAGGTCTTTGTGGGAGACCTTCATGGATTAAATACTCTTAAACATCAACCACAAAAAATTGCGGCAATGGAAGGAGTTTGGGAAACGCAAAAAGGCGCACCTTTATTACTATTTGCTCTACCGGATGAAAAAACACGCAGCAATCACTTTGAAATCCCTGTACCCAAATTAGCCAGCCTTATATTAACTCACGACAGTGAAGGCGAAATCAAAGGTTTAAATGAATTTAAAAATGAACACCCGCCTGTGGCGCCACTATTTTTTGGATTTCGCATTATGGTTGGTATTGGCATGCTGATGTTATTACTTGCTTGGGTCGGTGTATTTCAACTGATTCGTCGTAAAACGGTAAACACGTTAACCTTAAAGGCCTTTCTGGTCATGACATTTTCAGGCTGGATAGCAACATTGGCAGGTTGGTATGTTACCGAAATTGGCCGTCAGCCCTATCTTGTGAGCGGAATTCTCAGGACCAGCGATGCAGTTACCACAGTGCCAGCCTCAAATGTCACGCTATCTCTAACACTGTACCTACTGGTGTACATCGGGCTATTAATTGCTTATCTCCATACATTATTTCTTATGGCACGCCGTGCCGTTGAAATAGAAGAGATATCACCACAAGAGCAAGATGATACAAAACCTACATTCCCTTTACACTCTTCCCCCTTTGTCGTTAAGGAGCCCGCATCATGATGGACGTTACGTGGTTACACATGTTTTTTGGTGGCCTTATGGCATTGGCAATTTTGATATACGCCATCTTAGATGGTTATGACCTTGGTGTTGGAATCTTAATGCCACGGCACAACGTTCAACAAAGAGATCAGATGATTGCCTCCATAGGCCCTTTTTGGGATGCCAACGAAACCTGGTTAGTACTAGCTGTTGGCATCCTACTCATTGCTTTTCCAGACGCCTATAACTTGGTGTTAAAGGAGTTATACCTACCAGCAACCATCCTACTTATCGGCCTTATTATGCGTGGTGTTGCCTTTGATTTTCGTGCCAAGGTATCACTAGATAACAAAAACATGTGGGATAACATATTCAAAGCAGGCTCCCTCGTCTCTTCTCTCGCACAAGGTTATATGCTGGGGCAATATGTCGTTGGATTCGACGCCAGCTGGGCAAGCCAAGGTTTTTCTGTGCTCAGCGCGATCTGTGTTGCAGCTGCTTACAGCTATATCGGCGCTACCTGGTTGGTTATGAAAACAGAAGGGGATTTACAAAAGCAAGCCGCATCTTGGGCTCGCCGTTGTGGCTGGGTGACATTTCTAGGGGTGGTGAGCGTTTGTATCGTCAACCCCATCATCAACCCTAGCGTTTTTGAGAAGTGGTTTAACTTTCCTACCGCACTGTTACTCTTTCACATCCCACTCATCAGTTTGGCTTTATTTATTACCAATGATCAGATATTAAAACGTATTCCTTTAGAAAAGGATTTTGGGTGCTGGATACCTTTTCTAGGGGTTGTTGGTATATTTTTTATCTGTTTTCAGGGACTTGCTTATAGTTTCTATCCTTATGTAGTACCAGGAAAACTAACTATGATGGAGGCTGCAAGCGCTACCGAGTCATTAGAATTTATCTTTATCGGCACCGTTATTGTGGTGCCAATAATCCTTTGCTACACCGCACTCTCGTATCGTGTATTTTGGGGAAAGGCTACTGAATTGAAATACTATTAGCTATGGCAGCCCTCGGTGCGAAGCCGAGGGTTATTAGTTAACGGGGATTTCTTTAACCTTCTGCAAAGCTTTAAATAAAAGCTGCTTATCCAAAAAAGCAACATGTTTTACATTAATAACCGCGTCAAACTCAGCAAACTGTATGGATTCAAACGAACCATGAGTATTAATATACATTACCATTTTCTCGATGATCTCATCGCCTAAACGTATCAAAGAGGGGCGCACCTCCTGCTGAAGGTCTTTTGGCTTATGCTGAAGTGGTTGAGAAAGGAAGTCTGCGCGATGTCGAAATTGTATCGCTTTAGCAACAGAAATTTGTGCTTTAAAAAAATGTTCGACCGAGTTAGGGTCAAGCCCTCTATCATGCGCGGAGACTTTAGCTTTCTCTATTACGACCTTTTCTCTCTCAACGTCTTCGATAGGACGATGGTTTTCTGCCTTAAATAGAGCAACATCTTCCATATAAGTTAGACGTTCATTTATCGTTTCGAATAGCCCTTCCGACGTGACCTCGGCTCCCGCTTGAAACGGAAAAATGATTAACAAGAAAAACAAATTCCGTATTTTCATAACCTCTCCCCAATTTAATTTTTGACTTCTAAAAGCTCTGCCTATTACTCGTGATTTAAGAAGAACATTATTTCATTTCTATTGGGATGTGTTTTTAGCCATTCCCTGACTCTTTTAACTTCCTCCAACTCACCGTCATCAATAACTTTTCGCAATCGCTGCTCACGCACATCTTCTAATGCTTTTTTCTTTAATTTTCGCTGCCACTCTTGCGTAAACACTATGGGCATTTTTCTACTTAACTCTAACGATTTCAGTAACTCCCACTCCCCCCCATCCAGCCACACTTCATCACAGCTAGCACACAGATCAAGACGACTGTTTGAGCAGCCTGATACTTTGTACTTTGTCATCAGTTTTTTGCACTTTGGGCACATAAGGGCTGCGTGAGAGTCCTCCACCTCTTCTACTGCTTGAGTATTATTAATATCACCTTCAGCGATGGGAGATGATCGCTCCAGCCAGTCACGATAATAAAGCAACGAGATAACTGCTCCATTACAACTGGCACATCCCATAGCCGACAAACCTTGTTCAAGTTTTGTTGCTCTTAGGGGTACGGTTTTGCATTTTGGACAATCCATTGAAACCTCATTTTTTATAGCTTGTATAATTAACTTACCGCACTGCTATGCATATCTGGTTCTAAAACAACACAAGCTATCGCGTTGTTTAATTTCGCCCTCAAGGCACTAAACTCCCCCGAACAACGATCAATATCCATACTTCCTATCAGTTTGATAACACCGTCAGTGGTATGTGCAAGAACCGCAGGAAAATCTCCAGCTACCACATGAATCTCCTCATCTGTTAGCTGGTTTTTACAAGGCTCTCGAATTTCAGCCTTTAATGACGCTTTCAGCTCTTTTTTGTACGCTTTCCAATCGCCTGTTTGTGTTACTCGGTGGTAGGCAATTTCACAGAGTGTGCAGCTATGATGACCCTCTACTGCTTCTTTTAATGCCCGCACCCCACTGGCAAGGCTGAAATCAGCATTCCATACAAATGTAATACGCTTTATATCCACCATGATTTTTTTACCTATTATTGATTAATCCCTTAATCGACGCACACGAAACGACCTACCTTTTAACTTGCCTCGTGCAATTTTTGTCAGTGCAACATTAGCAACATCACGGTTCACCGCAACATAGGCCCAGTTATCAAACATCTGAATTTTACCCACCTGCTTGCCTTCAATGCCATCTTCACCGGTCAGCGCACCCAAAATATCCCCAGGCCGTACTTTCTGTTTTTTCCCGCCGTCAATTTGCAGCGTTGCCATTTCTGGTTCATACGCCTCCTGGTTCAACAGTTTTTCAGGAGGCAACGCTTCAGGCACAACGCGTTGTCCTAAATACTCTTCTAACTGCGTAACCTTGTAATGCTCTTTATCACTATACAAAGATAACGCTAACCCTTTACTACCCGCTCGACCCGTTCGGCCTATACGATGTACGTGAACCTCTGTATCTCTAGCAATGTGATAGTTAATCACCGCGTCCAACGCATCGATATCCAACCCTCGGGCAGCAACATCCGTTGCAACCATTACCGATACACTTTTATTGGAAAAGCGCACCAATGCTTGATCGCGCTCTCTCTGCTCAAGGTCTCCGTGTAAAGACAAGGCACTAAAGCCGTTATCACGCAAATACTCTGCAAGCTCATCAGTCTCACGTTTGGTGTTGCAAAATACCACTGTAGACTCAGGTAGGTAGCGTAATAACAACAACTGCACAGCCTCTGGGCGCTGCTCGTTACCTGCTACCTTAAAAAAGTGCTGTTTAATGGTGCTGTCATTATGGGTGGACTCCACTTTTACCATTTCTGGCTGATTCATCACACGATTGGCAATGGACTGTATCTTTTTGGGGAATGTCGCGCTGAAAAGCATGGTTTGACGCTTATTAGGCATAAACTCAATAATGTCATCCAATGCATCCTGAAAACCCATATCCAACATTCGATCCGCTTCGTCCAATACAAAGGTGGTCAAATCGGCCAATGATAGATATTCCTTACGCAAATGTTCCTCTACTCGGCCCGGTGTACCCACAATAATGTGAGCCCCATGCTCTAAAGAGCCAATTTGTGGGCCAAAAGGCATTCCGCCACACAAAGTTAGTACTTTAACGTTATGTGTCGCACGAGCCAGCCTACGAATTTCTTTCGCAACTTGGTCAGCCAGCTCCCGAGTAGGACAGAGCACCAACGTCTGCACCCGAAAACGCTTCACATTTAGCTTATTCAGTAAGCCAAGGCCAAACGCTGCCGTTTTACCAGACCCCGTTTTCCCTTGCCCAATGACATCTTTGCCAGCCAATATTAGAGGCAAACTCTGAGCCTGTATTGCTGTCATTTCGTGGTAGCCTAGGGTAGATAGGTTCTCTAACAGGTCAGGGGCTAATTTCAGACTTGCGAAGTTGGTATCTGACAACGTGAATGCATCCTATATAAGGGATAAGGGTATTGACGCCAAATACAGGCGTCACTAAAATCAATGCGTCATAATAACAGATTATCGCCTCTCTTTTCGCACTGGAAAGGCCCACCATAAGGAAAGCTTCCAATCTTGTTGCCTATTTTTACAGAGAAGTACTCAACAGTGTTCCATCAAGCGCCCAAGTACGGTATAAGGTCGCTATGAAAACACCAAAACGAATCATACCCTTAGTTGAAGATGGTCTTGTAGACGAAGTGCTACGCCCATTAATGAACGGTAAAGAAGCCGCCGTGTACGTTGTACGCTGTGGCACCGAGATCCGCTGCGCAAAAGTTTACAAAGAAGCCACCAAACGTAGCTTCAAACAGGCAGTTCAGTACCAAGAAGGCCGTAAAGTACGTAATAGCCGTCGCCAACGCGCAATGGAAAAGGGCTCGAAGTTTGGCCGTAAAGAGCAGGAAGACGCTTGGCATAACGCCGAAGTTGATGCGCTTTACCGCCTTGCAGATGCCGGCGTACGAGTCCCAAAGCCCTACGGGTGCTTTGACGGCGTTTTGCTCATGGAACTTGTTACCGATGATCATGGCCAAGTAGCCCCTCGGCTTAACGACGTATCCATGTCTGCAGAACAAGCACGAGAAGATCATGA
>MAAC01009645.1_pt1 | contig 11279 bp, 7 predicted proteins | sample 1115981 | NCBI WGS metagenome assembly MAAC01 (sample SAMN04961126, study PRJNA320927) | seawater metagenome | isolation source: sample BD02T64 sea water enriched with oil for 64 days | place: USA:Gulf of Mexico | collected 2013-07-27 | reverse complement strand
CCGGAGCCGGTGCCGTATTTACTGAGGGCAATGGGTTCCTTGTTTTCGGGCTTTTTATAGATTTCATAGCGCCGGTAGAGGCGATAATCGCTAAGGCGGCGCAGCTCGCGCAGGGCCGATTGCTCGTCCTTGTCGAGTAGCATGGCGACCAGCTTGTCCCTAACCTTGCAGGATTGCGCACTGAGGTCGGCATCGAAGAGGCTACTGCCATCGCCCAGGTTGGGCAGTTTTACCACCTCCTTAAAAAAGCGCCAATACTCCTTAAATTCCGGCAGCCACTGCCAGTCAAAATAAAAGCGCTCGCGGTCGGAGCCGAAGACGTGGTGTTCGAGTTCTTTGTTGAGGTCTTCGAGCACCCGCTTGCCATCGTTGATGGCCTGATAAATGGAGTGGCACAGATTACTGACAAAAGCGGTGTGAAAACTGTCGCGCAGGGCCGCGAGTTTTTCGGCCTTACCGACCAGCACATTATTTTTTAAGGCATTGTGAACGGACTGAACATCATCCGCCATTTTGACCAATTGCGAAAAATACGCGATACCGTGTTGCTCAACGCCACCGCTGGTGTAGACAATCGTATTGTGGGTCTGGGCCCTTTGATTGTGTTCGATAATGGCCTGATACAGCGCCCGGTCATGGTGGTCGAGCTGTTTCAAATAGGCGGCATTTTCTTCGTCAAAGCAAAAGCCCACGCCGGCATTGCGAGCCTTTTGCTCCGCCGACTGTAACGCCACCTCGCTGTCAAAGGCCGGGTAATATTTGCCGATGTCCGACACGCCGGCCTCACAGGTATCGCGCTGATCTTGCAGGCCCTCCTGTTCGGCGGCCAGTTTTGCCACGCCAGAGGCGAGGTTTTGCTGCTTCTCATTGCAGGCACCGAGGTCTTTATTAAGGCTCGTGCCGGCGTTTTCCAGGGTATCGATTTCGCTCTGTAGCACCTGCAAGCGCGCCTCTAGCGCCTCAAAGTCACTTAGGTCGAGGTTGCGCAGCTGATCTTCGGCCTGCTGCCGGGCACGATACAGGGCTAGCATTTGCGTCAACGTGTCGCCGCACTCCACCGGCTTTACTCGCTCGATCAGCTCGTAAATACGCGCCACCTGCTGGTTCGTCTCGCCACACTGAAAGCTCTGCTGCTGTAGCGCACTGGCTTCCTCCCGCTTCGCCTCCAGAGCGCGCTGGCGGGCACCTTGACCAAATACCAGGTCGGCATCGTCAATATCACAGCGAAACATCGCGTAGTTGCCCGAACCCAGACCCGAGGCGGTGACGCCCCGACGCGTGCGGCGCAGACTCTCTTCATCCTTGACCCGCAACACGGCGCCGTAGGAGGCCTGTAAATAGTATTCGGCGATCTTGTGCTCAACACTCATCAACTCGACGATGGAGTCCTTGGCGAGGCTGATTTTGGCGGCGTCGCGCTGGGCCTTGGCACCCTGAATCACCCGGGCATTGTTGCGCCCCCCCTGCAGCCCACGCACCACACGAATGGCCTCGGCCTCGTGTTCGGGGTCGACAATAATGCCAAACCGCGCGCCACCCATATAGCCCTCAATGGCCATTTGCCAGCGCGGGTCAATAATCTCTACAAAGTCACACAACACCGCGGCTCGCGCCCCGGGGCACTGTAAATTGATGGCGCCAATAGCCGTCGCGACATGGGCTGGATAATTCACCTTATTGTGTTCGAGGCGCTGAATTTCCAGCTGTTTGCGCTCGCCGCGCTCGTTGATATTAGTCACTTGGCGCTGGCTGTCGTTGTAGCAGGCCAGCACCTGGTCGCGAATACTGTGCGGGCCACTGCAACGCTCGGCACTGTGCAAAGCAGCGGCCAGGTCGCTGTGCTCACGGTCCAGTTGTTGCACCGCCTCGAGCTTGTTCTCTAGCGCACCAATACCGACCCAGTCTTTGGTCATTAACTGGGGCATGTCGAGACCGCTATCTTCTGGCCCGCGCAGCACCTTTTTAACCATCAAGAGCAGGGCTTTATCTTCCAGTGCCGGAACCTCCTTCGCTAGCGCACCGCCCTGTAAGCTTTGTTGCAGTTGTCGTAGGGCCTGGTAGTTACGCGCCAACTGCGGCTCCTGTTCCAACAGGGCCTTGGCGCTGCCCACCAAGCGTTGCTCACAACCCTCAACCTCTTGTTCCAACTGGTCTTTGTCGCGCAGAGCGGCGATGCCCTGGCGCTGGGCCTTGAGGTCGATCAGCTGATTATTGAGTGCGCGCTTGTGCTCCGCATTGGCCTGAATATCCAGCTCGCGCTGGGCGATGGCCTCTTCGTTGTGGCGCTGCTGCTGCTTCAGTGCCAGGTAGTCATCCTGCTTCACCACAACCTGGCGACTGAACTCGGCGTATTGCCCGACGCGATGGCCGAGCCAATTGTCGATATAACACTGCGCCTGATGTTGCGCCGTATGGAGGTTGTCCAGGGCCTGTTTTATCTGCTGGGTTTCCTCGTCCATGCCGTGAATGGTCTTCATCAATTCCGAGACCTGGCGAATATCGTCACTCAAATCTTTCGGCTCTAGAATCTCACGCTCGACAAAGTCGCTGATACTTTTCACCGGCTTGTAGGCCATAAAGTTGGCGAAGGTGCGCGCCGCATGCTTGGCCTCCCGGTCGGAGACGGCCCCGGGCTGGCCGCGAAAGGCACCGTAGAGACGCCGCAAATAGGGACCCTTTTTGTCGTAGATCTCCACCGCCTCGCTACCGAACTGGCGCTTCAGGCGATGGGCAATTTCGGGCAGGGGCACAATGGACTGACCCGTGGAGGCCTCGAGTAAAAAGTCCTTCAGGCACAGCTGCTGGTTGGGAATGATTAAAAACTGCAGTTCGTCCTGGCGCGCCTGGCGATTGGCACTGGCCGCGTCGAGATGGGCGCGCACGCACATCACCGCACTGAAGACCTCGCCGGCCTCACCCTCGGTGGGGTGAAAGACTCCTGCCACATAGCCGTCGCAGGCCTGGGGCCGGGCGTAGCTGCCGTCGTCACAACCCAATACATAGGACGCCAGTGTGCGCACCTGCTTGCCGCCGCGCCCGCGCTGGGTGGTTTCATCCTGCCCGGGGTTATAGGTAAAGAGGTTTTCGTGGGCCGCCGTCATCAGCGATTGCAGGCCGTCGGCGGCGGTGGTTTTACCCGAGCCATTGCCGCCGGAGAACAGATTGATGGGGCCAAAGTCGAATTCGAGGGGGGGGATATTGCCCCAGTTAAGATAGATAACGCGCTTACAAAACATCGTCGCCCTCCTCTGTGGTGGCGCTCATTCTTTCTGGTACGGAGTCGGGCATGGAGTCTGGCGCGGGATCTGACGTGGGATCTGGCGGGCAGAGCTTGGCCAGCACTTGGTCATCGACAAAGCTGGTGATCGAGGGGTGGATGCTGATCCAGCTCTCGGCAAAATCGAGGTCTTGCTCGGTGTTATAGCGAATCAGACGCAACTGACGCAGGCGTTTGAACAAGGCCTTTCTCTCACCGGCATTATCGGGCAGCGCGCGCTTGAGCAAATTTTTGTGGGCAATAGCGAGACTCTCCAGCGGCAACATCACACACCCCTTATCGTCGACCTGGCCATCGCGCAGCGACTTCTCGTACTCGACCCGCAGTACCAAAATCAGTGCCACCTCTTGTTGGCTGGGGCGCTGGCGAAAACCACTGTTAAAAGCATTGTGGTCGTCATCGGCGAGGCCCGGCACGGTGGCACCCGGGGGAAAGATACGCACAAAGCAAAAGCGTCTGTCGTGCTGTACCCGCACCTTGAGAAGGGCTAAATAGTCGTCAACCAGCTCACTGCACTGCAGGTAGCGGTCGTAGAGCATGCCTTCAATTAGACTCTCGTCGCGGCACAGCACCCCGTAGTCGAGGAGGCGAATCAACAGCTCCGAAAAATCATCGGCGCTAATGGTGAGGTCTGCGAGCCCCTCTGCAATCATCTCTTGAAACATATATCGGTTAACCAGGGCTAGGGGGCGGTGTTGTAGGGGCTATTGCATCTTCTGCAAGGGCAGAACGGGCGGTCTCGTGCGTCTCGGCACTGCTGGCCAGTAGCTCGATAGTGAATTCGTCGAAGCCACGGTAGTACGCGCTGTCCTCGACCCGCCGCCCGGTGGCCTCGACACGAAAGCGCAGTTCGCTGCTGAGATTATTTAGCGCCCCGACTTCAATAATATGGGCCATGGCCAGCAGGTCGTGGGCATCATCGACCGGCAGACTACGGGTCGAGATACGTTGCCCGGCGTGCATTGCCTTCAGCACATAGTCTTTGAGATGGCCGTTGTTGGTCATAAAGGCCTGGTCGAGTAATTGGCGGATCAGCAATTCCCGCTGTGCGGGTGCGTCGACGCTCTGTGCCGGCGCTAAGGCATTGTCCACCCAGGGGCGGGTTTGGCGGTCCTGCAGTTTAATCTGCTGGGGGTCGATTAAGGCCAGATTAAAACTCGCCATGCTGTCGGCCGCACCCGCCATGCGCTGGCGATATTGATCGTCGCTCACGTCGGCCAGCTCGGCACAAACCGCCAGCAGGTCGTTGTTGTGGCAGCTGTTCATATAGCTCAGTTGACGAATAATAATATCGGCGCGCTTGGTAAAACCGTGTAGCGCGCTGCGCAGCGCCGGCAGCATAATGTCGGCGGCATTGCGCATGCGCTGCTCGATGGTATCGAGAATAAACCACAAATAGGATTGCTCGTCGCCACACAGGCCGGGCACCGTGCGACGTAGGCTGCGCTCGATTTCCTGCTTAAAGCCCTTCGACTTGCGGCGGATCTTCGCCACCACGCGACTGATATCTTCGCGATGTTTTTCAACACTGTCGGCCGACAGGCGCACGGCAATATCGGGCTGAAAGCGTTTTTCCATAAATTCGAAAAACTGTTCGGCGGCCTGCTGCACCAACTGCTGAGACTCAACCTCGCGAATCAACTCGCGCTTGCGCTCGTCGAGTTCGGCAATCACATCGGTAAAGTCGGTAATAATGCGTTCGGAGTATTCATAGGCATCGAGCAGGTCGTAGACCTCGCCGCGACTGAGCAGGGCCTCGAGAGCATTCAGGGTATTGCGGGTGTTGCGGTGGCGGGTGCGAATTTGCGTGCTGTCGGCCTCGAGCAGCGCCTGGGCAAAGACCCGACCCAGGCGCGTAAAGGGGAAACTCGAATACAGGGTAGCGGCGTCGACCTGACGCTCCAACCAACCGCCCTCGACCAGTTGCTTGAGTGCCCAGTTGGCCTGCTCGCGGTGGTTTTTAAAGCGTGGCTCCAGCTCGTCGCCAGTCGCTGTTGCCGGCTCATCATCGAAAACCTGGTCGACCGGGCGGGCCAGCGACTCCGTCAACAGCGCCAGTATCTGCTCGCGGCTCAGGGCCTGGCCGTAATCGGCCGTTGAGCTGTATTGGCGCTGGTAAAGCAGGCACAAACACTGCACCAGCTGTTCGCGGTATTTGCCGGTGAGGGGCTTGAAAAAGTGCCGGCGTTGGTCAGTAAAAAACATAGGCAGGGATCGTCGTGAAGCGGACGTAACAGGCGGCGAGACGGGGCTCGAAAACAGCCCGCCACTCTAGCGCAAAAACGCCGCTCTGGGTATCGGTAAAACACGATAGAGCGGGGCTTTACCAAGGCCTGCCATCTAGCTAATACTTGCCAAGTTCAGCCGGGGCATTGCCATGAGACTCTGGGGGTTCAGCGCTAAGCCCTACATTCAAAACCAGCGGCAGTGTTAACTGAGCCAGACACCGAGAAGGACTGTCTGGAGAAAATTGTCAACACCCCTCCATACCAAGGCTATTCAACCCGCTTTGGAAGGTAAGCTCACGCAGAATGCGCACTAATCCCGCAAGTAAAGCCAGATTTATTTATGAATATCAACGACATAGAATAGACAAATTTATTCTAGCCACTTAATTATTACTTAGGCCATTTTTAGCTTATCGCCACTAACAAGCCCAACCTTTAGGTCACTAGCCTCATAAATGACTTTACCCTTATGAATGACAACACCATCTGCAACACCCATAGGCATTGGCTTTTTAAATACACGCTTAATGTGTAATTGATATTGAATTGAACCCGCATCAGGGTAAATTTGGCCGGTAAACCTTACCTTGCCCACACCTAGCGCACGCCCGCGCCCCGCCAAACCTGATGAAGCCAGAAACACACCCAAAAGTTGCCACAAAGCATCCAAACCTAAACACCCTGGCATGACGGGATCGCCTTGGAAGTGGCAGCCAAAAAACCAATGATCAGGCAGGATTTTCAAGCTTGCATCTAACTGCCCTCTTTTAAATTCCCCCCCGCTACTGCTGATTAAGTTGATTTCATCAATCATTAACATCAAGGAATTAGGTAACTGAGCATTACCTTCGCCAAAGAAGCCCCCGCTCCCCATTGCTAAAACTTCAGTTTTTTGGTACTGCATCAATATCTCCAGTTTTTATAAGAGATGCAGTTTTATCAGTATCTGGGCGCAATCAATTGTAAAAATCGGACCTAAATCGATTAAAAAAAATTCTAGGGCTTAATGAGAAATGTTTTTTAAAGTCATTGAGAAGGTGCGATTGGTCAAAAAAACCCAACTCTAAAGCTGTTTTTAACGAATCATCAGGTGACATATACAGTTGTCTAGAGACATGCTGAATGCGAATTATTTGACAAAACTCCTTAGTGCTCAGCCCGGTATGGCGCAGAAACACCCGATTTAAATGGCGAGCACTCCACCCCACACTATTCGCTAATTGACTGACTTTTACATTTCCACGGGATTTGTATATGAAAGATAATGAACTATCAAACTGGAAACTTGACTGAGGAGTGTAGCGCCTTAACAGCCACTTATTGCAAACTTCTGCTCGCTCACGAAAACAAGTCCTTCGATAAATATCACTATGAAGGCTGCCAAAATGACGGCAAGGAAAAAATTTTTGATCGGCAAGATGTCCAGTTATTTCTGAAACGTCAAGATTAAAAAAATATCGTAAAGCGCCCGGATAAAATCGAATTCCAAAATATTCTCCTGGCCCCAAGATTTGAATATCATATGCTTCGAGTCGAGCACCACCGACCATCGAACCTTGGGGCGATATAAATATTGACTGACTCCCGTCTGGCATTACAGGGTAAGGTGTGGGCCGTTGAGCCGTAATTTGCAAATATGAGTGAACAGCGCCTTTTAAAATATTACTCGGTGACAATGACTGCAACGAAAGCCCGAAATTACTCAAACCTGTTTCGGATATTGTTGGTTGGAATGGTTTAAACAATTCTGTCACCATCAGCATCTATATTGCGCTTAAATACGGGGCTTAACGAGCCTATAGATAAATTATAATAACGGAGTTTATCCCAGAGTAATAAAAACTCATAGCCCCTTTATCACGCATTATTTTACAGGCTAGCAATTGCCCTTACCTGCTTTGACAAGGCCAATATCGCCTCGCATTCTAGTGTTTGACCGAACCTCATTATAAACACCCATCTGTAATTTTCTTCTCGCTCACCCTTTGTGCTCCCCCTCTGTTCTGCCGACCCCGAGGGGATCGTACGATGGAGGGGAATTTGGCAAGTCGGGCAAGCCGCAAAGTGGCGCATGGCCGTAGTGGCACCAGGGTTTCTCCGCGCTTTGCCAGGGATGTTATAATATTTCCGCTACCACAAATCCAAAAAACCCGAGCTTTGGAGTCAGGTCTTGCCTTTTGCACCGTTCACAATGCGACTCACGCGCGAATAGTGCAAACCGAAATGTTTACCTATTGCCTTCATACAATAGCCGCCGCTGGCATAAGCCCTGGCAATCCCGTCATTTCTGCTCTTACCTATTGATTCATAATATTCCAGGGTTTTAGGCACACCTCGGCGCTGCCTTGAAGGTATTTCTGACAGCTCTTTTTCACCGTCTATCAAAGCTTGCATCTTCTCTACAAAATCTTCATCACCCAGATAAATCTGGTTTTTCAATTGCGCCCAGGCTGATGCTTGCCCTTTACCTTCTTTTATAAATTGCTTGTACGCTTCAATCGCAGCCGTTTTTTGCCTGCCAAAGGCGGCCAACAGCCAGTCCACATGCAAGTAGTTCGGCCTTACTGCCTGGCCAACGGTCGCACGATAACTGCTCCATGGCCACGCATTAGCGCTACGCACCATGCCCGCTCGCACTGGATTGAGGACGATATAACGGGCTAATTCCAGTAAATAGCTGTTTTTGTCAACCACAATCGCTTTGTAGCGGCCCTGGAAAACATGTCCTGTTCGAGAATGTGCGCGATTAAAATTTTGTGTGTAGACACCGTTTAGCTGACGCATGCCTTTGGACAAGTTTGCATCCGGCGTCTCTACCAGCAAATGATAGTGGTTCGACATCAAGCAGTAGGCATGACAATGCCAGTTGTGTCTTTCGCAAACATCACTGAAAACTGACAGAAATAATGACCGATCGTCATCAGTTTCATAAATATCTTCGCGACGATCACCCCGAGAGGTAATGTGGTACAGCGCACCGGCAAACTCTAAACGCAGTGGTCTCGCCATCTCCTACACCTTCGAATGGTTTTAGATAATCTATGGAAAATACAGAGATTATAGGCAAAAAACAAGACCTGACCCCAATTTATTTAAAATCAGAGGTGGATGTCCTTCTATATTTTCTCCTTTTAAACGACTTGTTATGCCTTTTCTTGAAGAAGCTCTTCAAATCTCGAAAATATATGTGAAAAGTCAATAAATGAATGATTATCAAGCTCTATAGCTTTTTTCCACAGCTTTGTTTTGGCATTGTCCTTAATTTTAAAATACTCAATCCCAACAGCCTTTTTTGTATCTACAAACCTATTACGAGTTAGGAATTCTTCTGGTAATAAATTTTCAATTTCGATATAACTTGCAAAGTTATCATAATCGAGATCGGCAAGGACATCTAATCGATTAGGAACTGGTAGAAGCATTCCATAACAACAATTATGATCTTTTCTTTTTCTATAATGGCCAGTTCTCTTATCACCTAAAACTGTTTTACCCCAAAAACTCTCACGCTTTAGATGATGAAAATTTTCACCACCTTCTTTATCAAAATCAAAAAGTCCTACAATCTTAGTATCCTTAAATACATTTGAATTCTTACTTCGTAATAAGCCTGCTAATGCTCCGGCTCCTTTTAATCCAAGTATTGAGAAGTCAGCTTGTTTATCAAAAACGTCTTCTAAGTTTTCCACAGTGAAGTCATGATTATTTAACTTTAGCCATGCTATTTTATATATCTGCTCGTATTCGTCTTCGACGAAAAGACATTTAGTTTGGTTATCTACTTTTTGTAATTTTTTTTCTAACTCAACCCTAATCCTTTCTGTTTCCAAAAATACTTTTTCAAGTTTCTCATTTAACAAAAACACACCCAACTCATCATTAAGCTGATTCGAATGCTGTAGATGTTCATCTTCTGCTTTTAACTTTCCTTTTGAATCAGTTTCGATTCTGGATATTCTAGATGCAGAAACAGATTCATCTTTCCAAACGCGATACTTTGCAACATTGCCTCCTTCAATCGAAATAAAATTAAAAGAATGTGTGGTTATAAATATTTGTGCATTGTCAGTAAATTTTTTCTGAAAGCGACTTGCTAGTAATTGAGCATTCCTATATTCATAAGAGTTTTCTGGTTCTTCAAAACCCCAAACAAAATATTTCTTAGATTGAACATCCTTTCGAACAGTTCTGCTTGTATAACTCTTTTCTTTGATAGAAATATAGTTAAGTATTTCTGGGATTAATTTTGCCTGAATGCCATCGCCTCTTTGGGTAAGCTCAACATCACCAGTTTGAACTTGAAGAGTTCTAAATAGATCAACTAAGTTTTCAGGTAATTGAAAAACTGGTGCGTAATCCAGATTTTTCTGACCGATGATTTCTTTAAACTCATCCATTAACAATAACGTTTCATTCTGAATTTCTTTTTGAAATTCATTTTTCTTAATATCAATTTCAGAAGATTGGGCTTTCCATAGAGTTTGTTGTAACTCACCGAATAAATGAGAGAAATATTCCTTGTCCTTAATAGCTGGGACATAATGATATTGGATTTGTGACAAAAACTCGGTTAATTGTTTTTGTAAGCTCGCTTTTATTGGTGATTTTATACTCTCGTCGTCTTCTAAAAACCTGGAATAATCAGCATTCTTTTTCTCATGTTTGAAACTTGTTTCAATATTTGTTCTTGAATCAAATTGGCTATATTGAGAATTTTTTTTCCATTTTTTACTTACCCAAAATTTTTCAGGTAGATAGACTTTACCGGATTGGCTATTATTTTTTCCTGCATTCTTAATATTAGAAAACCAAATCTTAATGGTAACTAGTTCTTCTTTAATGTCCTTAGCATCAGGAAATTCTTTTATATAACGATCCCGTGTAAAGTTAAAGAATTGCTTGTGGTCTACATTTCCATTAAAAAATAGATTTAATCCTCTAAGAATATTGGATTTTCCAGAGTCATTAGAACCAGATATTATGTTAAGCGGGTTAACTTTAGAAAGTCTCGTTGTTTCTCCTTGCCTATTTCCAAATGAACGAAAGTTCTTAATTTCTATCTGCTCTATAAGTATCATTAATTAAAACTTCTTTAGTTAACAGCTAATATCGAAATTAGCCTGAAATGCATAACGCCCAGCATCAGCGGTCGCAGCGAAGCGGAGATCCGACTGCATGCACTGGTTAGGTGACGTTTGATAATAGTCGTGGATTTTGCTTTGCATTTTCGAATGACCCCTTGTCAATAAAAGGCCAAATTTCATATGGGCCTTGTGACATAAAATGTTCTTCAATTTTGTGTCTTCTGAATAATCTGGCAACATAACCATATTCTTGTGGGCGTACACCAGGATATGAAATTTTAGGCCACTTATATTCTTCATTTGTGTAAAGAAATAACAACCAGTTTGCCATTTTTCTTTTTCCTATATCTGGTATTTTCCAATCGTCTCTCATTTTATGCTTTCTTAAGTCACAATAAAATGGCCAAATTGATTCCCATATAGCAGAAATCGAGAATCCTTAGGGTCAGGTCTTGCTTTTTGCGCTGAATGTAGCAAACACCCACCCTATAGCACTCGCCTAGCATTACCCATTATTACGAACGTGATTAGAGACCCTAGACCACCAAACTCCCCAGCCTTACCACCACCCTCACAACAAAACACTTTCCACTCTTGTTTGCCCATGAAATGCCGCAACCAATGAATAACGCATAAATGACTCACAGGTCGTAAAATAATCCCCAAGCCAATACTGCAGGTCTTCAGCTT
>MAAC01009826.1_pt1 | contig 11299 bp, 13 predicted proteins | sample 1115981 | NCBI WGS metagenome assembly MAAC01 (sample SAMN04961126, study PRJNA320927) | seawater metagenome | isolation source: sample BD02T64 sea water enriched with oil for 64 days | place: USA:Gulf of Mexico | collected 2013-07-27 | reverse complement strand
ATGCGCGCCTGTGAGCGGGGCCGGGAAATTATCGCCGCGTCAAAACAGGCCTGCTCCACGGCGACCGAAGAAGATTGGCAAGCGGAGTATCTGGCACCGATTTTGGCGATTCGCGTGGTCGCCGATATGGATGCCGCGATGGATCATATCGAGACTTATAGTTCGCGACACACCGAAGCCATCGTCACCGAAGATTACACCCGGGGGCGGCGCTTTTTGAATGAGGTCGATTCCAGCTCGGTGATGATTAATGCCTCTACTCGCTTTGCCGATGGTTTTGAATATGGCCTCGGTGCAGAGATTGGCATTTCCACCGACAAGATTCATGCCCGTGGCCCGGTGGGCCTCGAAGGCCTGACCAGCCAGAAATATATTGTCCTGGGTGATGGGCACATACGTGATTAGAGAGGGCGTGATTGACCTAGGCGTGATTAGGGCGGGCGTGACTAATACCTCTGTGAGTAAAGTAGCCACGCATCCTTGCCCCTCGGGAATAACCAGACTTTGAAAGCCGTCGGTATTTTTGGCGGCACCTTTGATCCCGTGCATATCGGTCATTTGCGCACCGCTGTTGAATTGCGAGAGCACCTCGGCCTCGATGAGCTGCACTTGATGCCCTCCGCTCGACCACCCCATCGTGAACAGCCCGGTGTCAGTGCCGAGCATCGTCTCGCGATGTTGCGGCTGGCCATTGACGGTGAACGGCAGGGCAATGGTGTTGTCGCCAGTGGTTTGGTGGCGGATGACAGGGAGCTACGCCGCGAAGGCTTGTCCTATACTGTTGAAACACTGGCACAATTGCGGGGCGATCTGGGTAGCGATGTCGCCCTCTGCCTTTGCGTTGGCATGGATTCACTGGTGAATTTACACACCTGGCAGCGTTGGCGTGAGTTGAGCGATTACGCTCATATTGTTGTTGCCGCGCGGCCCGGTTGGCACTTGCCCGAAACGGGGCCGGTGGCGGAATGGCTGGCGGGGCGTTGTACCGATGATCCACAATTGTTGTCGCAGTCGCCGAGTGGCTGCGTACTGGTTGAGGCGATGACGCTACTGCCGGTATCGGCAACACAAATCCGCGAGGACCTCGCCGCCGGCAGCTCGGTGCGCTACCTGGTCCCCGATGCGGTTATTCAATATATCCACCAACACGGCTTATATAAGCAGGAAAGTTCATGAGTAGTGATATTTACAAGATTGTTATTGCAGCGCTGGAAGACATTAAAGGTCAGGATATCGTCACCATTGATGTGCGTGAGCTCAGCGATATTACCGACACCATGGTTGTCGTCAGCGGTGCCAGCAATCGCCAGGTCAAAGCGCTGGCGCAGAACACCGTTGAAGAGGGCAAAAGGGCGGGCTTTCAACCCATCGGTGTCGAGGGTATGGACGAGGGCGAATGGGTGCTGGTCGACTTTGGTGATGTCATCGTCCACGTCATGCAGCCGACCACGCGGCAGTTTTATGAGCTGGAAAAACTCTGGTCCTTGCGCCCGAGTTCGGCTGCCGGTGACAGTGAAATCGATGTTGATTTCGATACGGATGATTAATTATTTACTGCCGCTAGCCCAGGGTATCGCCGCTTGAGACTGCGCATTATTGCCGTGGGCAGTAAAATGCCGGGTTGGGTGCAGAGTGGCTATACCGAGTATGCCAAGCGCCTGCCGAATGAGCTGCACCTCGAACTGGTCGAAATTCCTCTCGCGGCACGGCGTAAAAATGAAGCGCCGGATCGTGCCATCGCCAGTGAAGGCGAGGCCATGCTCAAGGCCGTTGGCCAGGGTGATCGCATCATTGCCCTGGAAGTGAAAGGTAAGCCCTGGGGTACAGATCAGCTGGCGCGTAATTTGTTCGACTGGCAGGGTAGTGGCGATAATTTCAGCTTGCTGATTGGCGGCCCCGATGGACTGTCGCAGTCCTGCATTGCACGGGCGAATATTAGTTGGTCGCTATCGGCGCTGACCTTGCCCCATCCGCTGGTGCGCATTATTTTGATTGAACAGCTCTATCGGGCCTGGTCCATTAATGCGGGGCACCCCTACCATCGGTAAAAAGTCATCGGTAAAAAGTTACCGTTAAAGATGCATCGTTAGAGAATCAACAGTAAAAAACAATAACAAGACACTTTGTAGTCAGGAGCATCTTTAGCGAAAAATGGCAGACTTTAGTACCCTGAAAAATCCCCAGTGGGAGTCTCGGCTCTATGTCGCGCGCGCCAGTTTCACGCTATTGGTGGTGTTTTTGATGCTGGGTGTTTTATTGTGGCGCTACCACGATTTGCAGATTAATCGTCACCAGGACTTCGCAACCCTGGCGGATAACAACCGCATTCACGTGCGCGCGCTGCCACCGGCGCGGGGTTTGATTTACGATCGTAATGGCGTGCTGCTGGCCGATAACCGCCCTGGCTTTACCCTGTCCATTGTTGTCGAGCGCAGCAAAGACCTCGAACAATTACTCAGCGATGTCGGTGAACTGCTGGCTTTTAAAGATACCGAGCTGGCGCGCTTTGAAAAGCTGGTCAAGCGTCGCCGCCCCTATGAATCCGTGCCTTTGCGTTTTAGTCTCAGTGAGAGCGAGCAGGCTTTGATCGCCGTTAACGAGCACCGACTACCCGGGGTCGAGGTGTCCGCACAGTTGATTCGCGAATACCCCCTGGCCCATGAGCTCGCCCATGTGGTCGGCTACACCGGGCGTATTAATGAGCGCGAACTGAAACGCTTTGACCCCAAGCGTTACAAGGGCTCGCACATGACCGGTAAAACCGGGCTGGAAAAATTCTACGAAGATCAGCTGCTCGGCGAGGTGGGTTACGAGCATGTCGAAACCAATGCCCGGGGCCGGGTGATGCGCGTGCTAGAGCGCACCGACCCGGTGCCGGGAAAAGATTTACATTTGTTTCTCGACAGTCGTCTGCAGAAAATCGCCATTGAAGCTCTGGGTGAAGAGCGCGGTGCCGTGGTCGCTCTCGATACGGCGACCGGCGGTGTACTGGCGCTGGCCAGTATGCCCTCGTTTGACCCCAATCCCTTTGTCACCGGTATTTCCACGAAAGCCTATAAAGCCTTGACCGAATCCCCCGCCCAGCCGCTGTTTGACCGGGCTTTGCGGGGGCAGTATCCCCCGGGCTCCACCGTCAAGCCGGTGTTTGGTCTGGCGGCCCTCGACTCGGGCGCGGTGACCATGGGCTATCGCATTTACGATCCTGGCTTCTATCAGCTGGAGGGTAAAAAGCATAAATACCGCGACTGGAAGCGCGGTGGCCACGGCAGCAAGATTAGCCTCTACGATGCCATCGTGCAGTCCTGTGATGTGTATTTTTACGATGTCGGTTTTCGTATGGGTATCGATGTGCTCCACGACTACGGCGCACGCTTTGGCTATGGTCATAGAACCGGTGTTGATCTGCCCGCAGAGGCACGGGGTATCATGCCCTCGCGAGACTGGAAACAGGGCGCTCGCGGCCGGGTCTGGTATCCGGGTGACACCATCAATGTCAGTATCGGTCAGGGCTTTATGCTGGCCACGCCCCTGCAAATGGCGGTGGCGGTCAGTCGCCTGGCAACGCGGGGCGAGGTCCGTGAGCCGAAACTGGTGAGCGCAGTTGGTAGTAGCGTCGTGTCGCCGCTGCTCCAGCCGCCAAAAATCGAGATCCCAGCGCGCTATTGGGATCTGGTGCTCGACGCGATGGCGGGCGTGGTGAGAGATTTGCGCGGCACGGCGCGCCGAGCGGTGGGTAAAATTGACTACACCATGGCGGGTAAAACAGGCACCGCACAGGTGGTTGGCATTAAGCAGGATGAAAAATACGATGCCAGCAAGCTCGCCAAGTTACAGCTCGACCACGCCCTCTATATCGCCTTTGCCCCGCTTGAAAACCCCCGCATAGCGGTGGCGGTGATTGTTGAAAATGGCGAGCATGGTAGCTCCACTGCGGCACCGGTCGCCCGCGAGGTGATCAACGCCTACTTTAAATATTATCCCCAGCCGGCGGCAACAGCAGGGCATCCGCCGGGGCAGAGCAATGCCGTGCTAGCGTCACCGAGTTCCACCGGGAGTTCCTATGAGTCAGGGTGATTTTGAGCGCAGTCTGAAAGAGCATGGCTCCAGCGTGTATGGCGAGCACAAGAGCTGGCTGGCACTGCGTGTCGATCTGCCTCTGTTGCTGCTGCTGTTGTTACTGATGCTGATCGGCATTGTTGTGCTGTACAGCGCCAGTGGGCAGGACCTCAGCTACGTGAAGCGGCAGGGTGTTTTCATGGGCATTGGCATGGTCGCGATGCTGGGGGTGGCGCAGTTTGAGCCAAGGTTTATGCAGCGCTGGGCCTTTGTTCTCTATGCCGGCGGTGTGGGCCTGTTGGTTGCGGTGATTTTCATCGGTGTCGGTGCCAAGGGCGCCCAGCGCTGGCTCGACCTTGGCTTTTTTCGCTTTCAGCCCTCGGAGGTGCTGAAGGTGGGTGTACCTCTAATGCTTTCGAGCTATTTGGGGCGGCGGGTGTTGCCGCCACGCTTTAAGCATATCTTCGTGGCCCTGCTATTAATTGGCACGCCGGCCATTCTGGTGGGCATACAGCCGGATTTGGGTACCGCGCTGTTGATTTTTGCCGCTGGGTTTTTTGTGCTCTTTCTCGCCGGTTTGGGCCTGGCTTATTTACTCGGCGCGCTATTTTTTGCCCTGAGTGCGGCACCGGTGTTCTGGTTTTATCTGCTGCGGGATTATCAGAAAACTCGCATTTTGACCCTGCTCGACCCCCAGTCCGATAAGTTGGGAGCGGGCTGGAATATTATTCAATCGACCACCGCTATCGGTGCCGGTGGTAGCTCTGGCAAAGGCTGGATGCAGGGCACCCAGTCGCAACTGGATTTTTTACCCGAGAGCCACACCGACTTTATTATTGCCGTGCTGTCGGAGGAGTTTGGTTTTACCGGGGTACTTTGTTTATTGCTGGTGTATCTACTGATTATATTCCGCGGCATGATGATCAGTATCAACGCCCAGAGCATGTTTAGTCGCCTGCTGGCCGGTAGCATCACACTGACATTTTTTGTCTATATCTTTGTCAATATGGGCATGGTTTCCGGCATTTTGCCGGTGGTGGGTGTACCCCTGCCGATGGTGAGTTACGGTGGTACATCGATTGTGACCCTGATGTTGGGGTTTGGTATGCTGATGGCAGTCAGTAAGGAGAGAAAAAGGATGGGTGAACAGCTGTGAAAATAAGGGTAAAAACAGGACTTGTTGGTTTATTAATGGCTTTGTTGGCGAGCGCCGGGCAGGTGAGGGCCGAGCCTGAAAGGAGTTACTCAGACAATACTAAGGCGCAAGCCTTTATCGAGCGCATGGTCAGCGAGCACGATGCCGACCGGGCTGAGTTAGAGGCGCTGTTTGCCGGCGCGCACTACAAGCAGTCCATTATTGATGCCATGACCCGCCCCGCTGAAAAGGTCAAACTGTGGCGTGGCTGGAAAAAATGCAGGCCGAGTTCGGTGTGCCCATCGAGTACGTGGTGGCCATCATCGGTGTTGAAACCTACTACGGTCGTTACGCGGGTAATTATCGGGTGATCGATGCCCTTTCAACCCTGGCTTTTGACTACCCGGCGCGCAGTCCCTTTTTTACCAAAGAGCTGGAACACTTTTTGTTACTGAGCAAAGAGCAAAAACTTAAACCCGCTGAGCTGAAGGGTTCCTACGCTGGGGCGATGGGCTATGGTCAGTTTATGCCCTCCAGCTACCGCGCCTACGTTACGACGATGATGGCGTGGCCGATATCTGGGCTAACCCTGCCGATGCCATTGGCAGTGTTGCCAACTACTTTATCCGCCATGGCTGGCAGCCCGGTGAGGGCGTGGTGGTCAGGGCGAGAATAAGCGCCGACTACAACGCTGAACTGGTGAATAAACTGGCGAAGCCAAAACTCAGCCTGGCGCAATTGGCCGAGCAGGGTTTTAGCCCGGTGCCGGCAATGGACGCCGATATTAAAGCGATGCCCCTGCGCCTGCAGGGTCAGGCTGGTGTTGAATTCTGGCTTGGCCTGCAAAACTATTACGCCATTACCCGCTACAACCACAGCTTTCGCTATGCCATGGCCGTGACCCAGTTGGCCGAACAAATTGCCGAGGGAATGCGTGCCAGTGAATGATGTTTTGTCGGGGAGCAGCCTCGGTAAAATAAACATTCGCTCGCCACGGTGGTTTTATGTAGCGACATTATTGATGGCGGCACAATTGCTGGTGGCCTTGAGTGGCTGCCAGAGTGGCGACGCTTTCGCGCGGCTGAAAGACAGTGGTCCCAGCCATGAAGTGGATGTCAATCGCCGGCAATAAAAACCCCTACACCGTCAATGGTGTCACCTATCAGTTAATGCCTTCTGCCAAGGGCTATCGCGAAGAGGGCATGGCCTCCTGGTACGGTAATAAGTTTCACGGGCGCAAAACCTCAAACGGTGAAACCTACAGCATGTACGGCATGACCGCCGCCCATAAAACTCTGCCTATTCCGGCCTACGTTCGCGTCACTAATTTAGCCAATGGGCGACAAATTATTGTTCGCGTTAATGACCGCGGCCCCTTCCACGGTGGGCGTATTATTGATTTGTCCTATGCCGGGGCAAAAAAGCTCGGTTATGCCAAAACGGGGACGGCGCGGGTCCGGGTGGAGGTCATCGATCCCGCCAACTTCCAGGCCAACAGTGTGTCGCTACCCAGTGTCAGTGCGCAGCTCGACAAGCCTGAAAAGCTTCAGCCTTCACCCGTTGCGGCCGTAGCGCTTGTCACTAAAAAGCCATCGGCTCAGCCCTTTTTGCAAGTAGGCGTTTACAGCTCGATAAATTCTGCACGGCAGTTGCAAGCGCAGCTCGCAGCAATTACGACGTTTCCGGTGACCGTGCGACGTTTTGGCGAGGTGGCGTCCCCCGTTTTCAAAGTATGGATTGGCCCCATTGTCGATCAATCACAGCTGGTGGCATTACGTGCACAGCTAGTAGAGCAGGGTCGCTATAAACCTTTTGTGGTTAACGCTGTCCGAGATATCTAGTTGTTTGTTTAATCCGCCTGCTAGCGGGCTAGTGAGTTTGCCCGTGTTATTATGATGTCCGCTGTATAGTGACTGCGATTTGCCAAACGCCCCTTTAAATCCGGCTGCGTAACAGCCAAAATTAGTTTGCAACTAAGGTTAAGAATTATGTTGAGAGTTCTTTCTGCTCTGCTTATTGCGATGTGCCTTGTCGTCACGAGCGCGCAGGCTCAGACTTTAATCCCCGCGGCACCGCAATTGGCGGCCAAATCGTGGATCTTAATTGACGCCAACACCGGGCGAGTGCTGGTTGAGGACAATGCCGATCTACCCTTGCCGCCAGCCAGCCTGACGAAAATGATGAGCACCTACGTGGTGGCCGGTGAGATGGCCAGTGGCAAGTTTAGCCACGGCGATAAAGTGCCGATTAGCGTCACCGCCTGGAAAATGGGTGGCTCGAAAATGTTCGTCCGCGAAGGTACCGAGGTGCTGCTCGGCGACTTGCTGAAAGGCATTATTATCCAGTCGGGCAACGACGCCACCGTGGCGCTGGCAGAGCATTTAGCGGGCAGCGAAAGTGCCTTTGCCGATGTGATGAATCAGCAAGCCGTATTATTGGGGATGAACAGCAGCTACTTTGTTAATGCCACCGGCTGGCCGGCTGCAGGGCACGTTACCACCGCCCGCGATTTGTCCCTGTTAGCGCAAGCCATCATTCTCGAGCACCCCGAACACTACGCCCTGTATTCCGAAAAGTATTACGAATACAACGGCATTAAACAGCCCAATCGCAATCGACTGTTGTGGCGTGACAAGTCCGTCGATGGTATGAAAACCGGTCACACCGAAGAGGCGGGTTATTGTCTGGTGGCCTCCGCCGAGCGCAATGGTATGCGTTTGATCTCGGTGGTGATGGGGACGCGCAGCGAAGAGGCCCGCGCTCAGGAATCACAAAAATTACTTACCTATGGTTTCCGTTACTACGAAACCGCCAAAGTATTTAGCGCCGGTGATGTGCTGCAGGCCGATAATCGCGTTTGGTTCGGCGAAGAAGATAGTGTCGACCTGGTACTGGCCGAAGATGTCTCTCTCACCTTTCCCCGTGGTGCGAGAGCGAAGCTCGAAAGTAATATACATGTAGATGCCACCCTCGAAGCACCGCTGACTCAGCAGCAGGAGCTGGGTCGTTTGGTGGTGACTTATAAAGGTGAAGTGCTGGCCGATAAAAAACTGGTCGCCGCCCATCCCGTTGCCGAGGCGGGTTTTTTCTCCCGTCTGTGGGACAGGTTGGTGCAGTTTGTGATGGGTCTGTTGTGAACTCGTTCTCTATGAGATCGCTTTCTTTGGGATCAAAAGCATGAGACCAGAGCATGAAATCAAGAACAGGAGGTCCTTATGACTGAAGCTGAAATGCCGCGCATTGAATTCCCCTGTGACTACCCCATCAAGGTGATGGGTGAAGCCTGCGAAGAGTTTCGCGAACATGTTTTGAGTGTGATGGCGCGGCACGCACCGGGCTTCGATCAGGCTAAGGTGAGTATTCGTGAGAGTCGCAAGTCGACCTTTCAGGCGGTGACGGTGATTATTACCGCCACCGGCAAGCCCCAGTTAGAGGCCATTTTTAGCGATCTGAAAACCAGCTCCCGAGTGCGGATGGTGCTGTAGTGATGTTGGCGGGTGACGTTTATGCCAGCACTACCTGAAAGGTCTATCGCTGTTTGTCAGTTAGGCCTGCAGCCCTACGAGCAGGTGTTTACGGCGATGAAGGACTACACCGAAACGCGCACCGGTGATTCCCCCGATCAACTTTGGATCGTTCAGCATTCTCCCGTGTTTACCCAGGGCCAGGCCGGTAAAGCCGAGCATGTGTTGATGCCCGGCGATATTCCCGTCATCAAGGTCGATCGTGGTGGCCAGGTGACCTATCACGGCCCGGGGCAATTGGTGATCTATACTTTGATTGATTTAAAGCGAGCCGGGCTCAATGTACGCGAACTGGTTTGTGCCATTGAGTTGAGTTTGAAAGCGCTGCTGGCCAACTTTGGCATTCAGGCTGAAACCCGAGACAAAGCACCGGGTGTGTATGTCGGCGATGCGAAAATTGCCTCGCTGGGTTTACGCATTCGCCGCGGGCGTAGCTACCACGGTCTGGCCTTAAATGTTGATGTCGACCTTGAGCCCTTTCAGCGCATTAATCCCTGCGGTTATCAGGGCTTGCAGATGACGCGGTTGAAAGATTTATTGTCGAGCAGTGATATGCCGACGTGGCAGGCCTTAGAAAAACAATTGATTGATGAGCTGGCACAGCGCTTTGGCGCGAAGCGGGATCACCAAGCCCAGTGGCAATATCAGGATTGGCAGTACTCGTCGATGAATGAATAGGGGCTGTCGCAGTGAATAGTGATGGCTGATTTTAGGCCTGGTGTGATTAAAAATTTAGGCGAAATTAATGGACGGTAATTCCAATAGCGATACACCGGGACGCTCAAGTGCTAGTCAACCGGTAAAGCGTACTCAGCGACTGCGACAGGGTGAAAAGCTGCGCAGTGCCGACAAGGTTGAGCGTATCCCGGTCAAGGTAATCCCCACCGAGACCTTCCAGCGAAAACCGCCGTGGTTGAAAATTCGTCTCTCGAATTCACCCGATGTGGCGCGCATTAAAAAAATTCTGCGTAACAATAAACTCTCTACGGTGTGTGAAGAAGCGGCCTGCCCCAATCTCAGTGAATGCTTTAGTGGTGGCACCGCGACCTTTATGATCATGGGTGACATCTGTACCCGCCGCTGTCCCTTTTGCGATGTCGGCCACGGCAAGCCCAATCCTCTCGATATTGAAGAGCCCGCCCATCTGGCCCAGGCCATTGCCGAAATGCAGCTCAAATACGTGGTCATCACCTCGGTCGATAGAGATGATTTGCGCGATGGCGGTGCCCAGCATTTTGCCGATTGCATACGGGAGTCTCGAGTGCACAACCCGGCCCTGGAAATCGAAGTGCTGGTGCCGGACTTTCGCGGCCGCATGGATCCGGCCCTCGATATTCTCAGCGCCACCCCCCCCGATGTCTTTAATCACAATATTGAAACCGTGCCTCGCCTTTATCGCCAGGCGCGCCCGGGTGCCAATTACGCCTGGTCCTTAAAACTATTACAGCAATATAAAGCCCGCAATTCAGCGGTGCCGACCAAGTCGGGTCTAATGGTGGGTTTGGGTGAAACCAAGGAAGAGCTGCTGGCAACGCTGGATGACTTGCGCGCCCACGATGTTGAAATGCTCACCGTAGGGCAGTATTTACAGCCCTCGAAAAATCATTTGCCGGTCGAACGCTTTGTGCACCCCGACGAATTTCAGGAATACCGAGACTACGCCGAGTCGATCGGTTTTAAGCACATTGCCTCTGGCCCACTGGTGCGCTCCTCGTACCATGCGGATAAACAGGCGCACGGAGAGGAAATAAAGTAGGGAACCGCTGATCAATTCATGAACTTGTATCTTGCACCCAAAACATCCTACTTCTTCGGTGTCAATTTTCGCAATAGCACACTAGAGTCTGCCCCGTGAAACGTTTTGGGCATTACGTGCAATTTCCGTCTCGAATTAGAATGTTTTGAATTACAATCTACTTCGTTCAGAATCAATCAGAGGTTCCCTATGAATAAAGAAACAGAAATTGAAGCTGCCGTTTTTCGGCGTTTTTTAAAGCATTTAGACGAGCACAAAGAGGTGCAGAATATCGAGCTGATGAACCTCGCCGACTTTTGCCGTAATTGTTTGTCAAAATGGTATGTCGCCGAGGCACAAGAGCGCGGTGAAAGCATCGATTATGAAAATGCTCGCGAGCTTGTCTACGGCATGCCCTATAGCGAATGGAAGGATAAGCATCAGCAGCCAGCCACAGCCGAGCAGATGGCCATGTTTAATGCCAAACAGGGAAAAAGCTAAGTTTGTATTTAGCGAAACTTACAAACAGGGCGAATTAAACCCCCGTGTTTATCTTTGAGGTGTCGAGACTGTTGCGGCGTGCACCAGTGACCAAAAACCTCTGTTTAATGGTCTTGCTCGGTTTCGCCCTGTTGGTAACGGGCTGTGCTTCGCCACCGGCGAAGCCGAATAATATTTGCGATATATTTACCGAGAAACGCAGCTGGTATAAGGCGGCAATGTCTTCCAGTCAGCGCTGGGGCGGCCCGGTTAGTGTGCCGATGGCGATTATGTATCAGGAGTCGGGCTTTAAGCACGACGCCAAACCCCCGATGCGTTACTTTTTATGGATCATTCCCTATGGCAGGG
>MAAC01008010.1_pt1 | contig 11306 bp, 11 predicted proteins | sample 1115981 | NCBI WGS metagenome assembly MAAC01 (sample SAMN04961126, study PRJNA320927) | seawater metagenome | isolation source: sample BD02T64 sea water enriched with oil for 64 days | place: USA:Gulf of Mexico | collected 2013-07-27 | reverse complement strand
CTTCAGGTTCATCATCAACGACCAATATATTCCACACATCGTCGTCCAAAACCTCGATATTGTCACTACTCAGGTTATCATCATCATCATCAAAGACCAATAAATCGTCGTCTTGGCTCAATTTAAATCCACTCTTATCAACCTCACATTCCCAAAAAACAACTGCCAGGACTTCTCGCACATCATCAGTAGATATTAGACTAGTATTATCTAACATGCATGTACTTTCAAGTGTATGTGCGGAGCACTACTCCACACAGGGCAGGAGATACGATTTGACGTTTTTTAAATCGACGAAAACAATACAGCCCATAAAGTTATTATTTTTCAGTGTGTTACTTTTCATATCTAATACTGAAATAGCGAGCGCACAACTTCAGCTATCGTCAATAGAAATCAAATCCGCCTATGTATTCAATTTTATTCAATACGTACGTTGGCAGAACGAAGACAACCTCTCTGAATTTCGTGTCGGTTTTTATGGTGACGAAAAAGACTACTGGGACGCCTTGAAGCGCATGAACGGTAGAAAGGTCAGAAAAAAACCAATAAACATCAACCTATTATCATCACTAACTGACACATCCGGATTACAACTTCTAGTGATCGGTGAAAGCAGAAGCAAGGATCTTTCAACAATAGCAAAAAAGTTATCAGGACAAGAAATCCTGCTAATCACCGACAACTCTCAAGATAAAAACAACACTATGCTTAATTTCATTTATCCAGATCATAAACACCTTTCATTCGAGCTTAATCGATACAACATAGCATATGAAAAATTAAAGATTTCCCCAGAAATACTGGTACTAGGCGGAACTGAACTAGACGTCGCAAACGTCCTAAAAGAGTTAGAAAAATCATTAACTGAAAGTCGTTCGCAGTTCATATTACAAACTGAAAAATTAAATATTCTAAAAAACAAAACAAAACAACGAGAAAAACTATTAATTCAACAGAAGAAAATTTTACAACAGCAAAAGGGAAAAATATTAATACAAAATGAAAACATTTCTCGTAACAAACATGAATTTGAAAAAATCAAAAATGAGAAAGACACATTAACGCTAGATCTAAAAAAAACACAAAATAAATTCATATCCAACAATACAAAACTAGATGGAATGCAAATCCTAATTAATGAAAAGCAACTATCTATAGACAAACTATCAGAACGTATAAACGAGAGAAAGGATATTCTAGAGAAACAATCAAAACTTCTTGAACATCAAAAAATGGAAATATCCAACAAAGAAATCGAAATCGATGAACATCTACTCGCGATAAACAAACAATCATCAACAATACAATCGCAATCCAAAATATTAACATTAGCAGTTTTTGGGTTCGCATCAGTATTTCTGTTAGTGTTAGCTATTTTCGCCAACAACAGGACAAAACAAAAAGCCAATAGAAAACTTCAGGAAAAAAACCAGCAACTGGCTGACGTCAACAGCCAACTCAAAAGCGCGCAATCTCAGCTTGTGGAATCAGAAAAGATGGCGGCTCTAGGAGGACTGGTAGCAGGAATTGCACACGAAATAAACACCCCCTTAGGCGTTGGTGTCACCGCAGCATCACACCTTTCAAATAAAATCTCTGCTTTCAAGAAGAGTTACGACAAAGGACAGTTAAAACGTTCAGCGTTAGAGAACCTTTTGGAAAATGCAAAACAATCAACAGATATGCTTTCTCGAAACCTAATGCGTGCAAGTGATCTCATCCGTAATTTTAAACTAGTTGCCGTTGACCAGAGCTCTGAAAATAGAAGAGAATTTGAATTAAAGGAGTATTTCGAAGAGATCGACCAAAGTTTACATCCAAAACTAAGAAAAGGAAAACACAGCGTATCTATTATTGCAGACCAAAACATTATCGTTGACACATACCCCGGCGTTTTAGCTCAAGTAGTGACCAACCTAATAATGAACTCCATCACACACGGATTTGAAGATATATCGGGTGGTAAAATAACTATCCGCCTAATGCTAGACGACGGAAGGGTTCATATGAGTTATCAAGATAACGGGGTAGGAATGACTACCGATCAAAAATCTCATATATTTGAGCCGTTCTATACAACCAAACGTGCTTCAGGTGGATCAGGTCTAGGCATGTCAATTAGCTATAACCTTATCGTAAATAAACTAGGCGGCTCGATTCAATGTAAAAACGTTCAGGAGGGGGTTTGGTTTTCAATAACATTTTTACAAGTTGCCGATTAGCTGAATTTTGACTAACAACTAAAAAAGAAAGGAGGTTATGATTTAAGAGATAAAAAATCACTCAGCAACTCAACAACCTCACCATGTTTTTCCAAAAAGGTCAGGTGTTTACTTCGATTTAAAATATGTAAAGTAGAAACAGGAATCTGTTCATTCAGCAATCTAGCAAACGACGCTGAACATAGCGGATCTGACTCGCCGCTAATCAATAAAACGGGCATTTTTATATGAGGCAACTTTGTTATGATCTGAAGCTGCCCCTCGCTAAAGCTTTTTAATAACTCACAAAAATGCTGCTGATTTGCCTTCAGGTCCTTTAAGACCTTATTTTTAATAACCGAATGCATAGCAGGGGGATAGTAAAAACAAATATCCATCAGCTCATCTATACTTTCCAACCCATTAAGCCGACGAAGTATATCTTCCATAACTGAGGTTACTGAACAACCATCCATGCTTCTCGTTTCTGGCATCGAGAAAAGACAGAGTTTATCTATTTTATCGTGATTGTGATATGCATGATAGATGGATAAGCTCGCACCCAAAGAAACGCCCACCAAAGTAACCCGCGTGAGCCCTAAAGCCATCATAAACTGTTTTAGCCACTCGCTTAAATTACGTAAGTTATGACGACCTCTTCTGAGTCTACCTGAAGTAGAAAAACCAGGTACATCAGGAGCAATAACTCGACAGCCAGATGACATATGTTTCATTAATGAACGAAAATGTGTTTTGGTTGAGGCGATACCATGAAGAAATATAACAGGATTCCCTTCCCCTCCTTCTAGGTAACGAACAGCACTACCATCAACATCAACGGACTTTGACCTTAGGGAGCCAAGGTACGTCGAGACATGTGTCTTCAGTAAATGAAGTTCCTGTCCCTGGAGGAAAGATGCGTTGGTTATTTCATAGGTACTCATTTTTCGGATTATAACATTTATGGCTAAAAAAAGAACAGCTATACTGAAACCTATTCCTCTATTCCTCTATTCCTGGTCTATCATCAATTGCTACATCACAGAGAAATGTTACTTTCACGGATTTAACACCATAGGGTTATTTATATGTCTGAACGCGTTGCAGAATTCACCTTACGCTGGCGCTGGCTTGTTATTATTTCACTATTAGCGATTGTATCTGCCATAGGATATGGCGCCAAGAATATCGAATTCAGTTCAAACTATCGTGTATTTTTTGCAGAAGGCAATGCGCAATTAGAAGCCTTTAGTAATTTGCAAAACATCTATAACAAGTCTGACAACATAATTATAGTGATGTCCCCTAAGGGCGAAAATGGCAAAATAGGTGAAGGTGACGTATTTTCAGCCTCATTCCTTAACGCCGTACAAAACGTCACGAAAGCAGCATGGCAACTTCCCTGGTCAACACGCGTTGACTCTATTAGCAATTACCAGCATAGCCAAGGCATCGAAGATGAGTTACTTATCGACGATTTAGTATCCGAAGATCGCCCCTTGGATGCAGACGAAATAAAACGAATAAAAGACATCACCAATGCAGACCCATTGATTCATGGTCGTCTCATTGCACATACTGGAAAAGTCGCCTTAGTGAATGTCACGATTCAAACACCTGAGTTATCTGAAGAAGAAACCCCTCACCTTGTAAAAATTACCAGAGAAATGGTTGCCCAATTTCGTAAAGACTATCCAGCCATAGAATTCCGACTCACCGGCGCAGTTTTTCTAGATAATGCTTTTAGCGAAATGGCACAGAAGGACATGGTATCTCTCGTTCCTATCATGTTTGTCATTTTGATTGTAACACTAGGACTACTCTTACGTTCCTTCAGCGCGACTCTCGCAACGCTGACCATTATTATACTGTCGATTGTCAGTGCGATGGGGTTATTCGGTTGGTTAGGCTGGACATTAACGCCACCCTCTAGCGCAGCCCCGACCATCATTATGACAATGGCTATCGCAGATTGTGTTCATATTTTAGTTTCAATGTTACACGGCATGCGCTCAGGTCTAGAGAAAAACGAAGCGATCAAGGAAAGCGTACGTATTAATTTTATGCCCGTCCTGGTAACAAGCATTACCACTGCTTTTGGTTTCTTATCAATGAACTTTAGCGAAGTCCCCCCTTTCAGAGATTTGGGAAACACCGTTGCCATGGGGGTAATTGCAGCATGGATACTGTCTATTCTTTTCCTGCCCGCATTAATGTCTTTTTTACCCGTAACGGTCGAAGTTAATAGTGACACACAAGATAAACAAGACACATTTATGCTAAAACTTGCTGAAAACATCATAAACCATAGAACATTCTACCTATGGGGTACCGTGGGCTTAACAGTGCTCATGTTAGGTTTATCCACCAGAAACCAAATCAATGATGAGTTCATTCGTTATTTCAGCACCAACACAGACTTTCGCCAACATACCGACTTTCTAGCAGAGAACATGACAGGTATTTACGGAATGGAATACTCACTGCATAGCGGGACGGAACAGGGCATTAGCGATCCAACATACTTACGTGATGTAGAGAAACTCACAATGTGGTTGCGTACACTCCCACAAGTAGAACATGTATTTAGCGTTACCGATATTTTTAAGCGCCTCAATAAAAACATGCACAGTGATAACGAAGCCTTTTACAATATCCCTCAAAACAAAGAGCTAGCATCTCAGTATTTATTATTGTACGAGCTATCACTTCCCTATGGTCTAGATCTCAACAACCAAGTCACCCTAGATAAAAGTGCCACAAAGCTAACGGTTACCATTCAGAATACCTCTAGCGCAAAAAGTATTGCGCTAGAGAATAAAATCAATCACTGGATCGATAACAATACACAATTCGACAGCTATTACGTTGCCAGCCCCAATCTTATGTTCTCTCATATTGGCGAGCGTAATGTATCCTCTATGATATTTGGTACATTACTCGCTTTATTTTTTATCTCATTAATCCTTATCGCCGCACTACGATCTTCACGCTTAGGTTTAATCAGCTTAGCGCCAAACCTTATTCCTGCGGGAATTGCTTTTGGTGTCTGGGGATTGTTTTATGGCAACTTAGGCATGGCGCTGGGTAGCGCTGTTGGAATGACATTAGGTATTGTTGTTGATGATACGGTGCATTTTTTAAGCAAATATCAACGCGCACGAAGAGAGCTAAATAAATCTGCAGAGGATGCTGTACGCTATGCATTTTCTACCGTTGGCGTTGCTCTTGCGGTAACTACCTTTGTGTTAATTGCTGGCTTTATGGTATTAGCCACCTCTGACTTTCATATGAATACACACATCGGCTTATTCACTGCACTTACCATTGCAATCGCGTTAATTGTCGATTTCTTTTTCTTGCCATCACTACTTATATTTGTGGAAGGTGAGAAAAAGAAACCAACAAATAGCCAACCCGAATAAAAAACGTTAATGTGTTGTATCAATAATATGCACATCCCTTCGGGGAAATGGTATACGGACACCGGCTGTTTTTAATGCTTTAAAGACCGCCTGGTTCACCAAGAATCGACTTTCATGATAGGCATTCATTGACACCCAATAACGCAACCCAATATTCACAGAGAAATCACCAAAACTATCAATTCCCACCTGATACTTTGGCTCCTGACTCACACACTCCATTTCTTCCAAAACCGAACGGATAGTCTGTATAGCAATTTCCGGTGAGTCCTGGTAATCAATCCCAATCGTGCACTCAACCACTTTGCTTGCAAATGAATTATGAATCACTTCACCAATGATGTGTTTGTTAGGAATGGTAATGACTTCTTCATCCTCCGTTACCAAAATCGTATGAGCAAGGTGGACTTCTTTAACTATACCTGCGCAATTATTCACCATCACAGTATCTCCCACTTTAAACGTTCTGGATAAAATAATCGCTAAACCTGCGCCATAATTGGAGATAGGTCCCTGTAACGCCAAACCAACGCCAAAAGTTGCAGCCCCCAATGCGGCAATAAACGGTGCTATCGTAATACCAAACTTACCCAAACTAATAATTAAAAAGCACGCCAAAACTAAAATTTTTGTAACGCTGCCTAAAAATGCAGTTAGCGTTACATCAACGTTACGACGAGTTAATAACTTCACAACTGCTTTTTGAAAAATACTCGCAGAAATAAAACCAATGATTAATATAATAATGGCACCAACAAACTGAAAGCTGTAGTCCACCATAAAATTTGTGATTAGCTGATAAATCTGCTCAATTTGTTTTAACTCTTGCTCTATCATGAACGTCACACTCCATGCTCAGTTGTAAATTAACTTCGTTTATTTTATCTATTCATTGGCCAACGGCTCTTAAAAACCAACTTAACCAAACCACTTTAATCCCGCCATAGCGCCAAAAAAAATCAATGTTGTTAACAACGCCACTACCGTTATTGGTTTATTGGAAAAATCCCCCACCCATGCTTTCCGTCCATTCAATACCAGCAAAACGATCGCTAACATAGGAATAAACATCGCTCCAATCACTGCATAAAGTTTTTGCACTTCTTTAAAACTAATAAATAACCCTGCAATAGGTATCACTGCCAATGCAACAAGAAACCACCGATAGGGCTTAGATAGACTCATATCTCCATTATCAGAAAAAGAGCCCATCCTGTCCGTTTTTTGCACAAAGACTCGCCACACATCCGCAAATAAATAAGGTACGGCTTGCCATACCCCCAGCAAGCTACTAAAAATGGCACTAAATGCGCCAATCAGAAACAACCAACGGCCATAAGCCCCCAAAGGCTCTTCTAATTTCTCTGCAAGAACAATTAACAAGTTAGCCCCACGACCCTCTATTTCAATCGTACTCCCAATAATCACCATAGAGAGACCAAACAAAACCGTCATGCTATAACCCACCGCCAAATCGATACGACAGATAACAATATCTTTTGCTTGCAACCTGCCTTTCTCACGAATCCAATACCCGTAACACAAAATAGTTAATGTACCGCCCACACCACCAATCAAGGCAAGTGTCCACGTGACTCCCGAGCCCTGAATATCTGGTATGCTGGGCACGAACAACCCCGTCAAGACAACACCTGCACCAGGCCACAACAGCCCTGCCATCACAAGCACAACAGCAAACATAACGCCTACGCTTAGCGCCATTACTTTTTCAAACAGCCCAAAGCCGCCAATTAACACTAACAGCAACCCACTGATACTTGATGCAATTCCAAACACCCACTTACCAGTAGATGCATCTTCAAACACGGGGAACATGGCATGCAAGGTAATTCCACAAGCACTTATCAGCGCAGAACCGACAAAAAACGACCAGAGTAAAAGATACGGTAAAAAGAAAAGCCCTGTAGTTTTGCCTATACGCTGTGCAACCCCTTCTAGTAATGTTTGACCTGTCGCCAATTGCCAACGAGCCAAACCTTCCGTAAGAATAAATTTTAATAACCCACCAACAACAACTGCCCAGAGTATAGCAACACCTAGCTGACTACCGGTAAAGCTGGCCGTTGCCAAATCTCCAGCACCAACACCGGTAGCAGCAACCAAAAAACCAGGCATAATAATTGCCAACAAAGTGGGTTGTACTTTCTCATTGTTACTAAGGCTAGTCATACAGTCTTAACTCACAGTTAATGGAAGAATTAGCTCCCCAGCAAAATTTTCACACGATAGGAGTTCTGTACTATACCAATATCTTGACTATGCTAATAATTCTAGACCAATAATTCCATTGAAGACTTTAGGTTGTGTACATGCAGTATATTAATAGTAAAAATCAAAAAACAGAACAAGAAACAAACGATTTGGATTTAGGAAGAATGAGAGCTGGTGCATTAATCACAAGCAACCAGCAATCTCTAGGGGGATTGACAGAAGAAGAAATCTCTCGAGTTATTGATTTTGCAGTTGGCGCTAAAGCATCCCAGACAACGTAAACGATTACCAATAAACAATACATCAATTTACGTTCTTTCTGTTTGGCAGTTCCAACAGAAATCAAAGGACGCATCATTTTTTTCCGCACAACCGGAACAGAACCACCCTTGAGCATTCTCGCTATTAATAGACGATGCAATCACCTCGCTCGCCTTTTCATAATCGCCATCATTTACAACCCAAAGCTCTAACCAAGAGTCTATGGTTGAAAGCTCACCAACACCACCTCCAGCAAACTCATTTTTTAAGATTACCTCGACACCGGCACACTCAACAATATTTTTAACATTGCTAACCAAGAGTCGATTTTCGTTAGTGTAGAGTAGCTTCATATTTAATCACCCCATTGATACGGCTCTTTACCATCGGTACTAGGGCGATATTTTTCCTGCAATCCTTGCAAGAAATTACGCATCATTTGATCTTTACACTCTCGATAATGTTTATGGCCTTTTTTACGAAAAAATGCACTCAGCTCATGTTTGCTCATACTTAAACCCACTGAATCCATGGTCTCTAAAACATCTTCAGATTTAAGGTTTAGTGCAATTTTTAATTTCTTAAATACGATATTATTATTAATACGATCTTCAGGAACCGGTTGCTCCCCTTCCTTTTTCCCACGCTTCTCATTGATAAACCCATTGAGGAACGTTGCCATTTCTGTATCGGAGCAACTCTTATACGCATCATCATCGTCTTTCTTCAGCCAGCAACTCACTTGTTCTCGTGTCACTTCAAGATCAGCCGACGCGAAAATAGCTATCATCTTTGAATCGTTTAGATCAAACGTATACCGTAGCCGACGTAAAACATCATTGTTCGTCATAATAATCCTGTTGTTTTTTCGCCCATTCAGCAACGTTCTTTTCATGTTGCTCTTGTTTTTCTTGCTTGCGTAGCGCGGCCTTTTCTTTCTCTTCCAGACGACGCTTATTACGCTCTTCAAGGTTTTTCAAAAAATTGACCAGCGCTGATTTTGCCCATTCTTCAGCTTCGGATTCTGTACTGAATCCATCTTGTCGCTTTGACACACCGACCTTTCTTGTTGATATTTTACGGGTAATTTCCACTGCCCAAGCATCACCATCCTGCTTAACACGGTAGCCGTATTTTCCTTTTGCCATAACATTAATACCTAATAATAAAATAGTGTCGAATAGATATGCGAATACGCATCAACTACGATAAATGGTTTCAATCAAATGAAACCCAAACTGTGTTTTTACAGGGCCGTGTACAGTAAGCACCTTTTTCCTAAAAACAACATTATCAAATGCCTTTACCATTTGTCCCGGTGAAAACTCCCCGAGGTCTCCCCCACGCTTTCCAGAGCTACAGGTTGAGTATTTCTTTGCCAACTTGCCAAAATCTTCACCATCAGCAAGTCTCTGCTTAAGTTTTTCAGCCTCAGCTCTTGTTTTTACTAAAATATGACGAGCACATGCACGAGCCATAATAAATAACCCCTCAATTCTATTCATTCATAAACAGGCAACTAACGTCGACTATTCCCGGTTCTCTTTCCCAACGCTCGTTGCTTTGCACGACGTTTCTGAGCCGTCCGGCTATTTTTTCTTGACGCTGAAGGCGCTTTGGTTAAATCAGGTTCATAACCTGGTAACCACTGCTGCGGCAGCCGCTCATCCAATATCACTTCTATCTCTTCTAGTAACCAATTTTCATCTTCACTTAATAATGAAATTGCTAACCCTTCTTTTCCCGCTCGGCCGGTACGTCCAACGCGATGAATATAGTCCTCCGGGATATGAGGCAACTCATGATTAATCACCACATGTAATTGCGGAATATCCAAACCCCTTGCCGCAACATCGGTTGCAACCAACACTCTGGTTTCACCATTTTTAAATGAAGCTAGAGCTTTATCACGTGCTCCTTGGGATTTATCACCATGTATTGCAACAGTCTTCAGGCCATCTTTACACATTTCTTTCGCTAAATGGTCTGCACCATGTCGGGTTCGAACAAAAACCAATACTTGATGCCAGTTTTTAGCACCGATTAAATGTGAAATCAGCTCTCTTTTTCGATCCGCGTCGACAACATATACTACCTGCTCAACCCGGGCGGCAGCGGTATTACGCGCATCCACTTCGATCAACATAGGGTTACGCAACAGATCTTTGCTTAACGCAAAGATAGCGGGATCAAAGGTTGCCGAAAACAATAAGGTTTGTCTCTCAACGGGCACCTTTCTCAGGATCCGCTTAACTTCATCAATAAACCCCATATCCAACATACGATCAGCTTCATCAAATACAAGACTCTGTAGCTGACTAAGGTTAACCGCTCCCCTTGCCATCAAATCAATAAGCCTACCAGGGGTTGCTACCACCACATCTACTCCAGCCCTTAATGCTTTTACCTGAACATTAATACTGGCACCGCCATAGACAATAGATGTGCGCACGGGGCTATTTTGACCGTATTGAATAAAGCTATTATAGACTTGTTGGGCCAGCTCTCTAGTAGGAGTTAACACAAGAGCTCGAATCACTCGTGAGCCTGCAGTGTCCGTTTGAACCTCAGCACTTGAATCGTTCTGCTCTTCAACAAGCAAGCGACTCAGCTGATGTAAAATAGGTAACGCAAAAGCGGCGGTTTTACCCGTACCCGTTTGAGCCCCAGCCATAATATCCCTGCCTTCCAATATCGCCGGGATTGCTTGCTGTTGGATTGGCGTTGCCTCGACGTAACCTTGTTCTGACACCGCATCTAATAACGTTTGGCTCAGGCCTAACGAAGAGAAACTCATAACATTCACCCCATGGAGTTGGGGCATTCCCCTTTGGCGCGCAGTGTAACAGGCTCCCCAATAGACAACAATCAATCAAACCCTCTAGACTTACGACTTTAGGGTGATTATTCCGCAACTGACTAACGAGTTCTTCCGATTCTGTTTACTGCTTTGACCCTTAACTTATTATTGTTATCACGACTGTCCTTGACCAAGTCATTGTCAGTTATGAAGTTTGTTGACTTTGCTAGCCGGTCATACAACAAAACATTCACTGTGGCCGCCAAGTTCATGCAACCAACCGTCGGCACATACACAACATCATCTACTCGGTTAATGATTTTTTGTTGGATATTACCGTCTTCAGGCCCAAAGATATAAAAAGCGTTATCTGGGTGCTCATAG
>MAAC01008008.1_pt1 | contig 11311 bp, 9 predicted proteins | sample 1115981 | NCBI WGS metagenome assembly MAAC01 (sample SAMN04961126, study PRJNA320927) | seawater metagenome | isolation source: sample BD02T64 sea water enriched with oil for 64 days | place: USA:Gulf of Mexico | collected 2013-07-27 | reverse complement strand
GACGAGGTTTTTGTGAAGATCAACGGCGAAACCCACTACCTCTGGCGGGCCGTTGACCACGAGGGCGAGGTGTTGGAGACCTTTGTTACTAAGCGCCGTGATCGTAAAGCAGCGTTGAAATACCTCAGAAAAACAATGAAGCGCTTTGGTCAACCACATGTCATTGTAACCGATAAATTGCGGTCTTACGGTGCTGCGATGAAGGTTATCGGCAATGTTGACAGACAAGAAACCGGGCGCTGGTTGAACAATCGGGCCGAGAATTCCCACTTGCCATTTCGACGACGAGAACGAGCCATGCTGCGCTTTCGTCGAATGCGATGTTTGCAGAAATTCGCATCCGTCCATTCTTCGGTCTACAACCATTTCAACTCGGAGCGCAGCCTCTACTCTCGCCCCAAATTCAAGCTCAATCGAACCGCTGCTCTTGCCGAGTGGCGCCAACTTGGCGTGGCGTAAAGGGCAGCAATACAGTCCAAGCAGAGACGAGTTCGAATTAGTCTGACTGCGCCGACAGCCATGCCTCAACAGCAACGGCGGCTCGGGTGCGCATCATTTTACGTTTCCTTCATGTCTGAATAAAAAGCGGCGCCTAGTGTTCTGTGTCGCATCACACCAGGCGCCAACCCGCTGACCAAGGAAGATCAGCAGGGAGGAGAGAAGTTGAAAGTTCAGGCGGCAGCTTCAGACGCTTTGTCTTCGCCGGGTCCGGCCGGGAACACACCGGACATCACCACAAAACCTTCGATACGTTTGACCCGATCGCACCAGCGACGGATCGCGGGATAATTCATCCGAGACACGCCGCCTTCTTCCGACAGAATGATGTAAGGGAAGCAGGCAATATCGGCGATGGTCGGGTGATCACCGGGGCAAATCCAGTCCTGGTCCTCTTCCTCGGAAAAAAACAGATGTTCATCTAGGATGCGGAACAGGCGATGGGCACCCTCGCGGGCTGCGTCGACATCAATCTGCGTGTAGAACAAACCGTCATGCAGGCGCGCAGCCGAAGAAGTCGAGGTGATGCCATCGGCAAAGGCCAGCCATTGCGACACGTGCGCCAGAAGCACCGCATCACTGCGCGGATACCACTTGCCGGACGGGTCGTATTTTGCTGCCAGATAAGTCAGGATCGCCTGGGCATCACGCAGCACCAGACCGTCGTCGTCAATCACCGGCAGCTGCCCCAGTGGGTTAATCCGCCGGAAATCCGACGATTTATGTTGGTTGCCGGGGTAAAAGTCGATCAGCTCCGGCGTGTACTCCAGTCCGAGAAAGGACATCAGCAAACGCAGCTTGTAGCAGTTTCCGGAAAGTTCGTAGTCATAGAGTTTAATCATGATGCACCTCAGATATCCAGAATAAGACGGTCAGACGCTGCGCGGGACACACAGGTCATGATGGATTTGCCTTCGGCCTTTTCGCCCGGGGACAGATAAACGTCCTGATGGGTGACTTCGCCTTCGATCACGCCGACCCGACAGGTGCCGCAGGCCCCCTGTTCACAGGAACTGGCCATGTTGACGCCGTTTTCCCGTAGTACATCAAGGATGGTTTTGCCCGCCGGCACCGTCAACGTCATGGCCGAACGCGCCAGATCAATCTCAAAGCTGTTGGTGTCGTCTACTTCCGTCGTGTTTTTGAAGTATTCAAAATGCACGGCCTCGTCAGTCCAGCCCTGATCTGTGGCAATGGCGCGGGTCGCTTCCAGCATTGGTCCCGGCCCGCAGATATAGACATGGCGTGCATGACCGGGGGTGTCGAGGACCCCCTTCAGCGTCGTGCCGGTTTCTTCCGGTGTCAGCCCTTTATGCAGGGTCAGGGCATTGGCAAATTCCCCCATCTCGCGCTTAAAGGCGGCGTGGTCTTCAGACTGCACAAAGTAGTGGAACTCAAAGCTCAGCCCCTGAGCATTCAGCGCCCGCGCCATTGAGATCAGCGGCGTCACACCAATGCCGCCGGCAACAAAAATCGTGTGGGAAGCATCACGGCGCAGCGGGAAGTTATTACGCGGTGCCGACACTGCCATCACATCACCCTGTGCAACGCTGTCGTGGATCGCAGCCGATCCGCCCCGGCTGTCGGGTTCGCGCTTGACCCCGATGGTGTAGTGGTTGGTTTCTCCGGGTCCGTTGGTCAGCGAATACTGCCGCACCTGCCCGTTCTGCAGGTGCACATCGATATGGGCCCCGGGCTGGAAGGTCGGAAGCTGCCCTTCTAGGGCCTCAAACCGCAGGCTGACAATGCCGTCAGCGGTCATTTCCTTGCGCGCAACCTGCACGCGCAGTTCCGCCTCGCGCCCGTCCTGACGCGCGGGGGGAATATCAACCAGATCTTCAGAGACCTTCGCAATGACCGCTTCCATCGGCGCGGGAGCCGGAATCTGCGCGGCTCTGGCTTCCAGGCGGTCGCGCAACTCCTGTAAGAGGAAACTGTGATGGCGCAGCAGCGCCAGGCGCTGTGGCCCGGTGGTCAGGCTGTTGAAAAGCCCGTGGATCACCGAAAGATTGCTGTCGCAGGGCTGCACAAACAGGCGGACTGCCGCGCCATCAGCAGCGGTCACCACCACGGAGCCGTCCGGCTGCACCGCGCCGGAACAGCCATCGGCAAAACTATAGGTCAGCAGAGCATCCGCGACCTGATCATGGGGGGCATTCGCCGGTATTGACCGCAGAACCGTTGAGGCGTCAAAGCCTTCCAGTTTCGGCAGCTCGCCCTGCGCTTCTTCCCCGGCCCAGACCAGTCCATAGGCTTCGGTCGTCGGGTAGGTGTTGTTACAGATCGTGCGAGCCGGTGCATCCGCCGGATGGGCGGGAATATAGGTACAGCCCGCCGTGCGGTTGGCATAACGCCAGCCATGATACTGGCACTTCAGTTCGCTGCCGTCATTGATGCCGATCGAAAGCCGCACGCCGCGGTGCAGGCAACGGTTTTCCCAGACATTGACGAAGCCGTCATCAGCGCGCCAGACGGCGAACTCGCGCCCTAAGAGCTGTGCCTGATAAACATGGCGCAGGGGCAGGTCGCCGGAGGAGGCAATCGGATACCATTTGCTGTGCAGGTCAGTGGTCATAATACTTTATCCTGTTGATCTGTGGTCACGCTGCCGCCGGGATCACACCATAGGTGAGACCCTTGCCGGACAGCCACCTGCGGTAGGCTATTGCGGATTTATCCGCGCGAATGGGCGTTTCGGCCCGGGGATCCAAAGGCAGACGCTTCGGAAACTGGTTTTCAAGTATCGGCTTGTCCTGACCAAAGATCGTCTGCTGAAACAGGCGGATCGCCACATCATCGTTGGTTTCATCAAGTAGGGTCAGCAGCATATGGGCGCGAACATGTTCCTCATCCATTGGCTGCACAAAGACCGCAATTGCATCCATCCGCTTTTCGTCAGCCGGGCTCGATTTATACAAAACCGAACAATAGGGATGCGGCACTCTGTAGATATATTCGACATCGGCACCGCCATCAGAAGCCGCCGAGGCCATCGGCTGCCAGAATTTACAGTTGGTGGCGAGGATTTCATCCCGGTCATCGAAGGTTTCAACGAAGTATTCTTTCACCTCGGTATGTGGTTCGGCACCCAGAATATCCGTATGAACATAGGGGAAATGGCCCATATCGAGAAAATTCTCAATTGCGCGCGGCGCTGAGACATGAACGCCGAAGGTGGCGGCATGAATTTTGCGACGGTCGGCTTCGGCAAACTCGGAAATTTCAAAGATATCGTTTTCGGGCGTGCCGAAGGTTGTCCAGATATAGTTGTATCTTTCGCGTACCGGCAGTTTTGCGCTTTCGTCTGGCAATGTGGGGGTGCTGCCGGCTTCATATTTCCATACAATAAGTTCCCCGGACGGATCACGGGTAAATGCCACACAATCCCCCAGCAAACGGGTGCTGCCGATCTGACCATCAATGAGTTCCTCGGTCGAAGCAATGACGTGCCAGAGGTTCAGCGCGACGGGATCTTTACAGGAATATTCAGACAATGGATTGCCTCCTTCGAAAAAAACAGCTTCAGGCAGCGGGGATCGCGCCGTAGTTCACATCGTGATCCCTGAGCCAACGGCGATACAGAATGGCGACTTTGTCGGCCCGGATCGGGGTTTCGGCGCGCGGATCAAGCGGCAACCGGCGCGGTATCTGGTTTTCTAGGATCGGTTTGTCCTGGGCAAAGATCAGCTGCATGAACCAGCGGATATCGGGCTCGTTCATACCCTCTTTGATGTAGCAGAGCATATTATGCACCACACAGTTTTCAGGCCCGACCGGCTGAATAAACAGGACGATGTAGTCTTTGCGGTCCTGATACAGCGGATTGGTTTTGTAAAGCGCCACAATATAGGGTCGGTAGACCCGGTATTTGTATTCAACGTCGATGCCGCCTTTCGCAGTGGGGGAGGCCACCGGCTGATGGAAGTAGCATTCGGTGGCGATGATTTCGTCATCACTGGTCAGCTCAACTTCATAGGGGGCGACTTCGGTATAGGGTTCCTCTCCAAGCCAGCCGGTATGCACAAAGGGGAAATGTCCCATATCGAGGAAGTTTTCCACCACCCGCAGGCCAGAGGTTTTGACCGGAAATGACCCGCCGCTGACAATATAACGGTCAGTTTCGGCGGCTTCCGGAATGTCGATAATGTCGCGCGAGGGATTTCCGGTGCAGGCCCAGACAAACCCGTAGCGGATCTGACAGGGCACTGCCTGACCGGTTTCTGTCAGGGTTGCAGTGGCTTTGCCATCATCGGTCAGGGCAACGGTCAGCGCCTGCTCAAACAGAATTGTCTTCATCGCCTGACCTTGATTCAGTTGTTCAAGATCAACAACGGCATGCCAGTCGTCCAGCAAAACTCTGTCGGTGCAAGTCATGACATCTCCTTCCCGGTTTCGTAAATTCTGCGTCAATGCGTCGCTAAAGGTATCCAAACAAATACAGATTGCATATCAATTTTAGTCTGAAAGACTTTCAGTCAATGCTTGATAGTATTTCAAAATTTCGCAGAATACCCTTGGATATGCGCCCTGATCCTGTTTCGGGGCAGGCATAAACGGGATGAGCCCGGGAAATAAAATGTAAAAGATATGATCAGGAAGGTCGTGCCACGCGATGGGGAACCGTTCAGATGAGATATCCAAGATTGTCACAAGGGCAATCATCAATAAACGGCTGAGGCCCGGCAGTAAGCTGAGCGAACAAACTCTGGCCGATCTGTTTAATGTCAGCCGCGCGGTGGTGCGGCAGGCGATCATACGGCTGGCCGATGACGGTCTGGTCACCATTGAACGGCATAGAGGTGCGTTTGTGTCAAAGCCAAGTTATCGCGAAGCAGTCGAGATATATGACGCGATTACAATGCTCGAACAGGGTGTTGCAACGCAGTTATCCGGTCGCTTGGATGCGCGGGGCTGGGCTGAACTGCGCCAGCACGTGGAATTGCAGCATAAAGCAATCGACGAAAAGAATGATGACCTGGCGGATCAACTGGGATCAGGATTTCATGAGGTTCTGGTCAGGCTGGCCAGGAATTCGGTGGTTCAGGAAATGCACGCTCAGCTGATCCGGCGTACTGCGCTCTTGCGGTCTCTTGTTAGCAGCCGGTTCGACTATTGCGGGCTTCTGCATGATCACTCTGCACTGGTGGATCTGCTGGAAGAAGGCAAAGTAGACGAAGCCAGGGAACTGATCGACGAACACCACCGGACGATCGTCCGAGGTTACCTGCTGGGCGATGATGTTGAACCGGCAATGTCGCCTCAGGAGGCGCTTGAACCATATATAAAAAGTTCGGATTCCGACCCGGCTGCCGTATCGGATCAGATGCGGCACTGACCTCAACTCAGCCCACGGGGCGGGGCCGGAGCCAGAAATTGAAATCAGAAATCGTAACAGGGAGTAATCACGATGAAACGCGCGACAAGACGGGATATTCTGAAATACGGTGCCGCCACGGGCCTGGCGACAGGCCTGTCCAGCTTGCCAAAGCTGGCACAGGCAAATGAGACACTCAAAGTGGGGGCGGTCTATGTTTCGCCGGTATCTGAAATCGGCTGGACCAAGCAACACAGCCTGGGCATCGACGCCATAAAAGCAGAATTTGGCGATAATGTTGAACTGACCGTCATCGACAATATTTTCCGCCCTCAGGATGCGGAGCGGATTTTCCGCGAACTGGCCGGGTCAGGCAATGATCTGATTTTCGGCACCAGCTTTTCGCACGGAACCCCAATGCAGAAAGTCGCACCCCGTTTCCCGGATGTTGCGTTTGAACATTGCTCGGGCATCAAACACCTCAACAATCTCGGCACGTTTGAAGCCAAGTATTTTGAGGGAACTTATGTGGCAGGTGTCACGGCAGGCCATGTATCCAAAGCGGCAAAAATCGGCTTTATCGGCGGCTTCCCGATCCCTGATATCGTCGGGCCGGCAAACGCCTTGCTGCGCGGTGCGCAGAGCGTGAATCCGGACATCACCTGCAATGTTATTTTCCTGAATTCCTGGTTTGATCCCGGCAAGGAAAAAGAAGCGGCAAAGACCCTGATTGCGCAGGGTTGTGATGTGATCTGCTCAATGACCGATACCGCAACCGGTGTCCAGGTTGCGGGTGAAAATGATGCCTGGTCCATCGGTTATGCCAGTGACATGGCGCAATTTGGCAACGGGAAACACTTGACGGCCTTTACGCTGAACTGGGCGCCGGTATATGTTCAGGCCGCAAGAGATGTTGCTGCCGGAACCTGGCAGACCAGCGAACGCTGGCTCGGCCTGTCCGAAGGCGTAGTGGAAATGTCGCCTTATAACGGTGACTTGTCCGCCGAAGCAGTCGCGGCCGCAGATGCCGCAAAGGCCGACATCATGGCCGGGAACCTGCACCCGTTCGGTGGTGAGTTGCGGGATCAGTCCGGTGCAGTCCGGGTGGAAAGCGGAAGCGTTCTGCCAGTGGGCGATATCCGGGGCTTCGACTGGTTTGTTGAAGGTATGATTGGTAACCTGGGCTAATCCGGCCGTCCGGCCAAGACACATGCGGCTGCCTGCACCGGAAACTGCGGGTAGCCCCATCTAACGAAAAGGCAAACGCGCGATGACCCCACGACTCGAACTCCGTGGCATTGGCAAGTCATACCCTAGTGTGATCGCCAATGACGATATATCACTGTCCGTTCTTCCCGGTGAAATACATGCTGTTCTTGGCGAAAACGGCGCCGGGAAAAGCACGCTGATGAAAATTATTTATGGGGCAACCCCGGCCGATGCCGGTGAAATCCTTTGTGATGGCAAACATGTGCACGATCATGGCCCGGCCATGTCGCGCGAACTGGGTATCGAAATGGTGTATCAGCATTTCGCCCTTTTTGAATCGATCACTGTGGTGGAAAATATCGCCCTGTCGATGCCCGGGAAAATGGACCTGAAAAACCTTGCTGTGAAGGTCAGGGAAGTTTCTGAACGCTATGGGTTGCCGATTGATCCCGACCGGCTGGTGCTGTCCCTTTCGGTGGGTGAACGCCAGAGGGTCGAAATCGTGCGCTGCCTGCTGCGTCAGCCAAAACTTCTGATCCTAGATGAACCCACCTCGGTGCTTACCCCTCAGGCGGTGCAGAAACTTTTTGAAACGCTGCGCAAGCTGGCGGATGAAGGCTGCAGTATTCTTTATATCAGTCACAAGCTCGATGAAGTGCGGGATTTATGCCATTCAGCAACCGTGTTGCGCGGAGGAAAAGTGACCGGTGAAACCGATCCGCGTCAGACAAGTTCAGCTGAACTTGCACGGATGATGGTTGGCGATGACCTGCCTGAAATGGTTGTCGAGCCGGCTGAACTCAGCCACTTGCCGATGCTTTCCCTGTGCAATCTCAGTGTTATATCAGAATCCGTTGTCGGCACATCCCTGAAATCCATCAACCTCGAAGCATATGGCGGAGAAATCGTCGGTATTGCGGGTGTTTCCGGAAACGGGCAGGGCGAACTAGCTGCTGCGATCAGCGGAGAACGCGTCTCAAACGCGGCCGAGAATATTATTCTTGAGGGTCGGGCAATCGGGTGTCTTGATGCGGGCCGGCGCCGTGATCTGGGCCTTGGCTTTGTGCCCGAAGAACGCCTGGGGCGCGGGGCTGTGCCGCCCTATGAGCTTTCTGAAAATGCCCTGCTGACAGCGCACCGTAAGGGTATGGTGAAACACGGGATGGCAAACCGGAAAATAGCACGGGAGTTCACCACGAAAGTCATTGAAAAATATAAAGTCAAAGCCAACGGGCCTGACGCCAAAGCACATGGCCTTTCCGGTGGTAACCTGCAGAAATTTATCATGGGCCGTGAAATTGAGCTGGCGCCAAAGGTGCTCCTTGTGTCGCAGCCTACCTGGGGCGTGGATGTCGGGGCGGCAGCCTATGTCCGACAGACGCTCATTGATCTGAGCCGGACCGGTCAGGCTGTGATTGTCATTTCCGAAGAGCTTGAGGAGCTGTTTGAGATCTGTGACCGGCTGTATGTCCTGTGTAACGGAGAGTTGTCACACGCCCTGAACCGGGTCGAAACCAATGTAGAAGAGGTTGGTCTTCTTATGACGGGGATTGGCAATACCGATGTGCCCGGCCAACAGACAGAGGGTGTAAAACATGCTGTTTAAGATTGAGGCCCGTGCCGAGCCTTCACGCCGGATGGCTATTGCCGCTCCATTGATTGCAACCGGTCTGACCATCGTGATCAGTTCCGTGTTCTTTCTGTCACTCGGGCTTAACCCGCTGGTGACGCTTTATACGTTTTTCGTGCAGCCGCTGACATCAATGAACGGGGTGTCTGAATGGCTGCTGAAAGCATCTCCGCTTATCCTGATTGCCTGTGGCCTTGCCATTGGTTTTAGGGCAAACGTCTGGAATATCGGCGCGGAAGGGCAGTTGATTATCGGTGCCATTGCTGCGTCCGGCATTGGCTTGTTTGCGCCTTGGAATGATACAGTATTTCTGCTGCCGTCCATGGTTATTGCGGGCATGCTTGGCGGGGCGGCCTGGGCCGCGATACCGGCGTTTTTACGCGACAAGATGAATACCAATGAAATTCTGGTCACGCTGATGCTGACCTATGTCGCTTCGCTTTTCCTGTCGTATCTTGTGCATGGTCCCTGGCGTGATCCGGATGGGTTCAATTTTCCGCAAACCGCACTTTTGCCCTACGAAGGCACCTTTGAGCTGTTTGATTATTCTTACCGGCTGAACACCTCCGTCTGGTTTACTGTGCTGGCTGTTGGCGTCACCTGGCTTTTCATGGAACGCAGTTTCCTTGGCTATAAAATGTCAGTGGGGGGCGTTGCGCCCGCCGCGGCAAAATTTGCCGGCTTCAAAAGCTCTGCTTCCATCTGGGTCGGGCTGCTAACCTCAGGTGCCGCTGCCGGACTTGCGGGTATGACTGAAGTCGCCGGGCCGCTGGGCCAATTGTCTTCGCAGATATCGCCAGGTTACGGATTTGCGGCAATTATCGTTGCCTTTATCGGCCGGCTGAATGCCTTTGGTATCGTGCTGGGTGGGCTGTTGCTGTCGCTTCTCTATCTTGGTGGGGAAACGGTTCAGCTTTCCCTTGGCTTGCCGTCTTCTATCGCGCTGATATTTCAGGGAATGCTGCTATTTTTCTTGCTGGCGAGCAACTTCCTGATCAATTTCCGTATCCGTAAACTCGCTGTGAGGGCACACTGATGGATCTCTTTATTTCGATATTTGTGGCAACAATCATTGCAGCCACACCGCTGATCTTTGCTGCCCTGGGTGAGCTTGTGGTCGAAAAATCCGGTGTTCTTAATCTTGGCATCGAAGGCATGATGCTGATCGGAGCGGCCTTTGGCGTCTGGACGCATTTTGCCGGTTACCCAATGATCCTCGCCCTGATTGTGGCGGTTGTGAGCGGGGCTGTTGCGTCTTTGTTGTTCGGGGTTCTCGCCCTGACCTTCATGACAAACCAATATGCAGCCGGGCTTTCGCTCGCGATCTTCGGAGCGGGTGTTTCCGCTTTCATAGGCCGCGGGTTTGGCAGCACACCTGTTGAGGCGATCAAACCAATGCACATTCCCGGTCTGTCCGATATTCCGATGATCGGCGAAATGTTTTTCCAGTATGATCCTCTGGTCTATTTTTCCTTTGTGATGTTCGCGGCAGTGAGCTGGTTTCTTTATAAAACCAAATCGGGGCTTGCTTTGCGGGCCATTGGCGAAAGCCCGGATTCTGCGCATGCAATCGGGTTTGAGGTTATCCGCATCCGCTATCTTGCTGTTATGTTTGGCGGTGCGATGGCCGGTCTTGGGGGGGCATATCTGTCGCTGGTCTATACGCCACTCTGGGTTGAAAACATGACGGCCGGGCGGGGTTGGATTGCGCTGGCTCTGGTTGTGTTCGCTGCATGGAGGCCAAAGCGTGTGATCCTGGGGGCCTGGTTGTTTGGCGGCATGACAATATTGCAGTTGCAGGGCCAAGCGATCGGGCTTGCGATTCCTTCTGAGCTGCTCTCTGCTCTGCCGTATATTGCAACCATCGTTGTCCTGGTGCTGATTTCCCGGAATCGTCAGGCCATGGCGCTAGACTTCCCGGTTTCTCTAGCACGGTCCTTCCGACCGAAGGGGTGACGGGGGGGTCCTGTCAGATGAAATTCTGTTGTGAAGAGCATAGTGGTTTCGTAGCGTTTCGGCATGACCAAACGTGGCCCATTCAAGTACTTCAAGACGAGCCTGGAGATAATCCGCCTAAGGGAGCGTTCAATCTCGGCCTCCCAAAAGTGCCTGATGAAAAATTTCGGCTTGTCTGAATATTCGTCCGTCACGCCCACAATGAAGTTAGGGCGCTCGCTTAGAGCCATAGCTCTTGCGTTGGCACTGTCAGATAAAACTTAGTTGAAGCGGGGAGGGCGGCCTCATAGCGTCGCAGGATGAAAAAACGCGACCCATTCAAGTATTTCAAGACGAGCCCCGACATCATCCGCCTTGCGGTGATGTTATATGTCCGGTTCCCGCTGTCGCTCCGGAATGTGGAGGATTTGCTGCATGAGCGCGGGGTCGAAATCAGCCATGAAACGGTGCGGTTCTGGTGGAACAGATTTGGCCCGTTGTTTGCGGCCGAAATTCGCAAGAAGCGTGCCAGTCGGATGCGTGCACACTCGAACTGGCAGTGGCATCTGGATGAGGTTTTTGTGAAGATCAATGGCGAAACCCACTACCTCTGGAGGGCCGTTGACCACGAGGGAGAGGTTTTGGAGACCTATGTTACTAAGCGCCGTGATCGTAAAGCAGCGTTGAAATTCCTCAGAAAAACAATGAAGCGCTTTGGTCAACCA
>MAAC01000501.1_pt1 | contig 11311 bp, 10 predicted proteins | sample 1115981 | NCBI WGS metagenome assembly MAAC01 (sample SAMN04961126, study PRJNA320927) | seawater metagenome | isolation source: sample BD02T64 sea water enriched with oil for 64 days | place: USA:Gulf of Mexico | collected 2013-07-27 | reverse complement strand
GGCTCGCCGGGCATTTTACGCAGCTCGGGCAATACATCTTTGGCAAATAAACGCAGGCTTTTCTCAACGTCAGCATAGGGCATGCCGCCGTAACTGAAGACACCGTTGTAGGCACCGGAACCGGTGCGGGCGGTGAAGTCTTGAATGCGCTCAAGGCATTGCTTGGGTGTGCCGTAGATTTGAATGCTCATAAAGAAGCGAATGGTGTCTTCCATATTTTTATTAATATGGTCGACCATGGCGCCGTAGGTTTCATAACCCTTGGTGGTTTTCAGGTGGTCGCTGGCCATTTCGTAGTGCTCGATCACCGAGCGGTAGTAACCGCCGATATATTTATAGGCCATTTCTTCGGCGCGATCGGCGCTTTCATCGCAGTAGGTCCAGCCGCCGAGAATAGGGGCGGGGGCTTCTTCGCCGTTCACTTCACGATAAATCGTGCGATAGTCATTCAATTCTTTTTCCACATGTTCCCAGGGCTTTTGCGGAATAATCAGAATACCAACGCCCAGCTCGGCCATAATTCTCGATGACTCGGGGGATACAGCGGCGGCATAGGTGCGGCCCTTAAATGACTTATAGGGGCGGGGGCGAATTTCGCGGCGCTGTTGCTTAACGTACTTGCCATCAGCTTCACAGAAGCCACTTTCGAGACCGTCGAGGATCATCGTCGCGCTTTCGGTGAAGGTTTCGCGGCTGGCATTCATATCCTTGCCAAAGCCTTCAAATTCGACGCGACCCAGGCCACGGCCAATGCCGAGAATCATACGGCCATTGGACATGTTGTCGAGCATGGAAATTTCTTCAGCGACGCGCATGGGATCGTGCCAGGGTAGAACGATAACCATGGAGCCGAGGCCCAGGTCCGGGTTGCGGCCGGCCCAGTAAGAAAGATACTGAGTAACATCGGGGCACATGGTGTAGTCGGTAAAGTGGTGCTCAACGCCCCAGATGGATTGAAAGCCCAGTTCGCTGGCCAGGTCGCCCATGCGCAGGTCGTTGGTGTAGACCTCGTGGTCTGTCATGTTCGGGTCTACGCCCTGAAAGATTAAAGATAGTCCTACGTCCATTTTCTATTCCTCTGTCGGTTAATAAATTTTATGAGTTAAATTGATTTGGCTTTTATCTCTAGGCAAAAGCTCATAGTGCTCTGTGTCGTACATGGCTTCGGTAGAAGCGTTTACTGATTAAACATTCTCAAGCTAGCATCAAGGCGGATCACTTCGCCATTGAGCATTTTATTGGTGCAAATATCCCGCACCAAGGCGCCGAATTCTACCGGTTGACCGAGACGCTTGGGAAAGGGGATTTCCTTAATAATCTCGTTCCACAATTCTTCGGGCACGGTCTTGGTCAGGGGTGTTTCAAAGGCACCGGGAGCGATGGTCATGACGCGGATGCCGTATTTTGCCAGATCGCGGGCCATTGGCAAGGTCATACCAATAACGCCTGCCTTTGAGGCGCCGTAGGCTACCTGTCCGGCGGGGGACTCATAGCCGGCAATGGAGGCGACATTGATGATGACGCCGCGTTCGCCGTCTTCATCCAGGGGCTCGGCATCAATCATTTGCTTGGCGGCCACGCGGGCGCAGCTAAAGGTGCCGGTCAGGTTGACGTTGAGCATATGCTGAAAGTCGTCCAGAGTGTGAATGCCCTTGCGGCTGGCCGTTTTGGCAATCACATCGACACCGGCGGCATTGAGCAGAGCCCGCACTGGGCCGAGTGTTGTTTGTATTTTTTCGAAGGCGGTAAAGACGCTTTCTTCATTGGCAACATCACAGACGATGGCCGTCGCCCCCAGCGTTTTGGCGGTTTTCTGAGCCAGGCTTTCGTTGCGGTCGAGAATGACCACCTTGGCACCGGCTTCACTCAGTACGCGGGCGGCGCCGGCACCGAGGCCTGATGCGCCGCCAGTGATGGCGACGACTTGATTAGTAAGATCCATTGCTGAATTCCTGGTCAATAGAAGAGTTGTTTAAAGAAATTTTCTTTCTTTTGTATTTAATAAAAAACCCGAGTGCAAAAGCAGCTCGGGTTTTTTGTCGTACTGTGCTTTGGCTAGCGGACTAACCGAGCATTTTAGATAGCGAGTGACAATCCGCCGTCCATCACAATTATGGAGCCGGTAATAAAGTCAGACGCAGGGCTTGCCAGCAGCACTGACATGCCGTGGAAATCTTCTGGCTGACCGTAGGTGCCGGTCGCTGTTTTTGATACGGCGAAGTCAACAAGGCCGACTTTCTTCTCGCCTTCACAAGGCATCATCTCAGTGTTCACCAGGCCGGGTAGCAGGGCGTTGACGGTAATGCCGTGACGGCCCCAACCCTGTGCCAGGCTCTGCGTCATGTGGTCCATGCCGCCCTTGGCTGCTGCGTAGTGCACCAGTTTGCCAAAGCCAAGCTTGGTGATGATGGAGCCAACATTGATGATCTTACCGCCGCCGGCTTCAACCATGTGGGGGAATACCGCCCGGCAGGTGAGGAAGCAAGAGGTCAGGTTGATGGAAATAAAGTTATTCCACTCATCGAGAGTCATGGTCTCAGCGGGGATGCCCCAGCTGATCGCTGCGTTGTTAAAGAGGATGTCGATGCGGCCATAGTGCTCGGCAACAGCGGCAACCATATTGTTAACATCGTCTTCTTTAGAAACGTCGCACTTCACGCCAAAGGCGGTGGCGCCGTCGCCTTCAAGGACTTTGACGGCGTTGTCAATTTTGTCCTGGTTACGGCCAACGACCGCAACCTTGGCGCCCGCTTCAGCCAGGCCTCTGGCGATGCCCAGCCCGAGTCCACCGTTACCACCGGTGATAATGGCGACTTTGCCCGTTATATCAAATTTACTGTTCATTTACTTATCTCCAAAAACACTATGCCGCGCATCTTGTTGAACCCGCATTTGGCCGTAGTGGTCGATCTTGTAGGGTTAGGTAATAAACCTGTGGTGAGGTTTAAATACCCAGCGTCATGCCGCCATCGGCAACGATGATGGAGCCGGTGATAAATTTAGAGGCTTCGCTCGAGAGCACAATGGATAAGCCTTCAAAGTCATCGGGCATGCCGTAGCGACCGACCGGGGTTTTCTTGGTGATGTAATCAACAACCGGGCCGATTTTGTTCTCGCCGAAGCAAGGCATCATTTCTGTGTGTACCAGCCCAGGCAGAATGGCGTTAACCTGAATATTGTCTTTACCCCAGGCCAGAGCCAGGCTTTGGGTCATGTGGTCCATGCCGCCTTTTGCAGCTGCGTAGTGAACCAGTTTGCCCATGCCTTTTTGGGTGATGGCAGAACCAACGTTGACGATTTTACCGCCGCCCGCTTTGACCATTTCGGGGTAGCAATGCTTCGCGCAAAGAAAGCAAGAAGTCAGATCGATGGCAATAAACTGATCCCATTCTTCGATGGTCATTTTTTCGGGGGGAATACCCCAGCTGATAGCAGCGTTGTTGAAGAGGATATCGACGCGGCCAAGTTGCTCGGCAGTTTCGGCAACCATGCGAATGACGTCAGCTTCTTTTGAAACGTCAGCCTGTACGCCAATAGCTTTGGCGCCGAGTTCTGTCATTTCGGCGACAGCAACAAGGGCAACAGCACAACCTTCCGATGCCAGACCTTTGGCAATGCCGAGGCCGAGGCCGCCGTTGCCGCCGGTGATAATGGCTACTTTTCCTGTTAAATCAAAACACTTCACTGGTGTACCTCCAATCGTCTTACATGGTCGATATGCAACAAACGTTAATTGGCGAGAGGTCTCGCCAATGCTGCATGTCTTTAAGATCTTGCTTGTGTTGAATGCTTGTCCTGTTAAATAGCGGCGATGTTTGGCCGCTACCAACTCGATTCTTTTTGCTACCACTATCCCGCTCTATGTGTGTCGTTTTACGACAGTGCGGTTTATGGAACGCGTGATACTCGCACTTTTCGCGTGGAAAAGGAACTATTTTTTACCACTTGGTAACATGGGGGCTGGACTGGGTGGGTAAAGTTGTTGACCTATTTTGCTAGTGCAGCGCTGGGAATGTCATTGGCAGGCGGTTTGGCGGCAGGAATTCCGTGATCTTTGGCTTGTTTGAAGAGAGAGAGTTTCGGCTCTATTAATGTTATATAACAGTGACTTATAATCTTATTTTAATTTAAATAGTAGCTGGTATTGCTGTCCATTTACTGCCTTGTTGGCTGACTGTCAAGCTGTCTGTGTTGGGCTTGTTGAGCCTTGCTATGGGGCGGTGGTGGTGGCCAAACAGGTATTCTTACTGCTTGATTCGCTCGTTAAAGAGCCGCGATAAACTGCAAAGTGTGAATGAGTAGTAACCCGGGTGCTACCTTGCCGGGGAAGAAGTAAGGCGCGCCAGGATATTTGAGCTAGGGAGCGCGCAAGGGCAAAGTTGGCCTTACTTCATGGCTGAAGTTTTAAGCACAAGGCCTTTATTTTGTTCGGCAAATGCCCACTGGTGCAGATGTTGATGCGCTGTATTTTCGCCGCAGCTTTATTGTATAGTTTCTAGCCGCTGCGTAATGGTAGTCATAGCGGCGAGTGATATTGATCATCAAGTCTGCCGTAGTAGTCACAATAATCAGGGGAAAACAATGAGCACATACCGTCTCGATACGGTGGACGAATACGGCCACCAGCCCACCGACGATAGCAATTTCAATGAGAGTGTTTACGTCAACGGCTGGGATCCCGAGCAGAAAATGGGCCTGTGGATGCGCCTGGGTAATCGCGTTAACGAGGGTCATGCTGAGCTTTCGGTGTGCATCTATTTGCCCGATGGCCGCGTTGCCTGCCAGTTTTTGCGTCCCAAAATTGATACCAATGAGCGCCACAGCGCCGGTGGTCTCGACTATCAAGTGCAGGAGCCCTTCAAGGCCGTGAGCATGACCTACTCCGGCGAGGCGATGATTCTCGACGATCCGCAAATATTGCGCGAAGCCCGCAAGATGTTTAAAACCGCGCCCCGGGTTCCCGCCGAGGTGAGTTTAAACCTTGCGGGTCTGTCGCCCATGAACGGTGGCGAGCCGACCGATCCCGAAACAGAAACCATGTATGGACGCGATTTCTCCATCGGCCATTTTAATCAGCACACTCGCATTAACGGCAAGATTACTCTGGGTGATGAGAGCTGGGACTTGAAGGGTTTCGGCTGGCGCGACCATTCATGGGGGCCGCGCTTCTGGACCAATATTAATTTCTATCGCTTGTTTATCGCCAACTTCGGTGAAGATCGCGGCATTATGATGCTCAAGCGCACCGACCGCGAAATGAAGGTGCACCGTCGCGGCGTGCTGATGTACGACGGCAAGTACGAAGAAATTATCGATATGGATGTGATGACCGAGTGGGATGAAAATAAAGACCCCAAGGCCGTTCGCCTCGGTGTGCGTACAGCCAATCGGGCGGTCGAGCTGAATGGCAAAATTCTCACCATGGCGCCGCTGCGTAACCATCGGCAGATTGATGGCAAAGAGGTTGAAAGCCGTATTGCCGAGGGTTTCACCGAGTGGGTGTGGGACGATGGTCGCCCCGGTATTGGCATTACCGAATATATTGAGCGCCTTGAAGACGGTGAGCCTGTGGGCTTTCCGCTTTGATTAGCACGACTAATGTAGCGCGAGGACATCGCTGATGGCGGCGGTTTCTGAGCAGCAGGCCTTGCTGGACGACATCGTCGCTAAACTCGAGCTGGCCTTACAGCGACGTTATGGGCAGGCGGCCCGTGTTGAAAATGTTTCCATTGCCACACTCGGCGCATCGAACCGAACTCTGCTATTTGATTTGGTGGAGCCTACGGGTCGACGCCGTTTGGTGCTGCGCCAGGAAACATTAAAGTCGGAAGTCTCACCCTTTATTTCGCCCCACGACCAATTCGAAATATTAAAGGTCGTTTATCGCCACGGCGTGCTGGTACCCGAGCCAATATTTGAGCTCGAACCGGAAGATGATCTCGACGTCGGTTATGTCATGGCCTGCGTCGAAGGGGAGACCCTGCCAAAAACCCTGCTCAATGCGCCGGAATTTGCAGTGGCCCGAAAGCGTTTTGCCGCTCAGACCGGTGAAATTTTCGCTAAACTCCACGCCATCGACCCTGGCGAAGTGGGCTTTCTGGAAAAAGTCGCCGATAGCGTCGATCCTCTGGCCGCACAAATTAGCCGTTACGATGCCTACAGTGAATATCACCCCGGCCTCGATGTCGGCATTCGCTGGTTGGAAAATAACCGCCCCCAAGATAAGCCCCGAGTGTTTGTCCACGGCGACTACCGCAATGGCAACGTTATCCTCAGTCCCGATGGTATTGAAGCCGTACTCGATTGGGAGTGTGCTCATATCGGTAGCGCCATGGAAGATTTTGGCTGGGTCTGCCTGCGTGCCTGGCGCTTTGGCAATATCGACCAGCCCGTCGGTGGCTTTGGCCCCCGCGATGAGTTTTACCAGGCCTATACCAGTAATGGCGGCCAGGCAATTGATGAAGAAGAAATTCGCTGGTGGGAGATTTTTGGCTCACTGCGCTGGGCTGTGTTGAACATGATGCAGGCCGATGGCCACATTTCTGGTGTCAGGCGCTCGCTGCCCTTTGCCTGTTGTGGGCGCAATACCAGTATGATCGAGTACGATATGTTGATGACCATTAAAGGGCATTTTTCCTAAGCGTAGTTTTGTCGCCGTGCAATTAAAAATAAGAGTGGAGTAGTTGGCTTGAGCCAGGATAAACCCGATATAAAAGAAATCCTTGTTACCGTTAAAGAGCTATTAGAAGGCATTGCCAAACAGTCTAAAGGCAGTGAGCGCTACGAGGCCCTGTGCGGTGCTTTCCTCTTGAGTGTGGTCGATAGAGAGCTCGACTTCGGTGCGCGACAGGACGAAAGCCAAAGTGGCGAGCTGCAACAATTACTCGGGCGTGAAGGCTCCTTGAGTGATCTCTATCAGCAATTCTGCCAGCAAGTACGCGGTGGCGAGTTAGACGAACAATGGCCTGCGGCCTTTGATTTCGCCTTTAAACAAGTGGTCGATAAGGTGAGTGTCACCAACCCTAAATATCTCGCCGAGATGCACCGGTCAGACTAGGGTGAGAAAATCAGCCAAAAAAATTCAATTTTTAAAGTGTTTGTTTTTCGTTTATTTCATTTTTAACTAAAGAGAGGAGTGATCCCTATGACGGGAAGAGTAGAAGGGCAGGTGGCTATCGTCACCGGTGCCAGTGGTGGTATTGGCCGTGCGGCGAGTGAAATTTTCGCTCGTGAAGGTGCCAGTGTTGTCGTTGCCGATCTGAATGTGGTCGGTGGTGAAGAAACCGCACACATCATTGAAAAAGCCGGTGGCAAGGCTATTTTCTTTAAGACCGATGTCTCCAGTGCTGCCGATACGGAAGCTGTTGTGGCTGCCGCTGTTGCCGAGTTTGGTGCTTTAAACTGCGCCTTTAACAATGCCGGTGTTGAGGGTGAGCAGGCACTAGCTGCCGATGCCACCGAAGAAAATTTCATGCTGAATTACAAGGTGAATATGCTCGGCGTTTGGTTGTGCATGAAATACCAAATTCAGCAGATGTTAAAGCAGGGCAGCGGTGGTGCGATTGTCAATACCGCTTCCGATGCGGGTTTAATCGGTGTTAAAGGCCTGGGGCACTATTCCGCGGCCAAGCACGCTGTTATCGGTTTAACTAAATCGACAGCGCTGGATTACGCCACCAAGAACATTCGTGTCAATGCGGTTTGCCCGGGCCCTATTCGCACGCAAATGCTGGAGCGCGTGTTTGAAGAAAACCCCAAGTTTGCCGATGCGATGATTTCAGCGCAGCCGGTTAAACGCCTGGGTGAGCCCCATGAAATTGGCGATGCAGCTGTTTATCTGTGTTCTGACTCCGCCAGCTATATCACCGGCCACGCTCTGCCGGTTGACGGCGGCTACATGGCGACCTAAGAAAGAGCTGAAAAATCGACTTCCCAGGGCCATTCGACTTTGTGTAGTATGGCTCGGGTTTAATAACAACTAGCCCGTCTATTTACGGGTAGGGAGAAAACTGAATGAAAATTAAGGCCGCAGTATTACGCGGAGTAGATCAGCCTTTCGAGATCGAAGAGCTGGAACTCGCTCCACCCAAAGAAAACGAAGTATTAGTTAAAACCACCGCCAGTGGTATTTGCCACAGTGACTACTCTGTCGCCCACGGCATTTTAAATTGCCCCTTCCCCATCGTCCTCGGTCACGAAGGCGCCGGTGTTGTCGAGGCAGTAGGCCCCGGCGTTACCGACCTGAAACCCGGTGATAAGGTGATTGCCTCGCTGACCCCCAGCTGTGGCAATTGCACCATGTGTAAGGAAGGCAAAGAGTTTATGTGTTCCGGTATGGGCAAATTGCTCACCGACTGCACCCAACTCGACGGCACCACGCGCCATAAAACCGCTAGCGGTGAAGATGTTTTCGCCCTGTGTGGCGTTGGTTCTTTCGGCGAGTACATGGTGATGCCCGCTGGCTCCGCCATTAAAGTACCGGAAGATACCCCCCTCGATACGACTTGCCTGATCGGTTGCGGTGTGACCACCGGTACCGGTGCTGCGCTTAACACCGCGAATGTTCAGCCTGGCGAAGCAACGGCTGTTATCGGCTGTGGCGGTGTTGGCTTATCCATTATTCAGGGCTGCCGCATTGGTGGTTCAACCATCATTATTGCTGTAGACCCCATGGAAGAGAAGCGCGAGCTGGCTCTGTCTCTGGGTGCGACCCACGCGATTAACCCCTTTGAGGAAGATGCCGCAGTGAAAGTTAAAGAGCTGACCGGTGGTCTGGGTGTGCACTACGCCTTTGAAGCCCTGGGTCGTGTTGAAACCATGGCGCAAACCTGGGAGATGATTCGCCCCACCGGTACCTGTGTCATTGTCGGTGTTGCCTCGTTGGATCAGTCGGTGAAAATCCCCTCAGCGGGCCTCTTGGCCGAGTATGAGATCCAGGGTTCTTGCTACGGATCATCCACACCGAAGAAAGATATCCCCCGTTTCGTTGAACTGTATAAGAGCGGCGAGCTAAAGCTGGACGAAATGATTACCCAGCGTATTGGCCTGGAAGATATCGATCGTGCCTTTGATGAAATGGGTCGAGGCGAAGGTGCCCGCTCCGTGATCATGTACGGTTAATTAAGCAATTTACAGTTAATTTCGAATGTCGGCCCCAAGGGCGCGACTGGGAGAGAAATAATGAAAACAAAAGCCGCAGTGCTTTATGAAGTGGGTTCACCTCTGGTTATTGAAGAACTGGAACTGGAAGGCCCGAAAGAAAATGAAATTTTAGTAAACTACACCGCCAGTGGTATTTGCCACAGTGACTACTCTTTTGCTCACGGCGTTTTACCAACGCAATTACCCGCCGTACTCGGTCACGAGGGCGCCGGTGTTGTTGAAGAGGTCGGTGCCAATGTGACTAACGTAAAAGTTGGCGATCATATTGTTGCCGCGCTGACGCCCGCTTGTGGCAAATGTACTTTCTGCCTTGAGAGCAAGCCTTTTCTCTGTGCAGAAATGTCCAGCGTTATCTGGGAAGGTTGCCTGCTCGACGGCACCAAACGCTTTAAAAACAGTAAGGGCGAAGACATCGGCCAACTGGTTTGTGTCGGCACCTTTTCTGAGCGCTCCGTTATTCCCGCCGGTATGGCGATTAAAGTTGACGATAAAGCCCCTCTCGATACGATTTGTTTGATTGGCTGTGGTGTTACCACCGGTGTTGGCGCGGCTTTAAATACCGTCGACATTAAAGAGGGTGACAGCTGTGCGGTTATCGGTTGTGGTGGTGTTGGCTTATCCATCATCCAGGGCTGCCGTATTGCCGGTGCCGGTCAGATTATTGCTATTGACCCGGTTGCTGAAAAGCGTGAGCTGGCTCTGTCAATGGGTGCCACCATCGCCATCGACCCCACTGACATTAATATTGTCAAAGAAATTCGTAAGGTCAGTAAGGGCGGCGTTCACTTTGCCTTTGAAGCTCTGGGCTTGAAAGTCACCATTGAGCAAGCCTGGGCCATGCCTCGCGTGACCGGTACTGCGGTTATTGTTGGCGTGCCTAAAATGGATACCGAGCTTGAACTGCCGGTATTGGGTTTCTTTGGCGAGAAGCACTTTAAGGGTTCTGCCTACGGTAGCTCTGTGCCTTCAAAGGACATCCCCAAGTTTGTCGACCTGTATATGAAGGGCGACTTGCAACTGGATGAGATGATTACCAAGCGCATTAAACTCGAAGACGTGAATACCGCCTTTGATGAGATGGGTCGCGGTGAAGGTGCTCGTTCAGTCATTATGCATGGCTAAGTCAGTGCTGATTTAATCTGGGCCTATACATGAAGGCGGAATGACGCTTGTGTATAGGCCTTATTATAAGAGGGTAAAATAATGAAAGAATTAACAACAAGTCCGTTTGTCGACGATTTTGTTTTTCTCGAAGGCCCCCGTTGGCACGACGGTAAACTCTGGGTTTCCGACATGTTCGGATCACCACCGACGGTCAGCGCACAGCAATGGCGACCGTGCCCAACCGTCCCTCTGGTATTAACTTTATGCCCGACGGCTCTGTGGTTGTGGTCTCGATGGCCGATCGCAAGCTGATGACATTGGCTGACGACGGCTCATTGAGCGAGTACGCCGATTTATCCGGTAATCTCGAATACGATATTAACGACTGTGTTTGTGCACCCAATGGCAATATTTATGTCGGTACCTTTGGCTACGATGTTTTTGCCCATCAGGAGCCTAAGCCTGCGACACTTACCCTGGTCAAGCCCGACGGTACGATTCAAACCGTTGCCGAAGATGTGCATTTCCCCAATGGTGCGTGTATTACACCCGACGGAAAAACACTGATCGTCGCTGAAACTTTTGTCGGTCGTTTAACGGCTTTCAATATTGAAGCCGATGGCACATTAACCGGTCGTCGTGCCTTTGCCGAGCTGGGTGATTACACACCCGACGGTATTTGCCTCGATGCTGAGGGTGCTGTCTGGGTTGCCGCCTTTGAAAATGGTGAGTTTATTCGCGTGCTGGATGGCGGAGAAATTACTCATAAAATCGATACCGGTGATCGTCGTGCCGTTGCCTGTAACCTGGGTGGTACCGATGGAAAAACTCTTTATTGCCTGATTTATGATGGCAATTTAGACGATATTCCAGAAGGTAAGCGCAACGCTATTATCGAAACTGCAACGGTTGACGTTGCCGGTGCGGGTTCGCCCTAGCATTCGATGATTCCTTAGACATAAAAAAACCGGAGAGAATATCTCCGGTTTTTTTATGTCTGTTTAAAATTATTTGTTCTTTAAATTACGCAGCACATTGCGCATCG
>MAAC01008007.1_pt1 | contig 11312 bp, 13 predicted proteins | sample 1115981 | NCBI WGS metagenome assembly MAAC01 (sample SAMN04961126, study PRJNA320927) | seawater metagenome | isolation source: sample BD02T64 sea water enriched with oil for 64 days | place: USA:Gulf of Mexico | collected 2013-07-27 | reverse complement strand
TCAATAATTGAAAATAGTGAGACAAAATACGATGAAGTTTGGTGTGTCTTTGATATGGACTTTAAACAAGGCGAAAAAGAATTTTCTGATTTTGATAACGCAATTACTAAAGGTAAATCTTTAGGCTATAATATTGCATACTCAAATGACTCTTTTGAGTTATGGTTTTATTTACATTTCAATTATACCGACCAGAAACATCATAGAACATTTTATTATAAGTCTCTTGGAAAGAAATGGAATCTTAACTATGAAAAGGACGGCAAAGCTTATAAGTTTTGCCAGGGAATTTACTCGAAATTAGAAAATGACGAAAATGCATCACAAGAACAAGCTATAGACCGTGCTGAAAAACTTTTTAAGAAGCAATCGGGTTTACCTTATCATCAACAAAACCCTGTTACATTAGTTTATGAATTAGTGAATTATCTTAATGATAACAAAAGGAAATAAGTACTATTGCCAACAACGTATATAAAAAATAGCGATTTTGGCGCTTAAAAGAAAATGAATTTTATAAATTTAAAGTAAGTTATAATCTGAAAAATTAGTGTTTAATAATTCACTACTTTTCATATACAAAACCGTTGGCAACAATATCTAACAAACCTTGAAAATTTAAAACTACCATTCTCTCTCAATAATTATGATTTTAGAGCAAAAGACACTTAAATACAAAGGTAAGGTTGTTTTTGAACGGATTGAAATGTCTCATTTTAAGCGCATTCCTAAACTTTACCAAGATAATGAAGCGTGTTTTATGTTTGTTAATAAAGGAGTATTTTCTGTAAGAACTCCAGATGAGTTCATTTCGTTTAATAAAGAAAAAGGATTATTAGCTAAATGTTTCGATTACTTTTTTGAGACTTCTAAAAAACAACGAGATAAAAATGATTCCATTGAAGTTGTTGGTATATTATTATATCCATCGATTGTTGAAGAATTATTCCAATTTGATGTAACACACTCCACACATACTATAAACTATAATATAACACAAGTACAAATTAATGGGTTATTGAATAACTTCAAAGACAGCATCAATATACTATTAGACAATCCTGAACTTGCAGATGAAACTTTAATTAAAACAAAACTAAAAGAATTTGTATTGTTGGTTAGTAAAACTCAAAATGCACCATCTCAATTAGATTTCCTTTCAGCAATGTTTAAAAAAGACCGTAACGAATTTAAAAAAACTATTCTCAATAATTTATATTCTAATTTATCCATAGAAGAGTTTGCCTATTTAAGTGGAATGAGTTTGTCAACTTTTAAAAGGATGTTTAAAAAGACCTTTAACGACAGCCCAAAGAAATACATAGCAAAAATGAAACTTGAAAAAGCTTCTAAACTTTTAGCATCAAAAGAGTATAGAATTTCTGATATTGCTTACGATTGTGGTTTCGATACTATCTCTACATTTAATCGTACATTCAAAACATATTTTGGAAAATCTCCGACAGAATATCGTTTGAACCAATTTGCATAGTCTTTGAGCTAATCTACAAATTCAAAAGTCTTTATTGCCTCCATCTTTGCATTATAAAAATGTATAAAGATGAAAACAATAAAAAATAATTTTGGCACTTGGGCATTAGTTACCGGTGCATCTTCAGGAATAGGGAAAGAATTTGCTACACAATTAGCAAAACAAGGAATAAATGTAATTTTAATTGCAAGGCGAGAAAATCTTCTCAAAGAATTATCTACCAATTTAGAAAGAAATTACAAGATTCAAACCAAGTATTTGGTATTGGACTTAACAGATAATAATGTTATCAAACATATTGAAGATGTTACAAACGGATTAGACCTTGGCTTTGTAGTCTCAAATGCAGGAGGAGCAAGAATGGGAGCATTCCATAAAATACCAATGACAGATTTTGAAGCGATGATTAAACTAAATGTTACTGCTCAAATGAAAATTTCGCATTGGTTTACTAATCGAAGAGTAAAAGAAAACAAAAAAGGAGGTCTATTATTAGTGTCTTCAACAACAGCGTTTCAAGGTGTTCCTTATGGAGCAGATTATGCTGCAGCAAAAGCATACATCCTTAATTTAGGAGAAGCATTAAATTTTGAATTAAAAGACGAAGGAATTAATGTAACTGTTTTAGTGCCTGGTCCAACTGATACTCCCGGACTTAATGAAAATGAAGATGCAGATATGGCTGCGCATTTACCAATGAAACCTCAAGCTCCAAAAGACCTAGTATTGGAAGGTTTAAAAGCAATACTACAAAATAAACCAAGCCATATCGGAGGAAGAATGAATCGGATAATGGCTAGCGTAATGAAAACGACAATGTCTCGTAAAGGTGCTTCTAAATTTTGGGGCAAAATGATGTATAAAATGGTACTAATAAAATAAATAATGAAAAAGATAATAAATACAGCTTTCATAATTCTAATTAATTTGTCAATGTCGGCACAAGATATTTCATCAGAGTTTCCATTCGAATCAAAATACATTGATGTATTAGATTCAAAAATGCATTATATAGATGAATACAAGGATATTTCAAATCCTGAACAACTCACTTTTTTGTTTTTGCACGGAAATCCAACATCAAACTATTTATGGAGAAATATAATTCCATATGTAAAAGAACAGGGAAGAGCAATAGCTCCTGATTTAATCGGAATGGGGAAATCTGACAAACCAGAAATTGATTACACTTATCAAGACCATATTAAATATTTGGATGCTTTTATTCAGGAAAAAAACCTAAAAAACATAGTATTGGTTGTTCACGATTGGGGTTCTGCTTTAGGTTTTAATTATGCATATAACAATCAACTTAATATAAAAGGCATTGTATTTATGGAAGCTTTGACAAAACCAATGAAATGGAAGGATGCGAACTTTATGGAACGCTTTTTATTTAAACGATTTAGACACGAAAAGAGAGGACATAAAATGATTGCCAAAAATAATTTCTTTATCAAGATGTTTTTATTCAAGTTTGGCACAAAACGAAAATTTTCAAAAAAAGAAAAAGCATACTATAACGAACCTTATCCAACAATTGAAAGTAGAAAATCATTAGAGGTTTGGCCTAAAGAAATCCCTATTGATGGTGTGCCAGATAGAAATTATAAAATCATTTCTGAATATTCAGAATGGTTAAAGACAACAACAATTCCAAAGCTATTATTATATGCAAAACCTGGTATGATTTTAAAGAAAAAAGATGTCGAAAAAATTCAGAATGAGTTCAAAAATTTAGAATCGGTTTATATCGGAAAAGGGAAACATTACATACAAGAAGACCATCCACACGAAATAGGGAAAGCAATTCAAAACTGGATAATAAACTTATAAAAACATAAACAAGATGAAACATATTAAAACATTATTAGTAATGCTCGCATTAACAGTTGCAGGAAACACTTTTGCCAAATCACATTTTATTATTGATATGGTTAAACTTAAAAAGAAGGAGAATTCAATTTATTACTATTTAGAAACACTTAAAGACATTGCTAAAACGTACAATGGAACATTAATGGTAAATCCAATAGTTATCGAAGGACAAATAGAGACAGATGTAGCGCCAAGTTATACTACTGCATTAGATTTTGATTACATCTTTATCATTCGTTTTGATAAAAAAAGTGATGCCAAGAAATATGCTAATGACAGTCGAACTATAAAAAACTATAAGGATTTTTCGAAATTAGTAGAAAAACAGACTGTGTTTTTAAGTAAGATAATGATGGCACTACCAGGAATGCCAAAGTTTCCAGAAATAGATAATAAGCTCATAAGACCAGAACCAGCGTTTATTTTGGTAAATGCCATTAAAATGAAAATGACACCAACTCCTATTGTAAGAATGATGAAGTATTTCAAGAGAAATTACCCATCGATTACTAAAAGCGGAACTAACTATTTTTCAACATTTAAAGTAGCTAAAGTATTAAAGGGAGATTTCGATTTTAAGATGTTATTCTTAACCGAATGGAAGAGCATGAAAGCATTTAATGAGCTTCATAATACGGAAAACTTTAAGGAGAATGTGCATTTAAGAAACAAATCTTTTAAAGGTTTTACAGAAGCAAAAGGGAAAATAGTACTAAAAAAATAATATTATGACAGATTTTAACCATTATGATATCAATTCTGCACCAACGGAGTCTAAAAATCTTTTAATTGCTTCAAAAAATAAGTTTGGAAAAATCCCCAATTTACAAGCAGTAATGGCAGAATCGCCACAACTATTAGAGGGTTATCAATTACTCTATGATTTAGGGGCAAAAACAAGTTTCACTCCTATTGAAATACAAGTGATTTATCTTACCATAAGTTATTATAACGATTGTAATTATTGTATGGCAGCTCATTCTTTTCAATCAAAAAAGAGAGATAAAGTACCTAATGATATTGTGGAGAGTTTACGTCAAGGTATTTCTCTTTTAGATAAGAAACTCAATACATTGAGCTTATTTGTAAAAAGCATGTTACAAGCAAATGGAAAAATAAATAATGAAGATATTAATCCATTTTTAGAAATTGGATATGGTAAAACCCACGTTTTAGAAATAGTGCTTTTATTAGCAGTAAAAATAATGAGTAATTATACGAATCATATTGCTAAACCAGAAGTGGACGGTGTATTTAAACAATATAAATGGAGTAAATAATACTGTTGCCAACAATGTATAAAAATAATAGCGTTTTTAGCGCTAAATTCCAAGTGAGTATCTTTGTATAAAGTTTAGTAATAAACTGAAAGGTAAGTGCCTTGAAATCCGCTACTATTCTTATACTAACCGTTGTGTACAATTTTAGACTAAAAATATGTTTTCAAAACAAAAGCTCACTTGGCAGTATGTATCACATGAAGTTTTAGCCCTATTTTAAATATTTGGATGATTTAAAATCATCTTTTTTAATAAACTAGATAATAGAACTTTCTCTTGAACTGTAAACATTTCAATAGAAGATTTTGCTTCATTAAATCTAATTTCTATGGCATTATCAATGACAGTTTTACCTTTTTCAGTCAAACACGCTAATTTAACACGTCCATCTTTACCATTTGGCGCTCTATATATTAAATCCATATTTGTAAGTCTAGTCAATAACGCAGTCATCGCACCAGAAGTTATGAGTACAGATTTCATTAAATCTTTAGGCGATAATTTATATGGTTCACCAGATCGCCTTATCGTAGCTAATACATCTAAATCAGTGTAGTGTATTCCACTGTCAATTAAAGATCTCCCAATACTTTTTTCTAGTTTCTTTCCCAGTTTCAAAATACGTCCAACAATCAGCATAGGTGTTGAATCTAAATCTGGTCTTTCCTTTTTCCAGTCAGAAACAAGAACATCAACTAAATCTTTTTCTTTAGATTTCATAAATCTTCATTAAAATGTTTAAACAAATATACTCAAATTATCTTCATGTAAAGATATTTATGTATGTTTGCAATATATCTTAATATAAAGACATATTTATGAAATCTATCAAGTTACCTTTTTTATTTGCAATTATTTTAATGGTAGGCTGTTCTAAAAAGCAAGAATCCACAAATCATTTAAAAATAAATTCGTTTATCCATAGAGCAATGGATAGTATCACGGTTGTGCCTAGTTTGGCGATTGCTATTGTTGATAGTACAGGTGTTGTGATGACGAAAGGTTTTGGAAAATCTGATATTGAAAACAATATCCTAGCCACAAAAAAAACTAATTTTTACATCGCTTCAACCACAAAATCTTTTGTCGGACTTTTATCTGTTATTCTAGATCAGGAAGGGTATATACTACTTGACAAGGAAATAACATCGTACAAACCTTTTAATAAATTCAAGAACAATGAGGTTTTTAAAAATATATCAATCATCGACTTGTTAACTCACCAAAGCGGTTTAGACAATGGATTTTTATCATTTCGATTGGCATATTCTGGTAGTTACTCAAGGGCAGACATATTAAGAATAATTGAAGATTACACTTTCTTAAGAGAAGAAGGCAACGATTTTGAATACACCAATCTCGGCTACTACTTATACAGTATAATATTAAAAGAAGAGCTCGGTGAAAAGTGGCAAGATTTGGTAGACCAGAAAATATTTACACCATTACAAATGGAAATGGCTTCTGCATATATATCTGAAAGTCCAAAAGAATTAACTGCTCAACCATATTATGGTGTATTTCCCGATTCATTTAAAAAGTCAAATACGGTCAAAACTGATGAAACTATGCATGCCGCAGGAGGTTTAATGATGAACGCTGAGGATGTGGCAAAATTCATTCAATTCTACCTAAACAATGGAAAACTAAATAACAGTCAAATTTACCCTGAAGAATACGTCAAAAAAAGCTACCAAAAACAAGTGGAAACTGATAAGTTATCATTTTTCTATGATGCAGATGCGTATGGCCTTGGATGGCTTCACGCGAACTATAAAGGACATAAAATGGTAAATCACTTAGGAGGTTATGTTGGTTACAAAGCTTCTATTTCATTCTTTCCTGATGACAAACTAGGCGTAGCCGTTTTTTCCAACCATAATGAATTGGGACGATCACTTGGCAATACCGTTGCAGAATACATTTATGAGCTATATTTAGGAGATGCTTCCACTATTCATAATCATGAAACTAAACTCATAAATGAATTAATGGAGTCAATGACAAGTCGTAAAAAAAGAGAGCTTGAAGAAAATGAAAAATGGAAAACCCTCCAATGGAATTTAACCCTTTCTAAAGATGCTTACTCAGGAAACTTTTATAATGATAAAGACGGGACTATTACAGTAACTCATAACAACGGAAAAATAGTCGTCGAGAATGGTAATTTGATGGCAATTGGTAAGCCACATGGTGAAAAAGATTGCATGCAAGTTGAACTAATATCTACTTCTAAAAAGACCTTGTGCTTTAAAGTCGTAAATGGTGAAGTTCAAGGAATAAAATTCAGAGATAAGTTTTTCAAAAAGATTTTAAGTAATTAGTTTTCATTTTTTCAATAGGTAACAAACAGTACACAACAAAGTATATAAAAAATAGCAGTTAAGAGCTAAATCTAAAGCTAGTTCTTTTCTGCTATCTTTGTTTTAAACTGAAAAATGGCATTCATTAATCTGCTACTTTTCATATACCCAACCGTTGGGCGTCATTTAACAAAAACACTAAAAAATGAATATTAAATTTAACATTATTACCGTAATTTTTTCTCTTCTATCTATAATCACTTATGGACAAGACGAATGGAATAGTGAACAGAAACAGATAATAGAAACAATGAATTTGTTGTCTGAAACAACCGCTCCTGACGGAAAAGGTGCTGATGCATACGGCAGTTATCTTTCAGATGATTTTAGTAGATGGACAATTGGAAGCCCAATTACTAACAATAAGAAAAAATGGGTTGATGGAGTTAAAGAATGGTTTGATGATGGATGGCGTGTTTCGGAAAGAAAGCAACAAAATCTTGAAATTCTAATTATGAATGGCATTGCACATACTCGTAGAATTGTAATCGAAACATATTTAGGACCTAAAGGTGACACTTCTGAATCAAAAGCTGCTTTGGCTGAAATATGGATTAAGAAAAATAACAAGTGGTTGCTTTATAGAGTCAATGTACATCCAATGACAAATGATTAAAAGAATTAAAAACGAACGCCCAACACCGTGTATAATTAATTGCTAGTTCTACTCTACTTACGAAAATCCTCGCGGATTTTCTATTCAGTTTGTATTTACTAAATTAGTTGCTTAATCAACGCAACCAAATCATACACAAACACGTTACCTGCAATGCTACAGAAACTCTCAACAAATAGAAAATTATCAACTTTGACATTAAAATTCAGCCATACGAAGTGAACAAATTCAAACAGTTTTTAAAATCGATTGCACCAATTACTGACGAAGAATTTGCTGATTCAATTACTTTTTTTTCAGAACAGAAATTGCAGAAAGGTGACTTCTTTGTAAAGCAAGACAAAGTGTGTCGGAACATTGCTTTTATCTTGAAAGGGACCTTAAAAGTTTACTACATTAACGAGAAAGCAGAAAAAACAACCTCTTGCTTTTGCACAGAAAACAATTTGACAACATCCTACAAGAGTTTTATACTTCAACAACCTTCAAATTTGATTTTACAAGCTGTTGAAGACACTCAATTATTGGTAATTGACTATGAAAGTTTACAAAAACTGTATTCTAAAAGTATCATATGGCAAACTATTGGGAGAGCTGTTGCTGAAAGAGAATATATTGTAATGGAACAATATGCATCCATTTTAAATAATGAAACGGCTAAAGAAAAATATTTACGCCTAATGAAAGAGCAACCTACTGTTTTACAAAAAGCAAAAATTGAGGATATTGCCTCTTATCTGGGCGTAACACGAAGAACCCTTTCACGAATTAGGAAAGAACTTACCAACTGAATTTGAGGACATTTGTCCTTTCAATCCCTTTAAAGTTATCTAACCTTTGCATTATTAATAATCAAAATAATGTGAAATGGAAAACGAACAAATTCAAAATAATGTGAAAAGTGGATATGCTGACATTGTAAAGCGTAACACAAAAAAATCTTTTCTACCAAATTTCTTTCAATGTTGCGACCGTAAAGAAATTGCAACCGATATTGGAAAAAAAATTGGTTATAGCGAAGAAGAACTTAAAAATGTTCCCGAAGATGCTAATTTAGGAATTGGCTGTGGTAATCCAACTGCGTTAGCATCTATAAAAAGAGGAGAAACGATTTTAGACCTTGGTTCGGGTGCAGGTTTTGATTGCTTCCTAGCATCAAGAGAAACAGGCGAAAAAGGAAAAGTCATTGGTGTGGATATTACCCCCGAAATGGTAGCTAAAGCCAATAAAAATGCTAAAAAAGGGAACTACAAAAACGTAGAATTCAAAATTGGAGAAATTGAAAATTTGCCAGTTGAAAGCGACAGCATAGATTTAATAATTTCAAACTGTGTGATCAATTTATCCAACCAAAAGGAACAAATTTTTAAAGAAGCTTTTCGTGTCATAAAACCCAACGGTAGAATAATGATTTCTGATATCATTTTACTAAATGACTTGCCAGATTACGTGAAAAATTCGGTTGAAGGACACATTGCTTGCTTGGCAGGTGCAGTTAGAAAAGAAGATTATATAAATGCGATTACAAAAGCAGGGTTTAATGAAATCAGTATTGACAAACAAGCACCTTTCCCAATAGAGTTAATGCTAAACGACCCAATAGCGGAAAAAATTGTTAGCGAGAATAATTTAACAGAAAGAGAAATTAAAGAAATTGCAAATTCTATTGCAAGTATTTCAATAAGTGCAATAAAATCATAACTATGAAAGTAAATTATAAAAAATTATTTTTAGGTGGCATTTTGGCTCTTATCTTGGGTACTAGTTGTTGTTGGTTAACTTCTTTAGCTCTATGGCTTGGTGGTGCAACAGTTCTTTCATCTTTGGCAATTTTTGTTGGTAAGTTTAATACGGCTATTATCGTTTTAGCTAGTATTCTTTTGGCATTAGGAATAATCCAACTTTGGTCACATAGGAAAAAGAGTAACCAACAATCCGAATAAAATGCAAAGCAGGTAACACTGTACAAAAATAATAGCGGTTTTTGTGATAACTTCAAAGTTTGTTGTTTTTGAACAAAGTTTAGTGCTTTGAAATCCGCTACTATTCTTATACTAACCGTTACCTGCAAGCTAAAAACCACTCAAACCTTCGAAAAATCATCTTCGAAATTTGAAATAAAATCGTTAATGTATTTCTTTGCCTTATCGGATTTTCTGAAAACTAAATGATGTGTTCTTTTTAATCCATTTCTGCCAATTCGTTTAAAAATCAAATCATCAGACAATCTAAAGGATTTTAATGCCCATTTAGGCATACACATTATTCCCATATTGGCATCGATCATTTCTAAGGCAACTTCGGTAAGAGGAATAGCTGAAATCTTGTATGGAGTAATTTTATTCGGTTTTAAAAATTGGTCATAAACCGACACCGTTTCCAAGGGAAAAGAATGGATTACCAAATGTGTATCAGAAAAATCATTTGCATTTAAAAATTCAGCTTTGTTCAACATATTTTCTTTATGCATAATTGCAAAAATCTCATCCTCATAAATTTCAATACTTGATAAAGTTTCATTCTCAGGTTTTGAAGTGATTATTGCTATATCAATTTCGTTAGACAAAATTTTTGGTATTGGTTGGTGTGTTGCTTCAAGAATTAAATCAACATTAATACCAGGATATAAAAGCCCCATTTTTTGTATAAAAGCTGAAAGACCTTGATAAAAACTATAACATTCTGTGCTTACTTTGATAGTACCAACAGAACCAGTTCGCAATTGCTCGATATTTTGAAAACCTTTTTCAATACTTTCAAGAATTGTACTTCCTAATTTATATAATTCGACACCTTCATCTGTCAATTCCCATTTATTACGAGTTCTAAGAAAGACCTTAAATCCTAATCTTTCTTCTAGTTCTCTTAATTGGTGACTCAAAGCCGATTGTGTTAAAAACAATTTTTCAGCAGAATTAGCAATACTACCTTCTTCTGCAATAGTCTTTATAAGCCTAAAATATTTGATTTCCATAAGTGACAAAGTTAACGATTTGTAATTATCACTTAGTTGATAAAATTTCAACTAAAAATTAAAAATGCTCAATTTCAAAATTTATAACAATTCAATATTCAAACTAATTTTGACAAAAAACAAATTTTAGAAATTATGCAAAAACAAAAAATGAACTCAACTACCAATTTACTAAGTGCTGTACAAACTTACTTTGATGCCCTTTATTATTGTGATACTGAAATGCTCAACAAAATATTTCACAAAAACTCTAGTCTATTTGATGTCGATGGAGGAAATGTTTTCGTTGAATCCATCGATAGTTTTAGCAAAGATGTTGGAGGAAGAGTATCGCCTGCTAGCAAAAGACAAGAACCTGAAACTGAAATTCTATTGATTGATTGGCTATCACCTTCTTGTGCTACAGTAAAAATAAGAATTAGAGCACATAACAATGTATTTGTAGACCATCTTGGTTTTGTTAATGGAGAAGATGGATGGCAGATAGTTTCCAAAATATGGCATTTGGAAAAAACAATAGACTAAACCATTAACTATTGTTGACTTCATTTCTTGGAACATTTAACTAAAAAAAGCCAGCAGGTAACAAAGTATAAAAGCAATAGTGGTTTAAGTGGAAACTCAAACCATTTTTGTTTTTAATTAAGTATATTGTTTACCGAAAAGTAGGTGCATTTTAATCCGCTACTGCTCATATACAAACACGTTG
>MAAC01020209.1_pt1 | contig 11313 bp, 9 predicted proteins | sample 1115981 | NCBI WGS metagenome assembly MAAC01 (sample SAMN04961126, study PRJNA320927) | seawater metagenome | isolation source: sample BD02T64 sea water enriched with oil for 64 days | place: USA:Gulf of Mexico | collected 2013-07-27 | reverse complement strand
TTGAATAGTAAGGTTTCAATTGTGTCAGAAGTTCAAAAGGTTGCCGTAATCGGCGCAAGTGGTTATGCCGGTGCCGAATTAGTTGGTTTATTATGCCAACACGATAAAGTTTCAATACAACATCTTGTTGTGTCGGAAAATTCTACTTCCTGTGGAAAACTTTTCAGCGAGTTACATGGTCGCTGGCAGGGGATATGTGATGTACCCCTGCAGTCTTTTTCCAAAAAGTGGTTTGACGATGCTGCCCAAGACCTAGATGCTGTTTTTTTTGCGACTCCTCATGAGTTTAGTGCTGATTGGGCACAAGCTTTTGTTGATGCGGGGGTAAAAGTATTTGATCTCTCAGGCGGTTTTAGGCTTAAAAAAGCGGAAGATTATCCTACTTTTTATGGTTTTGAACATGCCAATGTTGATGCCCTTGGCCAAGCCAAATATGGCTTAGCCGAATGGCAGCAAGCTGATATTGCCACCACCAATTTAGTTGCCGTACCGGGTTGTTACCCAACGGCCAGCCTACTTTCCTTAAAACCCATCACCAGCAATCACTTGCATGTTGAGAATTCATTAATTGTTGTTAACGGCGTAAGCGGCGTAAGTGGCGCAGGCAGAAGCGCTTCACTTGCCACTAATTTTAATGAAGTGAGCTTAAAGCCTTACAATATTTTACAGCACAGACACCAACCCGAAATTTCTCAAGAAGCCAATGCAGAGGTCATTTTTAACCCTCATTTAGCGCCTTATAAAAGAGGCTTATTGGCAACAGTAACTCTGCAATTAAAAGCCGACGTGACTAGCGAGCAAGTTAGCAGCGCGTTTGAACAAGCTTATAGCGATAAACCACTGGTTAGAATAGTAAATGCTTGGCCACAAATTGGTAATGTAGCGCATACGCCTTTCGCTGATATTCACTGGCAAGTAGACGAAGAAAAACATGTAGTTGTAGTAAGTTGTGCTATAGATAACTTACTTAAAGGTGCTTCGTCACAAGCACTACAGTGTTTTAATATTTCTTTGGGTTTACCTAGTGAATATAGCTTACTGTCAGTTACGAGTTAACAGTTTTGAGTAGCGAAACAAATAAATTACAAGAGAAAAGACATGACTAACCCGAAACCTTTAGTGATAAAAATTGGTGGCGCCATCTTAGAAAAAGAAGATGCGTTAAATGCATTATTAGTGGTAATCGTTAGCCTTAAGACGAATGCTAAAGTGGTTTTAGTGCATGGCGGTGGCTGTGTGGTAGATGAAATGTTAGCACAAGCAAATTTTACTACGGTTAAAAAACACGGTTTACGGGTAACACCTAAAGAGCAAATTGGCTTAATTAGCGGCGCTTTAGCGGGCACAGTCAATAAATCAATTGTTGCTACAGCAAACAGTATGCATTTATCAGCCGTTGGCTTATCTTTAGCTGATGGCGACATGATTGCTTGTAACAAATCACCGTTAGACTTAGGTGAAGTTGGCGAACCAAGCCCAAAATCTAGCCAGTTGTTAGATGCGTTACTGAGTAGTCATTTTCTACCGGTTATTTCATCTATTGGTGCTTTACCTAATGGCGACCTTGTTAATGTTAATGCTGATGATGCCGCTGTCGCTATCTGTCAGCTACTTAATGCTGAGTTATTATTATTAACGGATGTTAATGGCGTAAAAGATGGCGATGGTGAATATTTAGTGTCATTGAATAGCGAACAAGCCAAATTACTCATTGAACAAGGTGTTATTGCTGGCGGTATGACGGCAAAAGTAAATGCTGCGCTACATGCGGCAAATCAATTACGACGAAGTATCGCGGTTGCCAGTTGGCAATCGCCAGAGCAAATTCCTAGTCTGTTGAATGGGCAAGGTATAGGCACACAAATATTGCCTAATTAATATTATATTATTTTTTGTAGGAGGGGATTCATCCCCGAGGTATTAATATTTATTAGAGATCGCGGTTAAAACCGCTCCTACAAAATGGAGAACAACTTATGTCACAAGCAATTACCAATTTTTTAGCCGACGACGAGCTAAATAAAAGCCAACTATTAGCCTTAATTGAGCTAGCGATTAACATCAAGAATAACCCTGATGATTATAATCAAACCTTAGCGGGTAAATCAGTAGCAATGATTTTTGAAAAACCGTCATTAAGAACTCACGTCAGTTTTGATATGGGTATTAATAAATTAGGCGGGCATGCACTTTATCTTGGTCAGCAAAATGGTAAGTTAGGTGAGCGTGAACGGGTTAGCGATTATGCTAAAAACTTGTCTTGTTTTAGCGATGCCATTGTTGCCCGTGTTTTTAGTCATGACTCAATTCAAGGTCTAGCCGAACATGCCAGCGTACCCGTTATTAATGCTTTGTGTGATATTTACCATCCGTGTCAAGCGTTAGCTGATTTTGTTACCCTAACAGAGCTTTTTACCAAGGATAAGGGTACTGACTTAAGCAAGGTTAAACTTGCCTATATAGGAGATGGCAATAATGTTTCTAATTCATTAATGATCATGGCCGCTATTTTAGGTGTCGATTTTACTTTAGTAACTCCAATAGGTTATGAAGCAGAAACGAGTATTATTGAGAAAACGCAAGCCTTGGCAAATGAGTCGGGTGCAAAACTTAACATAACCAGTGACATTAATAACATTGGCGTGCAAGATGTTATCTATACTGATACTTGGATTTCTATGGGTGATGAAGATGCCAGTAAAAAAGCTAAAATTTTAGCGCATTTTGCTCCGTATCAAGTCAATCATGCTTTGATGAAAAACACTGAAGCTAGCGTGGTTATGCATTGCCAACCCGCGCATCTGGAAGAAGAAATCACCACAGAATTGTTTGATAGTGATATGGCGGTGGTTTTCCAGCAAGCTGAAAACAGAATGTGGGCACAGAATGCTGTATTGGTAACCCTATTCAAGTAGAAAAATTTTATGTAGGAGGGGATTTATCCCCGATGTCTTATTGGCTAACGTCAGTGCTCACGGTTAAAACCGTTCCTACAAAGCCAATTAAGAAACAAATTAACAACCAAATTTAGAGAACAAAAAAATGAGTATTCAAAAGAAACAAATCAAAAAAGTAGTTTTAGCTTATTCAGGTGGTTTAGATACCTCGGCTATTATTCCATGGTTAAAAGAAAACTACGATAACTGTGAAGTTATCGCCTTTTGTGCCGATGTTGGCCAAGGTGAAGAAGAGTTAGTGGGTATTAAAGAAAAAGCTATCGCTTCAGGCGCTTCTGAGTGTTACGTAGCCGATCTTAAAGAAGAATACGTTAAAGAATACATTTACCCTATCCTTAAAACGGGTGCGGTATACGAAGGGCAATACTTGTTAGGTACGTCAATGGCACGTCCTATTATTGCTAAAGCGCATATTGAAGTCGCCTTAAAAGTAGGTGCTGATGCAGTATGTCATGGTTGTACGGGTAAAGGTAATGACCAAGTGCGTTTTGAAGCTTGTTTTGCTGCCTTAGCACCCGAGCTAACCGTTATTGCGCCATGGCGTGAGTGGGACATGGTCTCTCGTGAAGACTTACTTGATTACTTAGCCGAGCGTGATATTCCTTGTGCTGCTTCATTAACTAAAATTTATAGCCGTGATGCTAACGCTTGGCATATTTCTCATGAAGGTGGCGAATTAGAAGACCCATGGTGTGAGCCAAGTAAAGAAGTTTGGACCATGACGGTTGATCCTATGGATGCCCCTGATGTTGCTGAAAAAGTACAATTAAGTTTCCTTGAAGGTGAATTAGTTGCTGTTGACGGTAAAGACTTCTCTGCAACAGGAGCTGGCGCTTATGAAGCACTAATGTATCTTAACGATAAAGCCGCAGCCCATGGTGTTGGCCGTATCGATATTGTCGAAAACCGTTTAGTGGGTATGAAATCTCGTGGTTGTTATGAAACACCAGGTGGTACGGTATTAATGGCGGCTTATAAAGGCTTAGAAACACTTATTCTAGATAAAGAGTCATTAAAATACCGTGAGTCTGTAGGTCATGAGTTTTCTCATGTAATTTACGATGGTCGTTGGTTTACGCCATTGGCTAAAGCACAGCTTGCTTCTGCCGCTTCATTTGCTGAAAAATTAACCGGTGATGTGGTTGTTAAGTTATATAAAGGCATGGCGCAAGTGATTCAACGTCGTTCACCAAACAGCTTGTACTCAGAAGAGTTTGCCACCTTTGGTGCTGACGATGTTTACGACCAAAAGCATGCGGAAGGTTTTATCCGTTTATTTAGCTTATCAAGCCGTATTACTGCACTTTCTCAAAAGGGTAAATAACCATGGCTTTACTTATGAGATGTGGTGGACGTTATAACGTCGCTAGCTCCCTTTACAGTATGAATAGTATTATCGAAAAAAAGTGGAGTAAATAACGATGGCTTTATGGGGCGGGCGTTTTAAAGAAAAAGCGAGTGTACAATTTAAAAAATTCAATGACTCGCTGCCAGTAGATTACCGCATGGCGGTGCAAGATATTGTTGGTTCAATTGCTTGGGCACAAGCGATTCATGAAGTAGGCGTGATAGATGGCGATGAACTAACACGTTTAACGGCTGCGCTGAACGAGTTGAAAGCTTCGGTTGAAGAAAATCCAAAACAAATTTTGCTCTCTGATGCCGAAGATATTCATAGCTGGGTAGAAATTGCCTTAATTGAAAAAACAGGTGATTTAGGTAAAAAACTTCATACAGGTCGTAGTCGTAATGACCAAGTCGCCACTGATTTAAAGCTTTGGTGTAAAGAAACGGGCGGCGATTTATTGTTTGCTTTAGTGAATTTACAACAAGCTATGATGAATTTAGCTGAGCGTGAAAAAGATACCGTGCTACCGGGTTATACGCATTTACAGCGCGCACAACCAGTGACTTTTGGCCATTGGTGTTTAGCTTATGTGGAAATGTTTAACCGTGATATTGGCCGTTTAAAAGACGCGTTATACCGTTTAGATGTTTCGCCGTTAGGTTCTGGCGCGTTAGCGGGCACTGCTTACCCAATTGACAGAAATGCTTTGGCTAACCGCTTAGGTTTTAGAACCGCGACTATGAATAGCTTAGATGCGGTGTCAGATAGAGATCACGTTATCGAATTATTGGCGAGCGCCAGTATTTCTATGATGCATTTATCACGTTTTGCCGAAGATTTAATTTTTTATAACTCAGGTGAAGCAGGCTTTGTGGAAATGAGCGATTTAGTGAGCTCTGGTTCATCATTGATGCCACAAAAGAAAAACCCCGATGCTTGTGAATTAATTCGCGGTAAAGCTGGGCGAGTTTTTGGCTCATTAACGGGCATGTTGACCACCATGAAAGCCTTGGCGCTTGCTTATAACAAAGATATGCAAGAAGACAAAGAAGGTCTTTTTGACGCGCTTGATACGTGGCAAGAATGTATGGAAATGGCGGTATTGGTTGCTGATGGCTTAAAAGTTAATCGCAGCCGCACTTTAGCTGCTGCCCAGCAAGGATATTCTAATGCTACTGAGCTTGCCGATTATTTAGTGGGTAAAAATATTCCATTTCGTGAAGCCCATCACATTGTTGGTGAAGTCGTTTTGGCTGCTATTGAAAAAGGTTGCCCGTTAGAAGATTTAACCATTAGCCAATTGCAAGAATTTAGTGACCAAATTGAGCAAGATGTTTATCAGCACTTATCCATTGAATCAACTTTAGATAAGCGTGAAGCGCTTGGCGGTACCTCTCGTTCACAAGTGGAAAAAGCGCTTGCTAATATTCAGTCAGGCAATGAAGAAATATTAAATGAGCAAGTGGTGGGTGCGCCGGGTAAACAACAAACTGAAATTGCACTTAAACAAGTGAAACAACGGTTAAATGCCCAACGCGCTGCTGCTATGTCAGTGCGTAGAGCACGTATGTCTGATGTTGAAAAAATACATAAACAAGTGAATGTACAAGCCGATAAAGGTGAAATTTTACCGCGCTCGCTTGATAACATTATTCATGATGTGCAAAACTTTGTGGTAGCAGAGCTTGACGGCGAAGTGGTTGGTTGTGCATCACTTTATATTTATCAAACTGGCCTTGCTGAAATTCGCTCTGTAGTGGTTGAAAAAGGTGCGCAAGGCCAAGGTCAGGGTCAAGCGTTAGTGCAATATTTACTTGAATTTGCTCACCAAATGGAATTAGAGCAAATTATTGTTTTAACGTATATTCCTGCCTATTTCACCAAACTTGGTTTTACCACTATCGATAAAAACTCTTTAGCTGAAAATATTATTGAAGACAGTGAGCCTAGTCCGAATAAAGATCCTGCTGATGAAATGGCGATGGAATATATTGTTGGACAAGGGAAGTAAGTTACGAGAAAGCAAAGTTACGAGTTGCGAAATTAAATCGAAACGAGTACTTAAACATTAAATTCGAAGAATGGAAAACATGAATAATAGCGATCAAAATTACGTTAAATGGTTTAGAAATGCCGCGCCCTATATAAATGCACATCGAGGGAAAACGGTGGTGTTGATGTTTGGTGGTGAAGCGGTTTTACATCCCAATTTTGCCAATATTATTCATGATATTTCTTTATTGCGCAGTTTAGGGGTCAAATTGGTGGTAGTGCATGGCGCACGACCACACATTGAAGAGCGCATAGCGCAACGTGGCATTAAAGCGAATATTGAAAACCATATTCGCGTGACCGATGCTGATACTTTAGGTGCGGTTAAAGATGCCACGGGTTCTTTACGTTTACACATCGAAGCTTTATTAACCACGGGTTTGGCTAATTCTCCCATGTATGGCTCACAAATTAGAGTGAGTACGGGTAATTTTGTTATCGCTAAACCTATGGGTGTACGTGAAGGTATTGACTATAAATACACTGGCACGGTACGCAGAATAGACTCTGACGGCATAAATATGCAGCTTGATTATGGCTCTATTGTGCTACTTTCTCCTATCGGTTATTCGCCGACAGGAGAAGTGTTTAATTTAGCGTTAGAAGACGTGGCAGCGCAAACAGCCATCGCTTTGAATGCGGATAAATTGATCACCTTAACCGAAGATGAAGGCTTGCTTGATGAATCAGGTAAACTGATTAAAAGCTGTAGTGTTCGCCGAGTAAAAACCTTGCTGGATGAAAAAGACTGTCATGTACGGCAGTTATTGCTACGCGCGATAATTCAAAGTGGTGAAAACGGCGTTGAACGTTGTCATTGTGTTAGTTATCAAAGTGATACCGCTTTATTGCAAGAATTATTTACTCGTGACGGCTCAGGTACATTGATCGCCAAAGATCATAAAGAACAGTTATCTATAGCAACCATTGATGATGTTGCGGGTATTTTAGATTTATTGGCGCCACTTGAAGCCGAAGGTGTTTTAGTTAAGCGCTCGCGTGAACTGCTTGAAGTTGAAATAGACCAATTTATTGTCCTTAAAAAAGAAGATGTTATTATTGCCTGCGCCGCCCTTTATCCTTATGTTGATGCGCAAATGGGCGAAGTGGCTTGTGTTGCTATTCATCCTGATTATCGAAAGGGTAATCGTGGTGGTCGATTAATTTCTGCCTTAGAGCATGAAGCGCAGCAGCAGCAACTTAACTCAATATTTGTACTAACTACCGTTAGTGGTCACTGGTTTCAAGAGCAAGGTTTTATTGAACAACCTATGGACAAATTGCCTGAAGGCAAACAGAAAATGTATAACTTTCAGCGCAGATCAAAGGTTTTTATTAAACACATATAATTATCATAAAAAAAGCGCTAATTTAAAAATTAGCGCTTTTTTTTAACGTCTTTTAGGCCGAGAAGACCTTGCTGGTGGCCTACTTGGGCTAGGTCTGTTTTTTCTAGGAGGCTTAACCACAATAATATCTGTGTGACGGTGCCCTCCGTGACCATAATACATAGGGTAGCCGTAACCCATGCCCATGCCGTAACTAACAGAGCCACTAACACTGGTATTTTCACAACCCGTCATGGCTAAGCTAGTCAGTAAAATTGTTGATGATAATAAAGCTGTTTTAATTAATTTCATTATTCACTCCCCCATGCAGTTAAACCTAATAAAGCACCATTGGGATCAGAAATAATAGCGAGTTGCTCGCTTTCATTTGGCTGATATATTACTTCACCACCGTTTTCTTGTACTTTTTTAAGTAGTGCCGGTAAATCGTCAACTTCCATAAAGTTTACCCAACGATCTCTTTGCGCAAAAGAAGCCGGTAACTTGACAACACTCGCTTGAACTTGTCCTTGTTGAGATAAGTAGTAACTTTTTTTATTATTAGCTATCTCTTCGCTCTCAAAACCTAAACTATGTTGATAGAACGCTGCGGCTTTACTGGTATCGGTACTAAAAAGCTGCGCCCATTGCCATTTTTTGCTGATTTTTTTATGTTGCTCATGGTTTGGCTCAAGTTCGAGTAATGCGACAATACCACCTTGTGGATCGGCAATAACAGCCCTTTTACCGTAAAGCTTAAAATCATGTGGCTTGATTATAACGGTGGCTTTTTGCTCTGCGGCTGCTTTAACTACTGCTTGAACATTATTAGCGGTGAAACTACCTATCCAGAGTGCTTTTTCGGTTTTATTTCTTCGTGACTCGCGAGACAAAACACCAGCGATGGGTTCAACACCATCATAAAATATATGATAACGGTCATTATTTTTGCCAAACTTTTTGACTGTCCAACCAAAGGTTTTGCTATAAAACTCTGTTGAGGCATCAATATCACTACTATAGAGATCAGACCAAACAAGTTTTCCTTGCTGCTGTAATTCAGCAGTTTGTTTATCGGTCAATTCATTTTGAACTGCGGCAACAAACTGACTAGACAGTAGCAATGAAAAAAGTAAAAAAAAGCGATATTTACTTTTTATTTTCATCATATATTCCTTTTTATTATTTGTATGTTTTAAGTACCCTAAATGCGGGCAATAAGTGCTATTTTTTAACGCCAATAAACGACAAAAATAGTGCACGGGAAGAACAATAGCAGAATTACCTTTTAAAGGCTTATTATTCTAGTTAAATGTTTGATCTTACTGAGTTACATTAGTTGCATATTTGTTAAATCAATATTTCCTTGTAATTGTAAATTTTTTTGAAAGGCGGTTCGACATTCAATTGAACGATTTTGTGATAATTTGAATTTACTCTGCACATCAAGAATTTCTAAGGTAAATACGGTGATTGCTGACAACATTTGCTGCACATTTTTAGCGTTGTCTTGATGATTAAATTCAGCAAAATTCCATTGAGGATCAAAATGATGACTAATTTTTTTCATCAAGGCTAACTTTTCAACGTTATCTTCAATAATGTTTAAACTACAAATCAGTGAGACCGTCGCATAATTCCATGTTGGTACCATTTGTTCATCGTGCCAGCGAGGTGAAATATAACCATGAGGCCCGGTGAAAATTATCTTAACTAGAGGGTTTTCTTTTACAGCTTTCATCAAAGGATTACTTCTAGATAAATGCCCTAATAGTGTATTTGTATCAACTAATTGCAGTGGACAATAAGCTAGCTCAGCAAAACCTGAGTCGTTCATCGAGGATGACAATATTTGTGCAAAAGCGTGATCTTCAATAATCTTTTTTTCTTCAGTGGTTAACTTATTCATAAGTGCAAGCCATCTTTTCTTGGAAGCTTTGTTTTACTTCTGGCCATTCATCTTCAATGATTGAAAAAATAGCGGTATTGCGATAACTACCATCTGAAAGAATGCGCTGGTTGCGCAATATGCCTTCATACTTGGCACCTAACCTTGCAATAGCATTGCGAGATTTTTCATTTCGTTCGTGGGTTTTGAACTCAACTCTTATAGCACCATGCTCTTCAAAAGCATGTTGTAATAAACAAAACTTAGCATGAGTATTAATATAGCTGCGTTGAAATTGGGGTGTAATGAACGTAAAGCCAATTTCTAAAGTTCTGTCTTCAATATTTATCGAACAATACCGAGTACTACCGACAAATTTTCCGCTGTCATTATCAAATATGGCAAAGGGTACATGCTCGCCTTTCTTCTCCATTTTAAGAGAATAAGTCAACCAATCTTGAGTTGCCTTAATAGAAGTGCATTTATCTGGTAACGACCAAGTCCAAATATCAGGAAAAGAGCCGGCGCTAAAAAACTCAGCTAAATGCTCTATAGTTAAAGGGCGTAGTGTTACTTTGTTTGTGCTAAGTGTGGTTGGGGTTGGATTAAACATCTATATGCCTCGTTAAATTTATTGTTATAATTTCGCTTATTTGTGGTATAAATAAAACAACCAGTTTTTAAGTTTTATCTATACCAGCATGTTTCTATGAAAACGTTGAATCTCACTATTGAGCAAAAATCTGTAAAATTGTATTTGAATATTGCTGATGCTATTAGAAAGGCAATTGTTAATGGCACTGTTATCTCACAAGAAAAATTGCCTTCAGCTCGTGTATTAGCCGTACAATTGTCAGTTAATCGACATACCATCATGGCCGCATATAATGAATTAGTAGCGCAAGGTTGGGTTGAAACAAAACAGAGGCAAGGATACAGCGTGGCCAAAGTGCTGCCTGTATATCGTGCATCAACTCAAAAGAATGTAATTTTGCTGACAGAAAACATGCATGCTTGGCGAATTATTAAACCTAGTCAAAGCTCCTTTTTGCGTCCTGCTCATGATTTTCTTTATAATTTTGCTGGTGGTAACCCTGATATTGACCTGTTTCCCTTTAATGAGTTTCGAGGTTTTATTAATGATGCATTGAATCGCCCATCAATCAAAGAACTCAATTACGGAGATAATGCAGGATTTAAGCCTTTTATCAAAGAAGTTAGCACCTATTTACGCCGAGTTAGGTCGATAACCGATAAAGAAATAATTGTGGTGAACGGCACGCAAGAGGCTTTATATATAATTTCTCAAGTACTGCTAAAAGCAGGAGATAAAGTTGCAGTTGAAAATCTAGGTTATCGCCCTGCATGGAACGCTTTACGTAATGCTGGAGCTGAATTAATTGGCATAAAACAAACAGATCAAGGTATTGATGTTGATGATTTTGAGTCTCTAATACAGCAGCATAAAATCCGATTGCTGTATTTAACCCCTTTGCATCAATACCCAACAACGACGACACTTTCAGTTGAAAAGAGGGTGAAAATTTATCAGTTGGCGCAGCAATACAATATAGCTATTATTGAAGACGACTATGACCATGAGTTTCACTATGATAGTCAACCTTTACCACCAATGGCTGCCAATGATCCTTCCGGCTTAGTTATTTACTTGTCGAGTTTTTCTAAAATCATGTTCCCAGGTATGCGACTGGGCATTATTGCTGTAGATAAAACCCTATC
>MAAC01008006.1_pt1 | contig 11317 bp, 8 predicted proteins | sample 1115981 | NCBI WGS metagenome assembly MAAC01 (sample SAMN04961126, study PRJNA320927) | seawater metagenome | isolation source: sample BD02T64 sea water enriched with oil for 64 days | place: USA:Gulf of Mexico | collected 2013-07-27 | reverse complement strand
ATCTTTTTGTGCTTTGAGCGCGGGGAGATGTCCGGTTGTCGTGAGTTTACATGCGACAAAGGTTTTTGGTATCGGCGAGGGGGGCGTTATTATCACCTCTGACGCTGAATTAGCCGAGAATATGCGAAAATCCACTACCTTTGGGTTTTCTGCCGGGCGCGTTGCAATGGGACGGGGAGGCAACTACAAATTAAGTGAGTATCACGCTTCGGTGGGACTTGCCCAGTTTGATCGCTTAGAGAGTTTGGTGTCTCGTCTGAAGAAAAAACGTTTAACTCTTATTGCAATGTTAGAAGATATTAAGGGGATTACCTTGCTTTCTGGGGAAGAGACAAAGGTATCGTCAACACTGAATGTCATTGTCGAAAAAGACACAGCCGTTGAGGTTGTGAAAATTCTTAACAACAATGGTATTGGGGCAGGTCTTTGGTGGGAAGATGCTTTGTATCAAAACCCCGTTTTTGATTTTGAATCCGGTTCACTCCATAATAATTTCCCGACTGCCGAATCATTATATAAATCTGTTGTTGCTTTACCATTTTCGTCCTCTTTATCAGGGGTTGATATGTCAAAAATAGTAATGTCTCTAAGACAAATGTATGACGGTGATCGGTGATTTGTATTTGAAATCAGGCGGTTAGATTGATGGTAATTAAAACATAAGGTTTGAAATGTATTTTGCTTGCGCCTGTTAATAATATCTTAATATATTGGCGTCAGAGTTAATGCTATATCGATAAATCACATTTAGCTTGTGTATCTATCGTTTACTGTTTTGATCCAGGAAGGAACGAGACAGGGGTTGCCAAGAAGGCGACCTTAAAGATGGCTTTATCCAGGAGGGATTTAGCTAAACATACTTCAAGTAGAAGGAATAAAAATATGCCTGTAGTTGCTACAAATACAGCAGCCAATGCTGCAACACGTTTCCTAAATATTAATTCCAGTATGGCGTCAAAGTCAGTTGCAAAGCTTGCTTCTGGGTCACGTATCGTGCGTGCATCTGATGATGCGGCTGGTTTGGCTGTTAGTACTAAGCTTTCTGCTGATGTTAGTGCGTTAAAACAAGCGTCCGTCAATGCGTCACAAGGTGCTTCCATTCTTCAGGTTGCGGATGGCGGTCTTGCGCGTATCAGTGATGTTCTTCAGCGTATGAAGGCTCTTGCCGCTCAATCACTATCTGGTGCCGTTTCCGATACAGAGAGAGGGTATATTAATACTGAATTTCAAGCTCTTTCAACAGAGATTACCGGTATTACGAGTACCACGACCTTTAATGGTCAGACATTGATCGGTAGCTTTGATCAAACTTTCTTTGTTGGTACTGCTGTTGGTGATACTATTGTTGCTGACATATCAGGGACAGGTGTTACCGCGCCGACTGATAATATCTCGACATCTGCTGGTGCGATTACTGCTTTTGGTACAGTTGATACGGCTATTGCAGCTGTATCAAGTTCAAGGGCAACGGTTGGTGCGCTTATTTCTCGATTTGAAACGCGTGGCGCACAGGTTGCGACTTCAATTGAAAACATTGAAGCTGCGAACTCAACAATTAAAGATGTTGATTTGGCCTTGGAGCAAAGTAAATTGGTTACAGCCAATGTATTGACACAGGCTGCTGTGTCCGCTCTTTCACAAGCTAACCAGATTCCGCAAAGTCTATTGAGAGTTCTTCAATAAAGTTTATACTGAGGTTCAGAGGCTCTCTCTGAACCTCAGCTTATTTGTTAGGTTAGTTTGAATAGTTTTGATTTAAGGGAAGGAGAGGTAAAATGTCTGATTTAACCATTCAAAATCTGCCTTCTCATTCTATGCCTAAAGTTGCAGCAACGACACGTCCAGCACCAGCCACGAGCAATTCAGTGGGGGGGGGATCTCTTCCTACCGAAGCAGTAAATCCTTCCAGGAACATTGGGGCGAATAGTTCAAGTTCCATTTCTCAGAACGATTCTGTGATCCAGGCTAATACAAAGGCTGGTGAAGATATTGGGCCTGTAGTTTCTGCTAAAGTAACGGTAAACAATTCTTCCAGTATAATGACTTATAGAGATAGTGAATCCGGGCGACTGGTTGTACGCGTGGTTGATGAAAATAGTAACGCGTTGATCTCTGAGTTCCCAAGTAAAACAATGTTAGGCAATTACCCCAAAACTGTTTCGTCTTCATCAACACCGAGTGTGGATACAAAAACATAATTGGAATGCAACTTGCATATGAAATTATGGTTTTGATATGGAGTAAGACATGGTCAGTAACGCTGGAACTTTAACATTCATTAATGGTGTTCCTCGCTTAACGGGACAATATTCGGGTTTTGATACTGGGGCGATTGTTGAAGCAACAATCTTGGCTAAACGCATCCCTGCTATTCGTATGGAAACAACCATTGAGAATAATGATCTTAAGTCTGCTGCATACACAGAATTAAATACCCTCCTTACCAATCTTCAATCATCTCTTAGCGGGTTAAGAAACCCACCTGGAATTTCCGGGATTGATAGCAATCTTTTTGAAGATAAATCCGCGTTCCTCACTTCTTCTACGACGACTGCTGCAACTAATCTTCTCGGTGTTACTGCCCTAAACTCAGCTTCGAGTGGAACGTATGATGTTGAAATACTACAGATAGCTACCGCCAATAAACAATCATCAGGTACCGTTGCTGATGCGACTGCAGCCCAAGGGGTTACAGATACGATAACTATTGGGTTAACAGGTGGTACTACCAAAGATATCGCAATTACCTCTGATATGACGCTTTATGAAATTGCTGAAGCAATAAATAACGTTAAAGGGGATACGGATGTTCGGGCGTCAGTTGTTAAAATAGCTGATAACGATTATCGTCTCATTGTAACTGGTGAAGAAACAGGTAAAGCTGTAACTCTGTCGGGAGCAGGGAACTTTCTTTCAACTTATGGGGACGGTTCGAATCTGAGTGAAATTCAACCTGCAGCTAAGGCGCAAATCAAAGTTGATGGAATAGCAACTGTAATAGAGAGAGATAGCAATGAAATTAGTGATGTTATCGAAGGGGTAACTCTTCAACTCTATAAAGCGGAAGTTGGTAACACTATTAAAGTAGAAATCGATAATAATTTGGGCGGTATTAAAGAAGCGATTAGTAATTTTGCCACTGCCTATAACCAAATTAAGGATTTTGTAAAAGCGCAACGTGATTATAATCCCGCGAGTGAGACGTCAGCAAGGCCGATCCTTTATGGGGACGACATATTACGTAGAATTGATGATAAATTGGGTTCAATAATTGCGAATGGTGCTCAAGGCGTTGATAGCACAGGCATAAGTAGTCTCAATGTTATAGGGATTGGTTTTGACGAAGAAAATAAATTAACAATTGATGATACAAAATTGGATGATGCTCTTGTAAGTAATCTCGAGGGTGTTCGTGATGTTTTCGAATTTACTTTTAAGCCTGACGATAGCCGTTTGAGGGTGATTTCTAGATCATCAGCATTAAATATTGACGATTTTGATCTGATCATTGATGGCATTGATGGAAGTGGTAATATTACGGGAGCTTCTGTTACTGGCTATGGCGATGTATTTGAGATAAATGCAGCGGGACTTACAGGCAAAGCCGGGACAGTTTTTGAAGGGGTAACGCTCGCGTTTGTAGGAACGCCCGGGAGTGGTTCCCAAACAATAAATGTCAAAACATCCCTGGGTATTGCCGAAAATATTTTCCAGGGGCTTGACGATTTTACTGAGGCTGGTGTAGGGGAAATTTCAACTCGATTAGAGCAGCTGACGACTGAAAATACAGATATGAATGAAAAGATTGTAGCTATTGATGTTCGTCTAGAGCTCACTAAAGCTTTCTTGTTCGAAAAATATGCTCGATTAGAGCAGGTCTTAGCGCAAGCAGAGGCATCTAGAAAACAACTAGAAGCTTCACTGAATAATAGCAACTAACCAGAAGGGCTTCGTGAATGTACCCTAATCCATATAGTTCAAATGCTTATGCTCAGGCTTCAAAAAATGTAAGCCCGATGAGAGCTATAATTATGTTGTATGAAGGGGCCGTTCGATTAATTGGTGAGGCTCGACGGGCAGATGAAGAAGGTGATTATGAAGGGCGCTTTAACGCTGTAGACAAGGCTTCTAAGATTATCCTCGGTTTGCAAGGTCAACTGGACTTTGAAAATGGTGGGGATATATCACCGATGTTACATGAATTCTACGATAATTTGTTTATGCGGATGATGCAGATTAATTCACGAAACCCTGGGCCTGTCATTGATGATGTGCTTGCCAGTTTAAATCAGATGAAAGAAACTTGGATAGAAGTCGCAAAACAAACCGAAGGTAGTAAAGGGACACCCCATTCTTCTACGGATCCAACTACTCAGGGTACGTCAAAAAATAATTCGACTTCAATGCCGTCATCTTTAAGTGTATGATTACGCAATACTATTGTGCTAAGGCGCATCAAACTGTTTTAATTTTTTGAATTCGGCTCCTTTTAACGGAGCCTTTTTTATCATCAGGAATTCCATGGTGAATTATATCATACTTGGCGCAGGTGGTTTTGGACAAGAACTGGGTGAATACCTTCACGATTGTCTAAGAGAAGGTGTTTTAAATGGAGAGTTCGCTGGTTATCTGGATGATACAATCCCTGCCGGATCATTAGTCAAAACCGGAGGGCGGGTATTAGGGACATTCGCCACAAAGATGGCCATCAAAGAGTATAAGTTTCTTATTGGTTTGGGTGATCCTGAGACACGATCCAGAGTATTTGAGGAATATAAAGCCAAGGGGGCTACTTTTGAAACTCTTATTCATCCCAGTGCTTATAAATCTTCTTCCGGAATTATTAGCGAAGGGGGAATTTTGTGCCCCTTTTCTTTTTTGGGATCATGTTCCTTCATGGAACAAAATTGCCTAGTGAATATTTATTCTTCTGTTGGTCATGATTGCCATATAGGCTCACATTGTGTCATGTCTCCCTACGCTACTATCAATGGACATGTGACTTTAAAGTCGCAAGTGTTTTTAGGAACTAAAGCGATAGTAACAAAGGGGTATAAATTAGGAACCAATTCAAAAATATCTGCTGCTTCAGTTGTTTATAATGATGTTCCTGATAATGCCATAGCTTTTGGAAATCCTGCCAGAATGAAAAATCTTGCTTGATGTTAAGTGCGTGAATCCTGCATCCTTTGGTGGCGTAAATCCTCAAATACAAGGCGTTTTCTAAAATGGAATTGCAGCAAAGAAAAATTTCTAAAGACGATTCTCGTTTAGATGAACTCTTAAAGCTAATGACTTCTGGGCGTTATCAAGAGGTTGTTACTTTTTGTTCTGAATTTCTAAGGAGGAAGAAGAGCTCTGCATTTGAGTTCGTACTTGGACATGCTCTCATCCGCTTAGGTGACGCCGAAAATGGAATTCCAAAGATTGAAAAAATGCATTTTAAATCCGTAAAAGATCCTTACTGCCTCTACCGTATGGGGAATCTAGCATTAGAAACAGGGCATCTTATTCAAGCGGTTCTCTGCTATAAAAAAGCAGTATCTTATGACAAAACTTTTTGGGAAGCCTTCTTCAATCTCGGAAATACGTTGAAGCGGCTATTTAAGTTTCAGGAAGCCTCGGAGTGTTATCTCAAGGTTATGAAGTTAAATCCGGGGATGTATGATGCAGTGTTTAACGCCGGGCAAGTTTTTGAAACTTTGAAAGACTTTGAAAAAGCACAAGAATGCTATGTCGAAGTTCTTGCCCATAAAAAAAATGATAGCGAAGCCTTGTCTGGGTTAGGTCGATGTCATTACCAGCATTCAGAAAGAATTCTTGCACGGGAGTGCTGGGACAAAGCGATTGAAATTAACCCAAAGAGTGCCTCAGCTTATAATGATATTGTGAACACACATATTCTCAACGGGGAATTCGATGATGCTCAGATTCAGTTGGATGCAGCTATAGAATCTGGCATAGAGCATGAAACAATTTACCTGAATATGGGGCGAATTTTATACATAGGTTCCAAGGAAATTGAGCTGGCTCAACAAGTGTTTGAGCAAGGCGTTGAGAAGTACCCCCGTGTACCAGAGTTATGGGGAGCATTGATAAATCAACTGATAGACAAAGGCCAGTATGATGAGGCCGAGGAACATCTAAACTCACTCTTCGAAGCAGGTATGGGGATTTGGTATTTAAAGCTCGCTATGACCAGAGTGCTATTTGAGACGGGACGGTTGAATGAAGCTGAAGCGATTATGGCAGGATTGTTAGAACTTGAGCCCAATAATGGTATGTTTAATAGCTCTTTGCTGGCGTTTAAGACTTATAACTCCAGACATACACCCGATGAGCTCTTTGCTGCTCATAAAAAGTATGGGGCACTTATTGAGGAAGGTAGGCAGGGTATACTGCCCACACGTTTATTTACTCGGGATCTGAATAAGAGGATAAAAGTCGGTTATGTCTCACCAGATTTTCGAGACCATGCCACCAGTCGGTTTATGGAGCCAATCATTGCCAATCACGATCGCGAAAAATTTCATATAACCCTTTATTCTCAAAGTAAGTTTGTTGATGCTACGACAAATCGATTGCAAGATTATTCAGATGACTGGTGTTTTACTTCTGGTATGGATGATTTGGAACTTGCGAAGAGCATTCAGAAAGATGAAATCGATATCTTGGTTGATCTCGCAGGGCATACCCCTGGTAACAGGCTTGGAGCTTTTGCTTATCATCCAGCTCCCATCCAAGCGAGTTGGGTTGGGTATCCTTTTACGACAGGTATGAAATCAATTGATTATTATTTTTCTGAACCAGAAATGACGCCGATAGATAAAACACAATATTTCGTTGAAAAAGTTGAATATTTAGTTTTCTCAGAAACAAAATATCGATTAAATAAGGTTAGCTGGTTACCTGAAGGAATTGTAATTAACAAGGCGTTACCATACGAAAAGAACAAATTTATAACATTCGGATGTTTTAATAGAATCGAAAAACTATCTGATGATATTAAAGAAGCGTGGTTGGAGATATTACACAAAGTTCCGACTTCCAGATTGTTTCTAAAAAACAGAAATTTTGATAGTAAAGCGTATCGTGAAAAATATATTGATTGGTTTGTAGATAAGGGAATTCAAAAAGAAAGATTACAATTCGAGCCGAGTTCTTCTTTAAAAGAATATGTGAATTCGTTTAACGAGATAGATATTGGTTTGGATACCTATCCTTATAACGGAAGTACTGTATCAAACGATTCTTTAAAGATGTGTGTTCCATTTGTTACACTTTGTGGCGAAACCATTAACTCGAGAGTAGGTGCAAAATATCTTGCTGTTTTTGGATTTGAACACTTGGTTGCGACAGATGTTGGTAGCTATATTGAGCGTGTTGTTAAAGCCGCATCAAATATAGATCAGCTACGGGATGACAGGAAAACTTTGTATGAAAGAACTAAATATCAAGAGCTTGATGGTAGTATTGGGCCTCTTGAAGACGTTTTTGTGAAAATACTCGATAATGCTTCTGAAAAATAATGCACTATAAAACATGAAAAAGTTGGCTGTTTTTCAAAAATATAGTGAGATTGCTTATTGTATTTCTTTTCTTGAAAAGGAAGAAGAACATTTAAAAGAGTGGACTTTTCTTGTTGTTGATGAGCCGACGCTCGAGGATGTATATCTGGAGGTAAATACAATCTCTTTAAAGGAAAGGTTTGGTTTTACCCCGCCTTTTATGCCTTTGATAAGTTTTTGTGTTTTTCAAGTAATTCGGGAAGAAAAGCCAGAGCTTGTAATTTTTTGTGGTAGCCCGGCTGTAGGATATTTTTCCTTGTTGGAACGAAGGCAAGGTGGTTTGTCCTCCAGGATAAGATTCTGGCTTTTCGAACCCCATTCAAGAGCCTTGACGTTGGAAAAAGATCAAAAGTTTCCTGCGGGCCGAACTGATGTTGAACTTAATGCTCTTGAAGAAGACAGCATCCACAGGTTTGATCGACTGATTGACAGTGCTGACGTATCTTTTGTTGAGTGGGCAAGGGCTGCGGGCTGGTCTCTCCCTGCAAATACAGATAATAAACCAGAAGAAAATCATTTAGCCAGAGATATTCCTTATATTTCGGTTTGTTTAGCCACATTCAACCGGCCTGAACTTCTGTCTTTGGCACTTAAAAGTCTAGCGGTACAAACCTTTGACAATTTTGAAGTTATTGTTGTAGATGATGGCAGTGATCCAAAGCATGGATCCGTTCTGAAGGCTCTTGAGGAACGTTACGCTGAAAGAGGTTGGAGGTTTTATTCTCAGAGTAATTCGGGACCTGCAGTCGCGCGGAATTTTGCAGCCAGTGTTGCCAAAGGAAGTCATCTACTATTTATGGATGATGATAATTGGGCGCTTGCAAATGAAATTGAGTTGTTTTCGGGGGCTGTTAGATATTCGAATGCGGATATATTTACTTGTATACCCGGGTGGCACCCTGAATCCGAACTGGAAGCCAGATTGGATCTTTCGTTACCAACAAACGACCCTTACTATCCGGTAGTTTCTCCTGATTGGATACCAGTCGGTGGATTTTGTGAACTTGGTGTTTTTATTAACTGTTTTGGCGATACGAATGCTCTTATTCGAAAGGATATTTTTCATAAACTTGACGGTTTTGCAACGGATAAAGATCTTTTACTGGAGGATGTCGATCTCTTCACTCGTGCTGTAGTCGAAGGTTATAGGCTGGAAGTTATCCCTCATATCTTGTTTCTATATCGAAAGCATGAAAGCTCTCGAAGCTGGAATGAGCATACTTTTCAATCTCATATAAGGTCTTTGCAACCATATAAACAATTTGTCGATAAAAAGCTATGGCCCTTAATCCTGTGTCACCGAAAAGGGTTTTATGATCGGCATGTGGCTATTTCTTCTGATGTCAATGACAAGAAGAAGATTGTTGCTGGTGAATGGCTACAGTTGCCCGATGGGAATAATGAGCACGGTTCCTCTGGAGCCATTCAGGAATATGGATGGTTACCTCCATCTGGTGCGAGGATATCTTTTTTTGTCGAGAACCCTGGTAAAAGCCATAGCTTGTTATTTGATGTTGTGGGGACCGGCGTACTTAAGTTCGAAATTAGTGAAAAAAAATATGTATTAGAGATCGATGCAAATAAGCCTTCGATTATTGAATGTGCTGTTTTACCTGGTGCTATTCAGTCACTAGGGGAGACGTCTATTGTCTTTGATGCTTTGGGAAATATTCTGGTGAGACGGTTGGCTGTCATCCGACAGGGAGGGTGATTATGCTTCGTCTTAAAGACAATGATTTCTTCGCATTTTCATCTGAAGGAAAGCTATCTGCTCCGCTCTCACTCATTAGAATTATTTTTACACAATTGGGAGAAATGTTAGCAACAGCAGGAGTCCTCTCTAAGGGAATATCGTCAGAAAGTTTTGCAGAAATCAGAATTTATGTTGAGAAATTTTCGGAAGATTTCTACGGAATTTATAGGACTCTCCCTGAGAATATTTTTAATACTCCTTTAAAGAAAGTAATGCAGCTAGAACTACAATACTGGGAAAAGTTGTTAGGAGCATCAGAGTCTAATCCGCAATTTGACTTGGACATAGATGAATATAAAGCTTGTTTTATTCCTACTGGCATCGTTGGTGATAATAGTTTTTTAAACTTTAGAGAGCTTTGCGTGCCGACGCAGAAATTGTTACCTAAAGTGAACAGTCCTGAGCACATTCCAACGATTTGTTACACTCGAAGGGGCTTCTTCTATGGCTTTGGGTATAATACGTTGGGACCTGTCTTTTGTGCTTATGCGCTTTGGATGCTTCAGCAGAGCCCTAAATCATATTTATGGGGTCTCATGAGAGAGGGAAAGTTTCTTGCGCGCGTGAGTGCTGAGCTTGGAGGAAAGATCGGAGGAAACCTCCATATCAGCCGACTTACTTCCATAAAGGCGGCAATGGCCGATCCTGATGATCAACAAGTATTGATAAATTTTCTCTTTCGATCTCGAACTGATCTTCTAAAAATGAATGATGCTCTGATTCATATGGGGGTTTCCGAATATAAGGAATTGCCCATTTCCATAGGCAGTTACATATCTTCAGAAAATTTATCGCGGGTCCTTGAATGGGTGGATAGCCCTATGATCAAGGAGCAGAGGTTGGCCCATTCCAAAGATATAATGGGAGGGTTGTTGGCGCATCTGGATATGGCTGATGTACCTGCAAGTGAAGATCTGGTTTTACTGGACCTTGGCTATGCGGGAAATATATTAGCTAATCTTAACTCTGTGTTCAAATACGTTGGCCGAAATCAAGTGTGTCGGGGGCGTTTTCTGCTCTCAAGTGTCGGATCTGTTTGGGCTCAGAAAAAGGGTTGTGAAATTCTTGGGTGTTTGACGCAGAATGGTGCACCTTATGATTTTTCATCACTTTATTTTCGTACTCCTGAATTATTGGAATTATGTTGCTCTACAGAAAGTGGTACTACAGTCGGCTACGATAATGGAAATCCTGTTTGCGAAAAAGCCCCTCTTCCGACACAGCAATATGTTGAAATCAAAAGTGTTCAAGAGGGAATTGTTCAGTTTATAAAAAATTGGAAAGATGAGAAAAACTTCTCGCGAGATCGATCTAATCATAAAGATTTATCCCAGATGAAACAATTAGCCTATATGAGGCTGACCCGGCTATTTGATGATCCGACTAAAGACGAAGCTCAAAAATTAGGGAGCTGGTTATATGACCATAGCCCTGCTGGGGACCTGTATGGGTTAACTGAGCCCAGATTTAAGGGGCTTGATCCTAACAAGGCAAGTCGCACCGAATTGTATTGGCCTCAAGCGCACAAGGTCATAAAAGCAAATGCTTGACCGAATAAAGAAAATTGAGCTTCTTACTAAAGAATCAGACATAAGACTAATCTCTGTTGATGTTTTTGATACACTTCTTTTACGCTCTACTCGTCCGGAATTAATGAGATTACGCGAATTTACAAACCGTCAGTGGGAAGCAATCTTAAGCGGTGAAGCAATTACGGCAGATGAACTGTTTTATGCTCGTTTGAGTGTGGGAAAAGAGCTTTATAGCAAAGCAAGGAATTCTAGGGGGCTGTACGAGGTTACTTATGAAGAGCTATATGGGAAAATTGCAAAGGAATACCTTGGCTATCAGGGGGCACGTGTAGAAGTATTTCTGGATGCTTGCCTTAGGATAGAGTTGAGAGCTGAGATATCGGACCTTCAAGTAAACAAACAGCTATGGAACTTTTTAAAGAATCAAAAATCCGAGGGACGTGAGGTAATCTTCTGTAGTGATA
>MAAC01008005.1_pt1 | contig 11318 bp, 15 predicted proteins | sample 1115981 | NCBI WGS metagenome assembly MAAC01 (sample SAMN04961126, study PRJNA320927) | seawater metagenome | isolation source: sample BD02T64 sea water enriched with oil for 64 days | place: USA:Gulf of Mexico | collected 2013-07-27 | reverse complement strand
TTAATATAGTTGCTTAGTACTTTTGCATTAATCCAAGATGCTCCCCAACCTGCCATGGCAAGGATCATTAAAATGTAAAATAAGTTTTTGTTTGATTGTTTCATACGCGAAGTATAGTCAAATCTAATTATTTAGTATAGAACAAAATTGCTCTTTTTCAAAAGCAGTTTTGGGGAGTATCCATATATTTTTCTAAAGTTTCTAATAAAATGTGATTGGTCATTAAATCCTACATCTAATCCTGCATCACTTAAAGAAGAACCATTTAAAACCAAGTCTTTGGCTTTATGTATTCGTTGAGTTAAAATATAATGGTGAGGAGTTAATCCGACGCTTTTTTTAAATACACGTAAAAAATGAAATTTACTTAAATTAGAGTTTTGTGCTAACTCATCAAGACTTAGATTGGATTCTAAAGAGTCATTGATATATTCGATGGAGTTTTTGATGATTTCTTTGCCATCAAATAAGTCTAGATACTCTTTTGTATGATTTGTATAGTTTTGTATTAAATAGGACAATACATTAATCATATTGGTTTCAATGAGCATTTTGTCTACTTGTTGAAAAGCACTTTGGAAAAATAGGCATAACAAACTATATAATTGAATATCTTCAATGATATGTTCTTTAAAAACTGGAATCTTTTTTTCATAAAACATTTGCTCGTATAGCTCAACTAAGAGTTCGATTTTTGGGTAGAAGTTTGTGTAATGCCATGATTGTGAGTCACCATAATGTACTTCTCCGGGATTAATAATCCTTGTAGAGTTTTTATAAGACAAACAAGATTGATTTGAGACGATGGACTTAAATAAACCACTATTGGTTAAGCCAATAGTATAGGTATCATGAAAGTGTTTTGTAAATTTTCCATTTGAATTTTCTATATTTTCGAAAACTGTATGTTTTAATCCTAAATTGCTCATGTCCTATTATAGCAAATAGTGATTATAAAAAATAGAATAAAATTGTCATATTGTGCTATTTTATTTTACATTTATGGCTGTTAATTATGAAAAAGTATTAACGAAAGAATGGGGTGTGATATTAAGTTATTTATAATAAAATGTATTAATACAGAATCATGAAAGGATTATTTGTGAAGTTCTTAAAATATTTCTTGATATTTTTAATCTTTTCTGTCAATCATACTGTATTTGCAAAGAGTTTAGAAAAAAAAGAATTTATTATTGGTGTTCAAAACTTCAAATATTATCTTCCTTATTCGCAATACTCAAAAAGAAAATATATTGGTTTTAATAAAGAACTTTTACTTATGTTTGCACAAAAAAAGTCATATAAATTTATCTTTGTGGCTTATCCACTTAAAAGATTGTATAGAGTATTTCTTAGTAATAAAGTTGATTTAAAATACCCAGACAATCCTTATTGGAATGCAAAATTAAAAGAAAATACAAAAATATTTTATAGTGATAGTGTTGTTGAATACATTGATGGTGTAATGGTAAAAAAGGGTAATGAAAATATCAATATAAGGGGAATGAGACATCTTGGCGTGGTGGCTGGATTTACACCTTATCCATATTTAAAATATGAAAAAAATGGTCAACTAAAAATATCAGAAGAATTCGACTACAAAACTATGATTACCAAAGTACTTTTAGAGAGATATGAGGGTATTTATTCTAATATAGCAGTAACAAAACATTATTTAAATGATGTAATGCATAAAAATAATGAACTGGTTTTTAATGCCAACTTACCTTATGTCCGAAGTGATAGGTATTTGTCAAGTATAAAATATCCAGAAATCATTGAAGAGTTTAATAATTTTTTAGAAGTTGAAAAAACTAGAATTGATGAATTGAAGAAAAAATACAAAATTTTAAATTATTTACCGTCAAAATAAATTTTAGAAGAAAGATTTGATATGAAACAGCAAATAATAACTGAAGATGAAGCTATATTAGTAGGAAACAATATAGGTTTGGATTGGGAAAATATTGATATCCAAGAATTCAGAAGAGGCCTTGAAGTTGAATTAGAACATGGCTTGGTGAATAAAAACTCTAATGTTACTGGTGATGATATAAATCTAACGGGAAAAATTGCCATGGCTCATTTAAATGAACTTAATGATTATTATACCAGACTTGATATTGTTGAGAATGCAAAATTCAATGTCTCAAAAGTAACTCAAAATTCGTCAAGTAAAACAGGTTCTTATAATCTTATGGCTGGATTGGCTGTGGGTGCTGGATTGGTGGCTTTTATCAAGTATATTTCTAGAAAAAATAAATAACTATAAATCACTTCTTGTATGTACAAAAAGTGATTTGAAACTTAGTTTATAGTTTATTTTTTTCCAAAACTTCTATTGCTATCTCGTTTTGTTGTTTTTTTAGAACTTCCAGTTTTTTTAGCTGGCCATTTACGATTTCTTTCGTCTTTTTTTCTTTGTTTGTCTTTATTTTTAAATGCTTTTGGTCTGTAATCTCGTCTTTTCTCTTTTTCAGTGGGTTCGAATCCCTCGACAATATCATGTGTTATTGTGATTTTTAATTCTCTTTCGTACTCTTTTAATTGCTTTTTCTCTTCTACACTGATTAAAGATATTGCAACCCCTTCATTTCCTGCTCTTCCTGTTCGTCCAATTCTATGAATATAATCATCAAGGTCTTGTGGTAAATCATAGTTAATAACATGAGGAAGATCTTTGATATCAATACCGCGAGCAGCTATATCAGTAGCCACAACTACTTGAACTTTCCCAGACTGTAAATCTCTTAAAGCTCTTTGACGTGCAGGTTGTGTAATATCTCCATGGATAGCTGCTGAACTTAAACCATCAAGATTTAAATTTTCAACCAATTCATCTGCAAGTTTTTTTGTATTTGTAAATACCAATACTTTTTTAAGGTTTTTTGAACCAATAAAATATGATAAAAATTCTTTTTTCTTATCTTGGTCAACACGAACAACTTGTTGATCAATAATATCCACTGTTGGTCGCTCTTTTTTGATCTCAACTACAACAGGCTCTTTCAAGAATTTTTTTCCAAGCACCTTAATATTTTGTGAGAAGGTCGCTGAAAACATCATCGTTTGTCTATTGTTATTTGAAATTCTTTGACAGATTTTTTCCACATCAGGCATAAATCCAAAATCTAACATTGTATCTGCTTCATCAATAACCAATGTATTTACGCTTGAAATTTTAATATCATGATTTGTAACTAAATCTAACAGTCGTCCTGGCGTTGCAACAATAATATCAACTCCAATTCTAAGTTTATTCATTTGTGGTTTTGCGGCTGTTCCACCTGTAACTAGGGCAACTTTTAAATCCACATACTTTGAGAATGATTCCATATTTCTAGCAATTTGAACAGCTAATTCTCTTGTGGGAGTCATAATTAGAGCTCTTGGAGTATGTATTTTATCTTGTCTATTGTTTGAAAGTTCTTGAACTATTGGAAGAGAAAAAGCAGCTGTTTTTCCTGTCCCACTTTGTGCAACTCCTAAAATATCCATTTTTTTAAGGATAATAGGTATGGCTTTTCTTTGAATAACAGTTGGGTGTGAGTAGTCTAAATCTTCTAAAGCATGAAGTATTTCATGTGATAAATGAAGTGAATCAAAATTTTTGATAGGGTTTCCTTTTGTGCAATACCCCCTTGCAATTTAAAACCTACAAATAGCAAAATTTTGGAAAATTTCTTAAATTGAATTGGGTATAATTAATAAAACGGATTATAACATAAATTAGGACGAAAATGAGTTTAATTAATCTAGAATATGTAGATGTAATAAATGGGCTTGAACAAAAGAGAACTTTAGAGTTTTCTAAAGATTTAATTACCAGCACATATAAACTCGAATCTTTATTTGTCATAAAAGTTGATGGCTGTTCTATGCAACCTTTAATCAATGATAAAAATTTGGTTGTGGCAGATTTATCTCAAACTGCATTAAAGAATGATGAGATTTATTTGGTCTATAAAGACAATAAAATGTGGATTAAACAAGTGAAAATTTTAAACGAACGTATCTGTTTTGTCTCTATCAACAAAGAGTACGCTCATTTAATTTTTGAAAGTAATGAAGTTCGTGTTGTGGCAAAAGCCCTTTTGACTTTTACTTCTTTAGCTACTTAAAAAAGAGAAACTAGATACTAATTTCGTGATCCAAGTAATCATCAATTTTTTCTACAAGTACTTCATTTGAAATATCGCCACTTTTTGCAAATAATACAATTTCTTCCCCATAATCATTTTTGATAAAGTGCTCTTCTTGAATAACTTTTTTATATAATTCTTGTAAAATTGAGTCACTGTCTTCTTTGTTAAATAAAAACCAATTTGCAGTTGTTTCATTTATTCTTATTAAACCATAAGTATTAGTCTCATCTACATAATCTTGGATTGTTCCATTTTCGAAACTTGCACCAATAACCATATCATTTTCATTTAATATCATTTCCATTTAATATCCTCTAATTTAAACGGGATTCTATCATGAAAAACAAAAAGTTAAGTTAAAATGACTTATTAATTTATCCTCTATGTGAACTTTATTTTTCCTAAGAGTAGATGCTTTTAATAATTATAAAAATTATATAACAAATAATTTTTATCTTTTTCTTGACATTGTCACAAAATTTGGAGTACAATTATGATATATAAGATTCAGGAGGTGCGAATGAAGAAGCCTTTGTTTACTAGAATTACTTCATTAATTAGAGTAGAACTTTTGAAATTAGAATACTGTAATTGTAGTTAGAATTGTGAAGATCACAAACAACATTACCGTGTTTACGGATTAGGTATCTAATCTTTAATATTCTTTTGAAGTTAAGAAGTGATAGTAGCTTTTTATAAAGCAAATAATAGTTTATCACTACACAAGAGTAGTTTTATCTTGTGTAGTGAATCTCTCAAAATAAATTCAAATCTTTTTTTATTAATCATATTAATTTTAATTCATATAGTAAAAGAGAAACACTAAGATATTTAGAAACCCTAGCGTGTCAATTTCATATATATGAGGTACTTGCCTTTAACGCCGATCTATACGTCATTTGCTAAAAGCACATTAGAATTATAGAGTGGTAAAGTTACATCTTGGTTACAAGTGGAAAAATATCATTAACCATTGGTTAACCAAGTATTGTTTACTTGTTAATTTTCATCTATTATAATTGCAATAAGGATAGGTTACATTGCGAATTGGTAACTTGTCAATTTATGTAGTCTCTGCGAATTGGACTACATTCTCCCCTTTTTGAAATGAGAAGAGCATCTTTTTAAGGTGCTCTTCTTCTGTTCTAACTACTTTTTCTTAGCCAGTAAATCCATTTGATTAATGTAACTTGTCACATTTATTTTTAAGATATGAAGATAAAGAAAAGTTACAACTACAATATTAATATGTGTAAATGCTTCTTTCCAATCATAAAACGCAAAAAACACACCCGCAAGTAAAATAAAAACAGGGTAGAGTGTTTTAAGTAGTTTTGTAATCTTATCTCTTAAATGAGATGCTGCATTAAAAGAAATTTTTACATACTCTGCATCTTCAGCAGAGAACTTACCTTTTTCTTTTTCATCCATAAGATGATGAATAAATGCTATTTTCTTCTTATAAGTTATTAGGGTGTAGAGTATTAAACAAACTACAACTACAGAACTTCCTGCTGTAAATAACTCCAATGGTATTGACGATTCAGACATTTATATAACTCCTCAAAGGTATTTTATTATTAATTATAATACTTAAAACAATTTAAAAACATCTAAATTAGATTAAAATAAAATTCTTTTTACATTATTCAGATAAATAGTAATAAAAATGTCGAATTTTTTAGATAATAATTTTATGAAATTTATTTTTAGTGATTAAAAAATATTTCACTTTTTGAGTATATTTTAAGAATTTACTAAGAACTTTTGTACTCTTTTAAGCATCATGTTGTATAATATTTCAAGATTTATATGAATTTACGGAGATTTAATAATGAAAAAACTACTAATCATAAGTGAAAAAATTGAAAGCTCTAATAACAATTATTTTGGACGTGGATCCTTTGAGACAATTATCAAGAACAATAAAGACCTGGTTCTTTCCTGGTTTGAAAATTTAACCTCTATTCAGAATCAAATAAGAATATTAAATGATGAATATGGATGCGAAAATCTTCAAAAAAGAAATTATGTAAGAATCATTACGAAACTGTTTGCCAAAGAGTATAGTCAGTTTGTGTGTTTGAATATTTTACTAAGAGATATAGACAGTATTACACTTGCTTTTTTAGAACACAATGATTCAAAAAAACAATATGAACTCTTGATATTAAATAATAGACTTAAATTTCCTGGAAAACATAAAAAAGTGGTTGACTTTGATACTTATCAACAGTTTATTACTTTATATGCAAACGACTTGATTGAAAAATCACAAGATTTTGAAACAGATGAAAATTTAGAACTTAATATATCTGCTGAAAACAATATTCAAAACGAGAAAATTTCTGTGTCAAAAGAAATCATTGATGACTTACAAGTAGGTGAAATTCAAAATGAGAATCAAGATGCTCTTGAATCACAAAATAGTAAATATGTCAGCAAAGAAAGAATTGAAATTAAATCGGATGATAAAGATAAAACAAATTGGATGAATGTTTTACTCAAAGGTATTTAGAGGGAGTATTTATAAGTAGTTAAACATTTAAGCTTTTAATAGTATAAATATGATTATAATTATCATTATAAATTTGTTCTGAAAGTTTGAAATGATTAAGATATTTAAATTTTTGCTTTTGTTTGTTGCTTTGGGATTTATTTGGACAAACTCTTTTAGTTTTGACCTTACTGAGATATTTAATGATAAACAATATAAACATGCAAAAGCACATGCTTGTGGTGATCTTAATAGGATTGGTATTATTTATTGTTTTGATGAAAGTAATCCAAATTATATGACAATTCCTTTATATGAAAATCCCAATGAGAAAAAAATATTTATACGTATAAAAGATAAAGGTGATGGACTCTCAATTCTTGTGTTTGAAGATCAAGTAAATAAGTCTCAAGAAGGGTTAAGTAAAGTTAGAATCATTAATAAGGGTTATGACGGCTGGATTGATACTGGTTTAATCCAATTTGATTAGCTGCTTATTTCTTAAGCAGATATTCGTTTTTTACTTTCTATTTTTTCCAAAATTTCTTCTAAAATACTAATGGTGTATCTATTATCATGCAACCATTTTTGGACTTGAATATTCCCTAAATTGACATCATTTATTATTTTAGTTTGGGATAAAAACATATGTATTGAATCGTAATATGATTCTACTTCAACAATATTATTTTCGATTCTGTTGTTAAGTTCACTAATTACTAGATTCATTTATAGCCTTTATAAAATAAATTATTGAATAGTATATGAATAATGTGGCAAAATTGTGATGTGGGTTTAAAAAAAAGATAATTTAATGAAAAAAAGTGTTTATATGTATTTTTTTCTTTTGTATATCTTGTTTTTGATTAATAATTGGCTTATCTTAATTGCATAACAAGTTGAAAATTTGTAGAATAAAATCCAAGGATATAAAATGAAAATAGTTCTAAAAACTTTGATTTTTTTACTGCTAATAAATACAACACAATTACTTGCCAATGATCATCCACAAGAAATAGGCTCATCTATTGTATATAGTACTGAAGAAGAGAGCTGGGAAGATGTTAATGAAAGTGTTAAAGAAGCAATTATTAATAAAGGTATTGTCATAAGTTATACTTCTCATGTAATGAAATTATTAGAGCGAACTGCAAAAATGCTTGGGAAAAAACAAGATGCTTATAAAAATGCACAAATTCATTTGTTTTGTCAGGTGAGTCTTTCAACTAAAATGTACAAATCAAATCCACATATCATTACAGGATGTCCTTATGGAATATCTGTGTATGAGTTACAATCCAAACCTGGAACAATTTATGTGTCTTATAGAAAAGCCCCTGTAGAAGAACCTGCATTTGCTGATGTTGCTAAATTACAAGATTCAATTGTTCGAGATGCTTTGGATTTGTAGCCTAAAAGTTAAAGCTAGAGTTTAGACTCTAATTTGAGTTTTACTGTTGTTAAATTCTAAAATGACTTGATTGGCTTTGTTTTTCATTTTTGTAATTTTATCAACTTTAATGTCTTTGTTCTTTTTGAAAAACTGTTTAAAGTTATTGCAGGCCTTGTTTATATCTGACTTTCCTTTAAAATCGATGATTACTGATTCTTCTGAAAAGATTACTTCATGATTTTCAACTTCATAATCGCTATTTTTTTCTAGTGATTGTAAGAAATCAAGTTTTTCTTCAACTGGGATTTTGACGTAGTTTTCTATATAGATAGATTCCATCTTTACTTCCTTAAGTTATATTTAATTTTTGACAATTAAAATACTATACGAAATTTGTATTTGTATTTCTTAATAATTTTTATTAGAAAAATTAATTTAAGCTTAAATTGAGTTTAGGCATTTCCTGAGATTATTTATTTGAGACTTCACGAAAGTTTTTGAATGAAATAATAGAGTAAGTTCTTGTTTGAAGGGATTTATTTTATGAAACTAGGTTTTTGATAATTAGTTGTCAAATTTTATTTATTTGTTTTAAATGTAAATTTATTACTCTGACGACGTTAATATTACTTTATTAAAATACTTTTCTATGACTTCCTTTCTTTTTTTAGCCGTAAAAAAAGAAACAAAAAAACTCTCCAGCGAAATGTTGAAGGTCTGCGACTACCTAAGTTTCTTACATCTAAAAGCTTGATTTTATAACTCGATAAAACATGCTTCTGGCATGTTTATTTACACTCAAGCAGAAAAAATCGGGTTACGCTCTAAGATATAAAAAACTTAGCTTCAACAAATGCTGGACTCAAGAGAATGGAAGGTTCTGATATATAGGTTTTCTTCTTATTGTCAGTTAGTGTAGTGAGTTTGTTTAATAGTGAAAGCTGGACAACTAACAACATCAGCAGAAGCTGAGCGTTTAGTTCTTCTTTTTCGAAAGCAGCCCGAAACTGTTTGAACGTTAAGAAAAGTGCTATGATGCACTTTTTAGTGAGTTTTGCAGGGCAGAAAAGGATTAACTAATAAGTGAAGGTACCTCTGGCTTCGATGCCGTTGTTGCTTTCTTTGCTACTTTCTTTTCAACAAAAGAAAGTCGAAAACGGAGACCTTTAGGTCTTCATGAAATAAGAATAAGTGTATTATGATTAAAAATTAAATAGTGAAAAGGATAAATTATTTTTGATATTAATTGAAAGGATTTAAATTTTATAAAGATGATGATTAAAAATAAGAAAAATTAAATTGATGGTGCGAATGATCGGAATTGAACCGATACTCCGAAACCGGAATTGGATTTTAAGTCCAACGCGTCTACCTATTCCGCCACACTCGCATTACACATCAAAAAAATTTGGAGCGGGAAACGAGACTCGAACTCGCGACAATCTGCTTGGAAGGCAGAGGCTCTAGCCAACTGAGCTATTCCCGCAATCAAATACGTACATGGTGGCGCGAGACAGAATCGAACTGTCGACACAAGGATTTTCAGTCCTTTGCTCTACCGACTGAGCTATCGAGCCATAAAGTGTATTTGATTGACAATAAAAAATGGTGGGGAGAGAAGGACTCGAACCTTCGAAGCCAGAGGCGAGAGATTTACAATCTCTTGGATTTGACCACTCTCCAACCTCCCCACGAAAAAATAACAAAATGGATGGGGTAGAAGGATTCGAACCTTCGAATGCTAGCACCAAAAGCTAGTGCCTTACCACTTGGCGATACCCCAATAACACTGCGTTATTTAAGAGTCGACATTATAATGGGTAGGAACTTAAAGCATGTTTAAAATTTTGTTATTTTGACATATCTATGATATTTTTTAGACTTTCTTCAATTTGTTCGGCTTCTGCGTTTAAAGTCTTATTAAAATTGGGAAACATAGCGGTTGGTTTTAACATAGATATCTTTGTTTCTTTTTGATCTGTGTATACAGATATCTTACAAGGCATGGTCATACTCATAATCATATCCACAGATAATAGCTCTTTGGCTTGATGAGGATTACAAACATCTAATATTTTACATTCATTTGAAAAGGTCACGCCTTTTTCATTTAATGTACTTTTAACATCATGTATATGTAAAATTCCAAACTTGTATTCTTTGACATTATTTTCAATTGCTGCTACTGCATCATTTACGCTTTTTTTAGTTGTTACTGTATAGTTCATAATATTTCCTTCTAACATTGTATGTGTAGTTAATTCATTGTACACTTTTAAAAATAAAGAATTTATATAAAAACTAGAGTTCTTTACATTTATATTTTGATATACTTCCATAAAAATATGGAGACTATATATGTTAAACAAAAAAACAAAAATACTTTTAGTAACAGCTTCTTTGATGATGGCTTTTGGCATTATGATAGGTGCTTTTGGTGCACATGCTTTAAAACAATTTATATCTGACGAACTTATGCTTGTATTTGATACTGGATCAAAATATCATTTTTTTAATACCCTGGGACTTTTTGCAATTGCTTTTATTTTACAATTTAAGCCAGACTCAAAACTATTATTTATTGCAGGTATTTTAGTTATCTTAGGAACATTAATATTTAGTGTGAGTTTATATCTTCTTGTTATTTTAAAAATATCATGGTTAGGTGCTATTACACCAATAGGTGGGACATTGCTCATTATTGGTTGGATAATGACTACTGTTGGTATTATTAAAGAATAAAGGTAAAACTTGATAGAAAATATTGAAAAATTAAGAGACTCTAAGTGGTTTTCCAATTTAACCACAATTATTATTATTGTTTATGCTTCCGTTTTAGGTTTCAAAACTCTTGGAGATGTATCTACTGAGTATTCTGCATTATGGCATATTGTAGATTATGGGGTTAATTTATATTTTGTATTCGAAATTGCAGTTAAAATGGTTGCAGAGAAGAAGTTCCTTAACTTTTTTAAGAGTAAATGGAATATATTTGATTTCATTATTGTCACGATTACTCTTCTTCCCCTAGAATCAAGTGGTTATGCTGCAGTTGCAAGGCTCATGAGAGTCTTTAAAATCCTAAGACTCTTTACTGCTAGACCTGAGTTAAAAGCAATCTTAGATATGTTAATCAAAGCAATACCAGCCATTATTGATATTGTTATATTAATGTTCATTATCTTTTATATTTATGCCATTATTGGAAGTTTTGTATTTTCTGAGTTACCATCTGGATTATGGAGAGATTTTTTAATTTCCATGTTAACTTTATTTAGAGTTC
>MAAC01016261.1_pt1 | contig 11319 bp, 7 predicted proteins | sample 1115981 | NCBI WGS metagenome assembly MAAC01 (sample SAMN04961126, study PRJNA320927) | seawater metagenome | isolation source: sample BD02T64 sea water enriched with oil for 64 days | place: USA:Gulf of Mexico | collected 2013-07-27 | reverse complement strand
TCTCTGCCGCCCAAGTTCTTTTCTAACACCTTACAAGCCTTCAAAAACTCCCAACGCGCTATGCTCAAGATTTCTGGCACACGTTTTTCTTCTGGCAGTACAAACGTATGCTTCCCAATAGTCCACAAAGGTTGCTCTAGCTCCGTTAAAACAAAGAAACTCCACTCGTCATACTTGGCTCTGAGCTGCGTTCTTGGCTCCGGCACTAAACCTGACGCTGAGTATTTATCACCTAAATACGCCACAATAGCCGCCGACTCAGTCAGCACAAACCCACCATCATCAATCGCCGGCACTTTGCCGTCGGCGTGAATCTTTAGGTATTCCTCAGCCTGACCGGCCCCTTCTAGCAGCTCGATCTTAATAAATTCGTAATCAACGCCAAGCTCTTCAAGCATCCAAACCACGCGCGTACTTCTAGACCGAGGATAACCATACAATTTAATCATTTTATTCTCCCAATTAAGTAACTTTTAATAGACGACACCCTATCTATACCGTAAACCCATAGATATAACGCATTAAAAAACCCAGCCTGAACTGGGTTTTTTAATCATGTTGAGCACTTACAAATTGTACCCAGTCTCTTCGTGTGAAACGACATCCAGCCCTTGCTGTTCTTCTTCCTCATCCACACGTAGCCCACCCACTAATAGACTAACCAATTTTAAAATAGCGTACGTCGCAACGCTTGTAAAAGCGATGGTTGCTACAACACCCGTTGCTTGAACAGTTAATTGCTCAGCGATAGATGAAATACCATCGGCAAAGCCGTAACCACTGAACACACCCAATTGGGTTGATGCGAATACAGCAACAATTAAAGAACCTAATATCCCGCCAACGCCATGGACCGGGAAAACGTCTAACGAATCATCGATTTTCAATACTTTTTTGACATATTGAGTCGCGTTAAAACAGATAAAGCCCGCTAACAAACCAATAACCAAGGCTCCACCAGGCCCTACAAAACCGGATGCTGGAGTAATTGTGCCTAAACCTGCCACCATGCCAGTAACAGCGCCTAAGGCACTCGGTTTACCAAACTTCCTCCATTCAATCACCATCCATGTAAACGCGCCCATTGATGCAGAAATATGCGTCACAATGATGGCCATAGCAGCATCACCATTAGCGGCTAGTGCACTGCCGCCATTAAAGCCAAACCACCCAACCCAAAGCATCCCCGCACCAGCAATAGTCATGGTTAAGTTATGAGGAGGCATCGCCGTGGTAGGGAAGCCTTTTCTCGGGCCTACTACCATGGCCGCTACTAGCGCTGCGACACCGGCTGTAATATGTACAACAATACCGCCAGCAAAATCGTAAACGCCCATTGAACCGAGCCAACCACCGCCCCAGACCCAATGCGTTACCGGCGCATAAACAACAATTAGCCAAATCGCACTAAACAATAACATCGCCGAAAACTTCATTCGCTCTGCAAATGCACCAATAATCAATGCAGGCGTAATAATCGCAAACGTCATTTGAAACATTGCGAATAACGATTCCGGGATATCACCGGATAGAGATTCGCGACTAATGCCAGAGAACATGACTTTTGAGAAATCGCCAATCCATGCGTTACCTTCACCAAACGCAAGACTGTAGCCGATGATAAACCATAATATTGAGGCCACGCAGGTAATCGCAAAACACTGCATAAACACAGACAGTACATTCTTGCTCCGCACCAAGCCCGCGTAGAACATAGAAAGCCCCGGAATCGTCATAAAAAGCACCAGTGCAGTCGACGTTAAAATCCACGCTGTGTTAGCGCCGTTTAATTCTCCCGCAAATGCAAAGCGGGGCAAGAGTAACAAACCAAGGAAAAGATTAAACTTTATCGACTTCATTTATAGCGCCTCGCGACCTGCTTCACCCGTACGAATTCGAATCACTTTTTCTAAATTCGTTACGAATATTTTGCCGTCGCCAATTTTTCCAGTACACGCTGCTTTAATAATAGACTCTGTCGCAAGCTCTAATTGGTCCTCAGCCACGGCAATTTCAAGCTTAACCTTAGGTAAAAAGTCCACCACGTACTCAGCACCACGATATAGCTCAGTATGGCCGCGTTGACGACCAAAACCCTTAACTTCTGTGACCGTAATCCCCACAAAACCCGCGTCAGATAAAGCCCTGCGCACATCTTCTAATTTAAACGGTTTTATAATAGCTGTTACTAGTTTCATATCAAGCCTGCTTCTTCTTATTTCACAAGCCCTCGATTTTGCATCAAAATGGGGCGGCCATCAACCTATTTTGGTGCGAGCTTCAAAAATACTTTTAGTTTCACAACAAAGCATTCTGTCTTCAGCTTAAAAGTGATGCGCTAACTCTAGTTGAATAACATCATCATGACGAAAAGACGCTAGCGGGTCGCGCTTTTCAACCGATGATATAAAACGCGCCTCTAGACTGAGCACCCACTCATCTCCAAGCCGTCGACTTGCCTCAACGCTATAAAAACGAGTGCTTTCATGTAAGTCAGCAATGACGCCAAATAGCAGCTCACTAGATGCTGCATCATTTATCGCTAATCGGCCACCGATAAAAATATCATCCTCGAAGGCCGTGCTCGCACTTGCACCACGATCATCATATAAATATTCAGCGATAAGCCCAAAGTCGGCAGAGGATTCCATGACGCCGACGAAGGTATATTCAAATCCAGCAGTCAATGCATTAAAGGTCTCACCTTGTCCACTACGATGAATAACCTCAACTTTCCAGAGCCATTCATCAAGCGTTGCTTGTACATCCACAGCCGTTTGATTGATGATGTCATAAAAAGGCGTCAGCACAAGACCGGCTGGGGCCAGTGTTGGAATAATTCTTGGTTCGCGGCTAGTACCATAAAAATGAGAAACACCGACATCCCAATCATCAAAAGTTTGGCTCCAGCGTAACGCGTAATCTACGTGCTTATCTTTTGCCGCCGACTGATAAGCCGAATGGTCATCTATTTCTGGGTTTGGACGAAACCGCCCACCTTTCCCCGCAAATGTTCTTTCCCTAAAACCCGGAAGCACAAATAGATCCACCGTTCCCCACTCTCTTAGAAACGTGGCATTGATCATCGGCTGACCTAGCTTACCTTCACCGTCTACGTTCTCCACAAAGTCAGTTTGATTGATAATATCCACCAAGTGCTGAGACTCTGTCACACCCCAGAACACTTTGCCGATACCCACACGCAATTCCCAGTCATCCCGAGCGCGCATCCAAAGCAATTCACGTATATCAATATGACTGCGTTGAGGGTCCCGCTCATCCCATCTAAAGAAGGAGACAAACGTCAAACTGTCATCATTCTCCCAGCTATGATAAAACTCAGGCTCCGCTGAAAACGACAGCCGCCCATGCTCAAATTGCTGTGCATTTAATGCCGATTGTGGAAAGTAGCTATAGTCTGCTGCAACATATCCCGACCATTCACTAGCCGTAGCACCCGAACATATAAGCGCCGCAGCCAATAGCAATCGCCTATAACCGCCTCCCTTCTTTCGAGCTTCCATACCAACCAACCGTTACCTTGCTCTTTTTAAGCTGGCTTTACTAAAATCCCGAGACTTCAAGCCCGTTTGGAATTTATAATCCGAAAATTCAAGCAAGGTTTCTTTTTTTGTTTGATGATTAACCATATTCATTTCGTCAGGCCGCCAATATTTACCCAAATATTGCTTATAACCCGTTGCCATCATTGTTTTAAGCAAACTATTTTTACGGTCATAATAATTAATTTTTAACGGCTGATAGGTTGTTTTACTAATCCACACAACCGAGCGCGTGTACCCCGAGTATTTGTAATTTGGCCGCACTTCAATAACAAAGGCGTCTTCACCGCCAACGGCGTCATCGTTTAAATACAGGTACTTATACTTTTCAACTTCACGCGATGACAAGTCTTCAAATGCAAACTCGCTGCCCATAAAAGGGCCCGACTTGTTTTTCGATGAAATTCGTTTAACGCGCTTTAGCGCAGGAAGGTACAACCACTGGTCATCCGCCTCTAGCACATGCGTAAATGACAAAAATGCCGTACCTTTAACGTCTGCTGGCTTATCGAAAATGGTTAAGCCTTTATCGCCGTCACCTTGCACTTCAAGCGTTTTAGAACGCATTTTCCTAATACTGGTGTCGCCATTAGCATTTTTTAAGGTCATCGTTAGCGATGAAGATACGTCACCAAACCCCATATCCCGCTTGTCCGCTTCAACCGCTATTTCCAAGCCCTTTTCTTCAGACGTCTGAGCCACTGCCATTAATGGCAATAGGCACAGCATCATTAAAACTAATTTTTTCATTTTTCATCCTTATCGAATTTAAGTAATAAAACAGGCAGCAATAAAAAGTCGACAATTAATGCCAAACAAATGATCCACGTAGTCAACATCGCCATATCAGAATTTAATGCGAACGGTGACGTCATTAACACACCAAACCCAATCATTAATACAACCGTGCTAACCACTAGGGCCTTACCAACGTGCGTAAAGGCATACGTAACGGCTTGTTCGGAGTCATAACCTTTTTCACGCTTCGCTCTTAAGTATTTACTCAAAAAGTGTACGGTGTCATCCACTACGATACCTAAAGTCATACTAACAACGACCGCCAAAGCCATATTAACTTCTACATATAGCAAGCCCCACAAACCAAAACCAATCGTTAACGGCACCAAGTTTGGCGCTAAACTAATCAAGCCCACTTTAAGCGAACGTAACGCCACAATAAGTATCATCGAAATAATAAACAACGCCAAAATCGAACCATATAACATGCCTTTGATATTCTTATCCGGCACATGCGCAAACATCATCAGTGTTCCCGTGCCCTGTGTATTCATAAACTCAGGCATGTTTTTGCCATACCAAGCTTGAACACGCTTCTCAAAATTAAGTAATTCCACATTACTTAATTCAACCATCGTAGCTATTAGACGCGTCTCCGACTTATCAACATTAACTTGGTTATTCAAATCAAGACCATACGGCAAGGACATTTCGTACAACAATAAGTACTGCGCGGCCAGCTCTCTGCTCTCCGGCAACACATACCAAGATTCCTCATCGCCATGCATATTCTTATTAAGCCGCCTCATCGTATCGGTTAGAACATAGGTATTGATAACCTCTGGCTGGCTTTTAATCCAATCATTAAATAGATCTAAATTTTTCAGATACTCAGGCCGACTAATGCCGCCTGGAGAGCCCGCAGGGACGGCATACATTAATTGGTACAAGCCCCCTAAGTTCTCAGTTGCAAAATCGGTATCCACCCTAAACTGCATCGACGTATCAAAGTATTTCAAGAAACGCTCTTCTGGCTGATTGAATGTTGCACAATACGCCGACACCAGCACCACACCACTCATGACTACTAAAACAATATTTTGCCTTTTAATGACAAACGCGGCGATACCTGCCAAGTAACCCACTCCCGGATCTTCTTCAACCTTGACGTGAACCGGCAAAAAGCTCATCAAAGCGGGTAGGAACGTTAATGATAGGCATAAGGAGGCACACAACCCCATCGCCACGAGGTTTCCAAGGTCATGAAAGGGAGGCACCTCGCTAAAGTTCATTCCTAAAAAGCCGACCATCGTGGTCAAACTAGTTAATACAATCGGCTGAATATTAACCCTTAAACTCTCAGATAAAGCGTGCAACTTTGTATCCTTATGCTGCAAACCAAACAAAAATGAAACCAGCATATGCACACTGCTCGCTACCGCCAGCACCATAATCATTTGTACCGATGAGATTGAAGCTGGCGTCAACGCAATACCCAAATAACCACCAATGCCCATGGCCGTCACCACAGACAATATAATCACCAACATCACGCCGAAAACCGCACTAACACTTTTCAACAATATAAATAATAGGATAATCATCGCCAAAAAGCTTAGCGGAACTAAGCTCTTTACATCACGCTCACCCGCCTCCACAAAGGCATTATTTAAAAAGGTAACGCCGGTGACATAAAAATCCACATCGGGGTACTTAGTTTTAAATTCATCAATCATCCCACGCGAATAACTAATGACAGCACCTAACTCTGCCTTCCTATCAACGCCTGGGAATTCAATAGTGACATTAACCGCTGTAACCAAGCCCTCTTCCGACACTAACCGTTTAAACAACAACGGGTCTGCCAGCGCTACTTTTTTAACTCTTTTTACGTCAGCTACGGATAACTCATCCACATTTTCGTAGAGGTTTTCAACAACTAAATCATCTTCTTCCGCGTATGTATTTTGGAAATTTTGAAGCGAGTCCACTCGCCTTGAAAACGGCATTTGCCATGATAACTCCGTTAATTCTTCAACGATTGATAACACCGGTGGCTGAAAAATATCACTCTTTTTGGGCGCCACAAGGATAAACACGTTATCAGATTTACTGTACGTCGCTTCCAGTGCATTAAAGGCAATCAGGTCAGGATTGTCCTCTCCAAAAAAAACTCGGTAGTCAGTATTAAAGCCCAGTAGCTTTAAACCACTGCCTGCGGCGATAACAACTAGCAGGTTTATTATAATGATAGGTAGTCGATACCTAATAACCCACTCACTAAAGTAGCGTTCAAAGCGATGCATATTTTTCCCTTTTTAAAAAAATCCATTAACGTTGTAGCTAAACTTAATACCCATAAGCTACTCGTGCAGCAAAATAGCACCCTTTACTAAAATCACCAATTAAAAACTATCTATCGCTCATTGTTTAGTTTTGTTAAAAACTAACCTAGCATAGGCATAAAATCAGTTAACAACACCAAAGTATCAATATAGATTTAACGTGGGCATCCTTTGATGTTCTGCAATTTCGGCCACGGTCTTCAACGGCTTATCGGCAGCGCCAACAATCAACTTTTTAAATTGCTTTACACTAAATATGCTTCAAAACTTTTCTTTCGTTAACGGGCCTTTCTTACTTATCTATTAAGGCTAGTTATTAGTATTTTCTAGCAACGAACCATAAGATTTTAAAGCCGGCTAATAAGAGACAAAGAGCTAAAATTCACCCACTCTAAATTGGGTTGGTAACTCTCTAACCATGATGGCAGGTCGCCTGCTGGCATCGGCTTAGCGATGCCATAGCCCTGAGCATTTACGCAGCCTATTTCTAGCAGTTTCAGCCCTTGTTCATCGAACTCTACTCCTTCAGCAATCACATCCAAACTAAACGAATCTGCCAATCCAACTACTGACTTAACAATAGTAAGAGCATTGCTGTCGGCCAAAATATCTCGTATGAAAGCACGATCAATTTTTACCGTTCCTGCTGGTATTTTTCTCAAGTGTGTCAAGGATGAATAGCCCGTGCCAAAATCATCCAAGGCAATTTTGACACCCAACTCATCTTTAACTGATTGAAGTATTTTACTAACCTTTTGGATGTCACCAATCACACTGCTTTCTACTATCTCCAGCTGCAGTTTTCCTGGATTAATGAGCGCATAACACTCTAGTTGAGACTTTAACATATCCATAAAGCCCCTCGATAACAGGTGATACGGGGAAATATTGACACTAACTTCCAGCTCAATACCAGCTTCTTTCCACGCCTCCATTTGCCTCAAAGCAGAACTTACCACCCAATCCCCAACTGCCACCTCAAGCTTATCCCCATCAATAATGGGCAGAAATGAAAGTGGAGGAATAAGCCCTCTTTCTGGATGGTTCCAACGAATTAACGCCTCGGCACCATAAACCTCTCCCGTCTTCATATTCACTTTTGGCTGATAATACAAACAAAACTCTTCGCTCATCAACGCTCGACGAATCTCAGATAACTCAATATGCTTTTTCGTTGTTAACTGGTCTAATTCTGCATTAAAACGACTATGCCTATTTTTACCCTTTATTTTAGCTGTATACATGGCTTGATCCGCCTGTCTTATTAGAGAGTCCAACTCATCCTCAAGCGCCCCTGACAGCGTGAAACCAATCGACGCACTAACATGAAGTGTTAAACCAAAAACATGATAAGGCTCAGAGATCGTCTGAATCACTCTATCGAGCGATAACTGACACTCCTCAACAGCTGATAACTCACTCAACAACAATACAAATTCGTCACCACCCAGCCTAGACACCGTATCTTCTTGACGAATAGAGTCCAACAGGCGTCTAGCAACCTCCTTCAGCAACTCATCACCCACTTCATGCCCATACTCATCATTAACTGGCTTGAAATCATCCAAATCAACAAAGCAAACCGCCAACAATGTTCCTTTACGCGCGCCATGCGCCTGCGCCTGTGAAAATCTGTCCATTAACAAGGCGCGGTTAGGCAAACCTGTAAGCACATCATAGTGCGCCATTTGCATTAGCTGATAGTCCGCTTCAGCCCTATCAATTTCCATAGCAATTCTTGTAGCCAAACTCTTCATTAGCGACTGCCACTGCGTACTCGCAGCAATTGGCGCTAGATCAAGAAGTGCCAGCAGCCCGACTACTTTATTATGATTATTCTTTAATGGAACACCTAAATAGCTGACCACCTCCATCTCTTTGAGAATGTGATCGTCTGGAAACAACTCTTGAACAGAGTCTGGGTACAGACAAACCCCATCATCTACTATGTTTTGGCATGGCGTTCCGACCAAACTGTAGGAAAAGTTATCGGCAAACTCATTTCCAGCCCAAACAGCTAGCGTATCAACCATGCTACTATCTGCTTCATTCACTTTTGCAATGAGCGCGTATTTTACGTTTTTTGCCAGTGCCAACTCTTTAATAATAGTACCTAATACATCTTTTGCTGAAGCATTCGCCGGGTTACTTTCGGCAATAACACGCAATACATGCTCATTAGCCTTTCTTTCAGTAATATTCGTGCTAATGCCCGACATTTTAAGCGGCTTTCCACCCCCGTCGTATTCGATGATTCGGCCAATGGAACTCACCCAAATCCAACTGTTATCTCTGCCCTTCCAACGGTACTCAATATTAAAATCAACCCCTGTCGTCAAGCTTGCTTGTAGTAAAGATGCAACTTCTTTTTCCTCATCAGGATGAAGTTGAGCAATCCAGCCCTCTATACTCAAATGATATTCTTTTGAACCAGAACCCAGTTCTTTTATGTAAGCCTTGCCTAAGGTAATTACTCGCTTTTCAACATCAATTGAGAACTGGTTTTGTCTTGTTGTTTTTAGTGCCAAACTTAACGACTTTGTATTCTCGGCCAAAGACTGCATCACCTGTCGCTGCCTGTTCCACAAAATAAAAGACAAGAAAAGCAAAACGAAAATAGAAATGTAAAACCCCGCTTTTACATTCTGGGTTCGCATTATTGCCTTATTAAGCTCATCACCCAGCACGCTTAAAACCTGTTTTGATGCGACAGCTATTTGGTTATTCAGCGCATCATCATTCAACTTTCTTAACTTTTCCGCATGACTCAACAGCACATAAGCATGACGAATCATCGCTAACGCAGGCTCCCTAATGCTCGGCTCTGTTGCACTGAAAGTGCGCTTCAACGACTCAATCTTTGTGGTGATTCTAGACACGCTTTCCATCTTGCCAGCTGCGCCAAAGGCGCTATACCTCAACACAATACGTTCCAAACTATTAACTTCTTGGATCAGCTTTGTAGCGTCTTTTTCAAATAATTTTTGGCGCAGTAACGAAACACTTTCAGGGAAGTACGTGACCGAATTCAGGAAGACAGCGTAACTTGACTTGATTCTAGTTATGTTAGACAACAGACCCGCAACTTCTGTTACCAACGCTTTGTTCTTGTCACTATTAACATCCTGCTCAGACAATAGCGCACTAACGAGCTGTTCAGATGATGCCACTTTATCCAAGTTATTTCGATTACCACTTTCAACCAACAGAATATCATTCAGTAACCTTGCCGACTCTTGCTGAAGCTTGTTTACCGACTCAACTTTCTCGTGATGTGCTTGAAAGTCTAGTTGGGAATTTAGATACATCCAACTTGAGACTAGCATTAAAAATAGTAGCAATACAACGACTAAAAAAGAGCTCTTTTTATTACTCATTCCAAAGGTTTGCCTTGATACTCACCGGTCAGCGTTTTTAAAAAGTCAACGACAAGGCTCACGTCTTCTTTGGAAGATAGACGACCTAATTGATGCACCATCATCTTAGACACTGCTCCTTTTAAAGTTGGCTCCGAACCATCGTGCAAATAAGGCGCTGTTAAAGCAACATTCCTTAAGCTTGGCACCTTAAAAACATACTTATCATCTGCTTTCTTTGTAACATTAAAGCGCCCTAGATAGCGGTCGCTTTTGCTAAATTTATATTCATGTACTGCCCCCAATTTTTGGTATAAATTTCCGCCTATATTTATACCTTGATGGCACGACACACAACCGTACGATTTAAATAATTTATAACCAGCAAGTTCTTCGTTAGAGATGGCGTGATTGTCACCCCGTAAATACTGATCAAATCGACTATTGGGTGTTGTCAATGTATTTTCAAACGCAACAATAGATGTCTTAATATTATGAGCCGTCACACCATCTTCATAGTTTTTAGCAAACATTGCTAGATACGTCGGGTCACTTTCAATAACGGAAATAACCCTCGACCAGCTTGAGTTCATTTCATCCTTGTTATTGAACGGGCCCTCTATTTGCTCCATCAGGTTTGCAGCACGGCCATCCCAAAACTGCCTGAAATTAAATTTGCTATTAAAAATAGTTGGCGCATTGACTTCGCCACGTCGGTTTTCCACACCTAAGGAAATAGCCCTGCCATCTGCCCCTCCTTTCGCTAAAGAATGACAGCTAGCACACGAGATTTTTTGGTCACTTGAAAAACGCGCATCATGAAACAGCTTACTGCCTAGTTCAACAGTGGCCATATTATGAATTTTAGTTCGTGGAATAGGGTCAATGGGTTCGTTACGAACGTTAGAGGCCTCCACAGGAAAACCTACTACTACCGTAGCAAAAAAAAACACTATGAATGGCCAACTCCTGTTCAACCTTCCCCCCAGCTTTTTAGTTTTTCGAGCTCAGCCCTTCATCATCTGATGACACATCTGGATTCTCTTCATCTACAGAGCTCTCTCCTTTTAACTCGGTTTCCACTTCTGCAAATGCTGAAGCAACTATATCATCAATATCGAAAGAAAGGGCCTCCTTCCCTGGCTCTGGCTCTGGCTCTGGCTCTGGCTCTGGCTCTGGCTCTGGCTCTGGCTCTGGCTCTGGCTCTGGCTCTGGCTCTGGCTCTGGCTCTGGTTCTGGTTCTGGTTCTGGTTCTGGTTCTGGTTCTGGTTCTGGTTCTGGTTCTGGTTCTGGTTCTGGTTCTGGTTCTGGTTCTGG
>MAAC01018037.1_pt1 | contig 11320 bp, 10 predicted proteins | sample 1115981 | NCBI WGS metagenome assembly MAAC01 (sample SAMN04961126, study PRJNA320927) | seawater metagenome | isolation source: sample BD02T64 sea water enriched with oil for 64 days | place: USA:Gulf of Mexico | collected 2013-07-27 | reverse complement strand
CCTTCGGCTCGTAATGTTCTTGAGAAGATAACGGATGATGATATCGATAACGATGTCTTTGCCTTTGGGACAATGAAGACAATCGGTGTTGCAGGTGCGCCTGTGATGGCATTGCGTGTTACCTATGTCGGTGAACTTGGCTGGGAACTACACATTCCCACAGAGTTTGCGATCAATGTCTATGAAGCTTTGATGGCTGCTGGCGAAGAATTCTCTATTGGTAATGCCGGTTATCGTGCCATAGAAAGCTTGCGCCTTGAAAAGGGCTATCGTGCCTGGTCTTCTGACATTGGTCCCGATCACACTCCCTTGGAAGCTGGGATGGCCTGGGCCTGTAAGTTGAGAAAAGAGATCGACTTCAAGGGGCGCAAGGCGCTTGAAACTCAAACTGCCGAGGGCGTGAAGAAGAGCCTTTGCTGCTTCACCATTGATGATCCCACTGTCATTCTTTTAGGGCGGGAAACGATTTATAGAGATGGTGAACGTGTGGGATGGCTGACCTCTGCAGGTTTCGGCTATACTCTTGGCAAAAATATCGGCTACGGGTACGTGCGAAGTCAAACTGGCGTTGATAAGGCATATTTAAAAGCCGGTAAGTATGAACTTGAGGTTGGTACAGAACGCCATAGTTGTGAGATCCATTTCGGCGCTTTGTATGACCCGAAAATGGAAAAAGTGAAGCAATAATCAGTGCTTTAGATATACCCTCTGCGGTTTCCTTCCCATCCGGTAAAAATTTAACCGGATGGGAAGGAAATTTGGGGTGATTTATTTGTTGGTGTTTTTATTCATTTTGTCTTAGATATCTTCGGTCAGATCATAAGATCGGGCATATAAACAGAATACGCGCAAAGCGTAACGCCTTCCACCTCAAACGGAGAATAACCGTGAGTGAAAATATCGAACATATGCAGGGCAATTGGAACTATCCAACGACTGTCCGTTTCGGCGTTGGCCGGATAAAAGAAATCGCTGAAGTTTGCCGTAGTCTCGGCATGAGCAACCCTCTGTTAATCACTGACTCTGGCCTTGCCGCCTTGCCGATGGTTGCCGATGTCGTGGCGACCTGTAAATCTGATGGTCTTGGTTGTGATGTTTTCAGTAACATCAAGCCAAACCCGGTTGGACAGAACATCATGGATGGCGTTGTCCATTACCACGCCGGTAATCATGATGGTGTTATCGCCTTTGGTGGCGGTAGTGGTCTTGATGCTGCCAAAGCTGTTGCCCTTATGGTTGGTCAGGATCGACCTCTTTGGGATTTCGAAGACGTTGGCGATAACTGGACACGGGCGAACGCAGACAAGATTGCGCCAATCGTAGCCGTTCCGACAACATCAGGTACTGGTTCTGAAGTTGGTCGTGCCTCTGTTATCACTCATGAAGAAACACACCTTAAAAAAATTATTTTCCATGCGAAAATGATGCCTTCTGTTGTTATCGATGATCCAGAGTTGACGGTCGGTCTGCCTGCAAAACTTTCTGCAGCAACGGGTATGGATGCCCTCTCTCATAATCTCGAAGCTTTCTGTGCTCCGGGTTATCACCCAATGGCAGATGGTATTGCGGTTGAAGGTATTCGTTTGATCCAGAAGTCTCTCGTGAAGACCGTTAAAGACGGTACAGACTTGATTGCACGTTCTGATATGATGATTGCCTCCAGCATGGGCGCGACAGCCTTCCAGAAAGGCTTAGGCGGCATGCACGCTCTGGCTCATCCTCTCGGGGGTATCTACGATGCGCACCACGGTATGCTCAACGCAATCCTTATGCCTTACGTTCTTATTGCTAACCGCTCTGTGATTGAAGATCGCGCAGCCTATCTTGCTCGATGTTTAGATCTGAGCGATGCGTCATTTGACGGATTGCTGCAGTGGGTGATGGATCTGCGTACAACGCTAGATATTCCTAATGCCCTATCTGCAATTGGTATCGACGAAGAACGCGTTGATGAAATCGGTGTTCTTGCAACTGAAGATCCATCCGCTGGTGGTAATCCTATTCAGTTTACACCTGAAGAATATTCCGCGATTTTGCTCAAAGCAGTTCGTGGTGATCTAGGCTAAGCTTCAAAATTAAGTTTTGCTTCATAATTAGGGCCGGTTGATCAGATAAATATTCTGGCACCGGCCTTAATTTTAGATGCTCTGAATACTATTATTGTGACGTTAGATACTGCTCAACTCCGCTTGCCACGTGCACAGCCATTGAAAAGCATCCCTGTAGTAAATAACCACCTGTTGGCGCTTCCCAGTCAAGCATCTCGCCAGCCACAAACAGGCCAGGACGTGCTTTAAGCATTAAGCTTTCATCACAAGATGAAAATTTGATCCCGCCAGCCGTCGATATCGCGCGCTCAATGGGGCGTGGTTTTACCAAGGATATCTCAAGGCCCTTGATTAACTTTGCGAGAGGCGTTGGTGAATTAAATTGTTCCTTGCTACTATATGCCTTTAAGAGCTCTAGAGCTGGGGAAGAAATATGCACGTTGTGCTTTAGGAAGCGACTAAGACTAGTTCCTGGTTTTCTACTGGTGATTAACTGTTCAATTTTCCCCAAAGAATGCGATGGTTTGAGATCTATGTGAATTTTGGCATTATTGGTTGCCTCAATTTCCTCTCGGATCATTTTGCTGAGGGCATAGATAGCGCCCCCTTCCAAGCCATAGGAAGAGAGCATGATCTCCCCTTTGACGGATTTATCTTTCAAGGAGACAGATATGTTCTTCAGGGGATGTCCAAAACAGCTTGTGGGCATGCTGTCCGGCCATGTTGTTTCAAAACCACAATTAGCGGGTTTCAACGGGGCGATTTCAATATCCAATTTTCTTAAGATATCTACCCAGGATCCATCTGATCCCATGCGGGGCCAACTTGCCCCGCCGAGAGCCAAAATAGCAGCATCGGGGATCACAGTTTTAATCTCGCCATGAAGGTCTGAAATAAGGAAGTTATTATTGTCGTCAAAACCAACCCACTTATGCCGGGTGTGAATATCAAGACCCATAGTGACAAGGTTAGATATCCAGGCACGTAGAAGTTCGGTTGCTTTAAACTTTTTCGGGAAAACACGCCCACTTGAACCAACGAAGGTGTCTTGCCCTAATTGGTGGCAAAAATTTCTTAGGTCTTGAGGGGAGAAGCGATCGAATAAAGATGCAAAGAAAGATGAGTTCTCAAAGTACTTTTCAGTAAAGTGACCGATTGGCTCACTGTGAGTGAGATTAAGCCCACCTCGACCTGCGAGTTGAAATTTTCTGGCAAGCGATGGCTTGGCTTCATAGAGGGATACTCTATGGCCAAGTTTTAACAAATTTTGAGCGGCCATTAACCCGGCTGGCCCGCCACCAATTATGATTATTTTTCGGGATACTTTTTTGGGGATTTTCTTAACTCACTTATTCTGCCGATAAAGCCTTATAAGGCTTGGATTAGCAGGTGACTAGTTTTGAATTAATGAGTCCTGAATCTAAGTGTCTTTACTATCCTTTAACGCGTTTAGTACTTTTTCTGCAAAGGCACCTTGATCATGACGTCCTTGTAAAAAAAGCTCGACTGTCTTACGAGCCGACTTTTTATCATAGGGAACTTGGCCGTTCATACGAAGCTCGATTTCTTTGAGTATTTCTGGGTCGAGTTTACCTCTGATAGATTTCAGGTCTTTTAAGACCTTTTCCCTGAAATCTTCGTCTGGGACATCTTCATTTGGCATAACTGCTCCTTTCAACGTCACGATATTTATTTATCATTTTGCCATTTAATAGACACAAGTGCCGCATATTTTCCCATTACCTGTTATGGTAAGAAAGTATTTAATTGTAGCATTAATTGTAAACGGCTTCTTTAAAGAAAATCCAATGCCTTATTTCTTGGGGCTGTGGCATGATTTAGAGTTGCCATCCAGGACTGTTGATGTATATCAACGATTGGGTTGTAATATAGGTGCAACTCAATCTTAACACATTTTGATATGGATAGTAATTTCGATGTCTCTCGGCCTTCGTGAAACCCGCCGTCGTCGCTCACATAATTTTCGTTGGGCTCTATTCAAATGGATGATTGCGCTCGTATTAATCGGTGCAGCCGGCTGGTATTCCTATATGGCCGGGTTGGAGCTGGCGAACCGCAAGGTGGTTACTCTCAACGACAAAAATACCGAGCTTGAGCAAATGGTTCAGGAACTTCTGGACTTACGGGATAAGTTGAACGTTGAGTTGGAAGGTACGAAAGAGACAGCCTCTGAGTGGGAGGGGCGTTATCGGGAAGATGTTCCGACTGGAGAACTCAAAGTAATTGTCACAAACCTTCAGTCAAAGATCAGCAATGGTGTTTCTCTTGATCGTCTCAATTTTCTGATAGCGAGTGCGGAAAATAAGCAGGCATGTGATAACAATCCGGTCACAAAGCGCTTTTATGTTAACACGCCGATTTACACAGGTGTTAACGACAATGTGAGTTTTGCTCGGGGAGGGGTGACAATTACAGCCAAGGGTATCTCAGCATTTAATGCCGAGAACAAAGTTGAAGCCTGGTACGATTCTGCAAAACCGATTGATTTTGTTTTCACTCTTCTTGGCGGGAAAAAGATAAACCTGTCTGGTAAACTTCCCTTGCACCAGTCTGTTGTTGTCAATGGATCAGAATATCGTTTTTCACTGAAAACCGGGGCAAAAGGTTTTGTTCAGGTTGTTGGTGATCGTTGCGATTATCCATAATTCAATTTTGGTGTTGGAATAACTGATGCTGTCCGAGGCACTTACGTATATTTTTGCCAAGAGCCAAAATAAATTTAAGAGTCTCGGATATTTACGTGAAGCAATTGCCATTGAGGCACGACACAAAAGGTGCCACTCAGCTTGGTCAGAGCATTTAAAACAGTCTCAACAAAGAATAACAGAGGCTGTGGAGAAGACGGAGGGCCGCAATCGTATCGTCTTACTTGGTGCTGGTGCCGGTCATGACATTCCTCTCGATTACCTGCTTTCAGAATTTGAGGAAATACACCTTGTTGATGTTATTTTTCTCAAATCCATTCGTGAGAAAGCAAAACAAAGTCCAGCCATAAAATTAATAGAATCTGACGTCACGGGAATTATCAATCCTCTGTTTGAGGATAAGAACCGTATCAACGTCACGGACCTTAATTTATGCCCACCAGACGAGTTACTAATTGGGGCAGATCTTGTTGTCTCGTGTAACCTGCTATCTCAACTTCCAATTAATATAAAAAATCGACTTGTTGCCTTAGGTGAAAATGAGGATTCCAAAGAGCTTGGGGGATTTTGTCGATCAATTATTAATTCTCATCTGAAATGGCTGGAAAGTTGTGACGCAAGCATCTTGTTAATTTCAGATTTTGAACGACATCTGGTTCCACAAGATGGAGCTAAAGGCAAAATTGTTAAAAGTAATGCGCTTTTTGGCATTTCTTTCCTTATGCCTGATCATCTCTGGGTGTGGGATATAGCTCCCCGACCTGAAATCGACAGGATGTTTTCACTAAAACATCTCGTTGGGAGCATTTATTTGCAAGAAAAAGAGGCGTTTAAGTTTAAGAGTTAAGTGCGAGAGATATATTCTCTGGCTTTCTTCAAAGCATATTTGTCATTTTGATCTAATACTTAACCAAAGTTTAAGTAGATTTCCTGTAAATTTATCCAAGAATGTAATTTTTGAGCTTCTGAATGGGGAAAATGATATGGCCTTGGTTTATATCAAGAGGGTGATACTCCTTATTGGAGTGCCATTCGTATTGTCTGGCTGTACTCTCCTAAATGACTTTACCACTGCAATGAGTGCTTCTATTTCTGGTGCTGATACTGCTCAGGGAAGTGCTGTTGGCATCGAGACCAAAGAGCTCGATGAAGAAACAGCCCAAGTGTATAAGGTCGCAGAAGAGACTTACAAAAAGGGTGATATCAGAACTGCTATCGGGCTCTATCAAAGAGCTTTTGAGCTCGAACCTGATAACCCTCAGCCAATGTTGCGAGTTGGCGAAATTCTTAATAGGCACGGTGAACCCCTCGCTGCTGGACAAGCCTATCGCCAGGCTCTGGCTGTTGATCCTCTCAATGTGGATGCGAAACGAGGTCTTGGAGTTTCCTTTATGAAGCGAGGGCAGATTGATCTTGCTATCGAACAATTTTCTGAGGGGCTTGCTATAGAAAAGAATACGAAACTCTTGAATGTTATGGGAGTTGCCTATGACAGCAAGGGAGAGCGCCAAACTGCTCAACAATATTATTTAGAAGGCCTTGAACTTGATGAAAATAATTTGACGCTGCGAAGCAATTACGGCTTATCAATGGCTTATGAAGGGCGTCATAACGAGGCGATTGCTTTGCTTTATCCTTTGTCGAAAGAACCGAAGGCCACGATGAAACATCGTCAGCTACTTGCTATGGCCTATTCTCTTTCGGGTGATTTTGATGCTGCAGAGCAGACGACACGAATTGACATGGATGACGTGGATGTTGCCAAGAGGATGCGCTATTTCCACTCTCTTCAACCAACGGAACCATCCGTTGCTGAAAGCGTTGATATCGTTGAAATCGAGCCTCTCTAAAAGAGAACCGATATAAAAAAAGATAAGGCCCTGGATCGTATTATCTCCAGGGCCTTATTTTTTTATCGAAATTCCTGAGAGTCTGGCAGGGATATTTTTACATTTTTGAGAGCGCATCAACTGTACGCATTACTGCTGGCCCCAGGAGAACAATAAACAATGGCGGCAGGATGAAGATAATCATTGGAACTGTCATTATTGCAGGCAGCCGTGCAGCTTTCTCTTCTGCCTTTAGCAAGCGTTCATGCCTTAGTTCAGCACTCATCACTCTTATCGACTGTGAGAGTGGCGTGCCAAATTTTTCAGATTGAATAAGTGCATTTACCAGGCTTCGCATCATTGCGATGTCCACCCGGGCAGAAAGATTAGCCATTGCTTTTCTTCGTTCTGGTAAAAAGCCGAGTTCTAACGATGTTAGGGCTAATTCATCTGCAAGTTCGGGAGTAGCATTGATAATTTCCCTTGATACTCTCTTAAATGCTTCATCCAAACTTAAGCCAGCTTCGGTACAGATTACCATTAAATCAAGCGCATCGGGTAAACCCTTTTTAATCAAAGCATAGCGTTTTGTAATCGAATTCTTGAGTAATATGTCTGGAAGCTTAGCGCCGAGAAGTGTTGCTCCAATAGTCGCAATCATTTTACCTGTAGGTGGTAAGTCTATGGCCTTTAATACATAAACATATAAATATATAATGAGCGCGGCGAGGATGGGAGCGACTAATTTGTAAAACAGAAACTTATAGAGAGCTTCTGGAGTTCTTTTGCCTGCTTGCGATAATGCAAAGGCATGTTTTGCTGCTTGTTCATTTTTAAGTAATTTAAAAAAATCAACAACCCGCTTCATCTGAGTTGTCGATTGGTTCGTGATTTTTTTTCTTTGGACTGGAGTTAGATAATCACCGCGCATACTTTCTCTAAGGTTAGCCATTTCCTTGACTTTTTTGTTACTTGGATCCTTGTTGAGTAGTGAATACCAGAGGGCAAAAAAAGTCGTAAAAACAGATAGACTGCCACTTAAGATAAGAAACTCGTCTTCTGTAAAATTGCCTGGTATGAAATCTGAAAGGTTCATATTTCAAACTTCACCATTTTATACATAACCCCACATCCCAGTGCGATCATGAAAAGTCCGACCCCTACGGCAAATTGACCGCGTTCATCGGTAAATAATTCCAAAGCATAGTTTGGATTCATAACATAAATAATGCCAAACATTATAAACGGCAGGGAACCAATAATATACGCAGAGGCTTTTGCTTCCGATGACATTGCCTTGATTTTAAGTTGAATTTGTTTTCGTTTCCGCAAAATATCAGAAAGGTTTGCGAGTGTTTCCGCCAAATTTCCGCCGGTTTCAGATTGTATTGATAACGCGACAGTGAAAAATTGGAATTCTTGTATTCCAAGTCTATGTTGCGCTTTTTCGAGTTCCTCAGGTAATTTTCCGCCAATTTTAACACCGTGTGTCACGATGGTTAATTCTGAACCTACGGGGTTTGAAATTTCTTCACCTGCGTTTTTAATTGATTCTGTGATTGGAAGACCTGCCTTTAACCCCCTAACCATTAAATCAATGGCGTCGGGGAATAGGTTTAAAAACTTATTTTGTCTTCTTTTTGTTAAGTAAATTAAAATAAATTGTGGGAAGCTAAGACCGATAGCAATACCAGAAATTATACTTGCTGCTAAAGGACGCGATGTTCCTACCTTAAGGAGTACAAAGGCACAGATTGATAATAAAATAGATATTAACAAGAGCCGGCCTAGATTAGGTTCCAAGCCAGCTTTTTGCATCTTTTCTCTAAGTAATTCGGGGCGGGGGGTAAGGCTGTGAATTACTTTATCAAGTTTGATACTACCACTGCCGCCCTCTTTTCGACGAATACTGATTTGTGAACGTACAGACTTGTTATTCCTGCCAGTAGAAACAAGAATTTTTTCTACTCGAGATTTTGATACATTATCAGAAGTATTAAATATGTAGTAAACGAGTAATACGAGTAAGAATGAAAATATCGCCAATATTACTATTAAAGTAAAGTCTGACAATTGCCCGGTTTGAATCTGGTTTATTATATCCGTCATCCCATGGCATCCATCAAGTGCTTACCCAAGCTAAAGTACTCTGCTTTTGGCATGAAAAATGGTCTTAGGCCGGATGAGTTAAATTCTCCATAGAGGTTTCCATTTTCGTCTTCGCCTTTGAAATCAAACGTAAAAAGATCTTGAGTGGTGACGACATCGCCTTCCATTCCGATAACTTCTGTTACATGAGTAATTCTGCGCATTCCGTCCCTCATTCGAGAGACTTGAATTATCATATCCAAAGCATCTGCTATTTGGGTACGTACTGCTTTTGCGGGTAGGTTAATACCTGCCATACCAACCATATTTTCCAAACGGGTCAGAGCTTCACGAGGTCTGTTTGCATGTACCGTACCCAGGCTACCATCGTGCCCGGTATTCATGGCCTGGAGCATATCAACGGCTTCTGAGCCACGGATTTCGCCGAGGATTATTCGATCCGGACGCATACGTAGAGAATTTTTAACAAGGTCTCTCATCGATATTGCGCCTTCCCCTTCAAGGTTAGGTGGGCGGGTTTCTAATCTGACAACGTGAGGCTGTTGTAATTGTAACTCTGCTGCATCCTCAATCGTAACAATACGTTCGCCATGATCAATCATTTGGGACAACGCGTTTAATAAAGTCGTTTTCCCTGAACCCGTCCCTCCGGAAATCAGGATATTTAAACGGCTTCTTGAAGCAATTTTCATGACCGTTGCCATAGCCGTAGAAATGTTGTTTTGCTTTTTCATTATATCGAGAGTGATACTTTGAGCCGCAAATTTCCTGATTGAGATGGTTGATCCGTCGATGGCAAGTGGCGGAATTATTATGTTTACACGGCTTCCGTCTGCCAGACGTGCATCGCATAATGGGGTTGTTTCATCAACGCGGCGTCCAATATGCGCAACAATTCGTCTTGCGACATTCATCACATGATCATTATCTCTAAATTTAACGTCAGTGAGTTGTAACTTGCCGCCCTTTTCGATGTAAATCTGATTTGGCCCGTTCACCATGATGTCGGTAATGCCTTCGTCCGCTAGAAGCGGTTCCAGGGGGCCTAACCCAAGCATATCTGCGAGAATAAGATCGATCACAGCAGCTTTTTCGGGAGCGTTTAATCGAAGTTTGTCCTCGAAAAGAATTTCGCCAACAATTTCTCCCAATTGGCTTGCAAGCTCTTCTTTTGGTAATTTTGACGCTGCCGATATGTCGAGGCGATCCATCACTTTGGGTTGGATCAGGTTTTTTGTTTCTTCTATCGTACCTGATGCTGTTGTCGCTTGTACGTCAGTTTTTTTTACATTTTTTGTTTGGCTGGCCGTGGGATGAGGTCTTTTTTCAAAAGTCGATAGGGATGCCACTGGAATAATGTCAGCTTCAGTCTGTTTTCCTGTGGATACATCTGTTACGAACCAGTTTATAAGATCTGTAATTAAAGAACGCCTCTGCAAAAGATTTAGAGAACTGTTCTTTTTTTCAAGTTCTTCCGTGATGGCTTGACCGATTTTTAAGCTCAGTTCAGGCCTGGACATAACTGAAACGGACTGGTCTGAAAGCGTTGATTTCAATAACGCCTTTAAATGGTCGTTCTGGTCATTATTAGTTGTGCCATCGTGGTTTGGATCTTGTTGCATTATTTTAAGCCAATAATTTTAAGCCAAGGAGCTTTTTTGCCTATTGAATGGTCGGTATCTGATTCTGGTATCAGTTCTTTTGCAAGAGAGAAGAGAGCTTTGGATATTTTAGATTTTGGCTCTAACGCGACCACTGGTTTTCCATTATTCGCAGCTTTAATTGCCAGCTTATTATCCTCTGGAATATTAGCTGCTATTTTCATGCCGAGTGCTTTTTCAAACTCATTTGGTGGCATCGCGGTGTGTTGGCCGCCGGTTTTGTTCGCGACGATTAATATCCTACAATCAGGGTTATTGGTTTTAATTGCACTGTGTGTTCTGATTGTATCTCTCAGACTTGGTAAACTGTAATCTGTTATGAGCAGAATTGTTCCTGCTTCTGAAAGGATTGATTTTCGTAATTTTACAGCTGTTCTGGGGGTGTCGACAACGAGTTGGCTGTGTTCACGAGATAGAGCTTCCATCAAGATGGCAATGCCATCGTGTGTAAAGATAACATCGTCGTTCAAGTTTTCTTCTGTAGCCATCACGGCAAGATTTTCAGATAACTTGGCTGTTGTACTTGAGATAAACAAACTATCCAGTCGTTCAGGGTTTTCCAATGCTTCGCGCAAACCCCTTGTTGGTTCCACGTCTAGGGCGAGAGCGATTGTCCCGAACTCGATATCCATATCCAGTAACGCTGTTTTTGTGTTCAGATGTTCAGCAAGTATCCATGATAAATTGACCGCTATTGTACTTGTGCCTATCCCACCTCTTGCACCAATTATCACTGTTTTATTATTATTATATTTTTCTTGAGAAATACTATCTTGCTGAATGATGACTTGATCTGATTTGTCCGCCTTATGAATTGCACTAATAAGGCTTTTCTCTGTCAGAGGCTTTAAGAGGTAATCAGAAACACCAATCTCAATCATTTCACGGTAAAAACCAATATCATTAACGGACCCGACAGCGATGGCCTTCGTGGTATCCGGTAAGGCAGTGATAAGTGAGAAGATCGATGTTGCTGCTGCTAATTCATCGCTACCAATATCGATTAT
>MAAC01015058.1_pt1 | contig 11325 bp, 12 predicted proteins | sample 1115981 | NCBI WGS metagenome assembly MAAC01 (sample SAMN04961126, study PRJNA320927) | seawater metagenome | isolation source: sample BD02T64 sea water enriched with oil for 64 days | place: USA:Gulf of Mexico | collected 2013-07-27 | reverse complement strand
TCTCTAAAGTCATCATACTCGATAACAGCAACTCTATTTTTTCATTTAATAAATTGACTTGCACATCAGCATTTTCAGACGTTGAACCGAGTACATCGACCAACTCATTTATATTATTAGCGATATGTCTGACATCGGTAATGCCAGAGTTAAAAGCCTTAAGAAGGCGGTTAACACTTTGTGCAGCAAGGCCAATTTCATCATTAGAAAGTGCAGGGACCACCCTAGTTAGGTCATAATTTTGTGCTACATGGTCTAGTTCTTTAGCCAGTTCTCGGATAGGCAAGGCTATCTTCTTATGGGAAAGGGTGTAGGCAACCACTGCGACTGTCGCTATGCTAGCAAGCAGAGCTAATACTAGTAGCTGAATATCAGCAATTTCGGTGTAGATTGCTGTTGAGCTATTGCTAGCATCGAGGCTAACATCTTTACTTATTTTAGTTAATTTTTCAGAAACATTTCTGGAATGTGTATCAACTTGGACTAAGATAGCTCGCGCGCCATCCCAATCAACTTCATCAGCGGTCATAACACGCTGAAGGTGAGTCATGACGGTAACTAATACATTAATTTCTTCAACGATTGTTTGGTATTCTTGGTGTGATGATAATGCACCATTTGCCATCAACAATTGGTCCAGACGTTGTTTGTTTTCACTTATTAGCTTAGCGAACTCATTTGCCTCAACCATAGTACCGTACAAGCCGTACGCCGCTATTTGTATAGCGTCTAATGATTGTTTTACTTGCTGCAAATCACTTAATTCAGGTAGGGTTGCACCAATGAATTGGCTAGTCCGTTGTTTTACTTCACTCGCAGCACCAAACAAAGTTACTGAAGCCGCAATCGCGACAATTAATACTAATAAGTAACCTAGTAAAACTTTTTTACTAATAGAGGCCATTTAACTTCTCCCGAGTTTAATATGCTGACAGCGTATACTTATACACTAAAAAGAAATCAAGTATCGTGTCTTATCTCTAAAAATATATTTTTCAGATATTTACATCACTATGAGTCGAGCGATACATGAGACTTTAATGAGATAATGGCTTTCAACAATAGTATCAATTTCAAAAAAAATTTAATTAATGTTCTTTATTTTTAGCCACTTAATAATTATCCCAATATGGATTATCGTCAAAGCGCTTAGCAATAAAATTATTCATGTCGAATTTATTCAATAAATATCGTTAGCCAGAGTTTATGCTTATTTTTTAATAAGGAATAAGTCCATGACGACACGATTGAATTACTTTGCCACATCGCCTAAAGCGATGGATATTTTATTAAACCAAGAGAGCTATCTTGATGAAGCATTTAAAGGGGATAAACTGCTATTAGAATTAGTAAAAATAAGAGTTTCACAAATCAATCAGTGCGCACTATGTATTGATATGCACAGCAAAGACGCACTAAAATTAGGGGAAAGCTTCGATCGTATTTATGGCTTAAACGCTTGGCGTGATATGACATTCTATTCAGAAAAAGAACAATGCTCGTTACAATGGGCAGAACTTATTATCTCAGACCAACCCGCTACAGATATTGAATACCAATCCGTTTTGCAAGTGCTAGGCGAGCAAACCTTGGTTGATTTAACCTTAGCGATTAATGCCATTAATAGTTGGAATCGTATTGCCAAAGCATTTAAGCCAGCCGTAGGCAGTTTCGACGCCAATTAACGCTATTTAAAACAGGATTGAGTTGAAAAGCATCTTTAAGGAGTCCGCTAAGCGTGCCAGAACATTTAGATTTTACATTATTCCAACCTAAGGGACGCTTAGCCCCTATTGTACAAGGCGTGTGGTCAACTTCTGTTGCTATACATAGCCCAAATAACATAGAAAGGTGGCTACACAGTGATGCCTGCAGCGGACTTTTGTTTAATCTAAGTGGGCCAATACAGTTAAATGACCTATCAATTTCTACCGGTGGCGTACTGCTGCCAGTAAGCAAGCAAGCGCAACTAATTACCTTACCTCCCGGCGCAGTGGTGGTTGGAGTTCGCTTTCATCCAGCGATGAGCTTTGCCATTTTAGGCAACACTTATCAGCAAGCGACCCTGATAAAAAAATATGAAACTAATACTCTTTCACTTCAAACACTTGGCAATCAGCTTGAGCAAGCGCAAGGCCATTACGCCCGTATTGTGGTGTTTTATCGATGGTTAAATACCATGCTACTAACAATTGATAATATCCCTGCCCCTTTAATGTCAGCTTTAAAAGCATTAGAAGGTGAAAAATCACCGGGGGAGTTGAGTAGTCATGTGCTTTTAAGTCAACGTCAAATTGAACGGCACTTTCAAAAATGGTTGAATATGACACCCAAATATTATCAAAGAATATCACGAGTCAAAAATGCGTTAAAAGTACTTAAACTTCATCCCGACACAGCACTAGCCGATTTAGCGCTAAGTATAGGTTTCACCGATCAGGCGCACATGACCAGAGAGTTTAAGTACATTGCTAGAATCACCCCTAAGCATTATTCTCAAAAGGTGATTGATGATAAGAGCCTATCTTGATAACAGTACTATTGGTAACGCTATTAGCGATATAAATAACAACGGTCTTAACCTGTAACACTGGTTTGCCCAAACCATCAAAAACTCCGTAAACACAGTCCATAAACATAATCATCAACCAACGTATTATTGATTAGAGTATGTTGATATAAGCAGCCTTCACGCTGAAAACCTAATTTTTCTAACAACTTATATGAGCCAATATTATTAACCGAACAAATAGCCGTTAGCTTATTCAACGTTAATTCAGCGAAGGCGTAATCTTTCAGTAGACTTAGTGCTTCTGAGGCAAAACCTTTGCCTTGGGCGCTCGGTTTCATCATAAAACTCACTTCGCCAATCTTAGCTTCATGATTAACAATTTTAATACCAATACTGCCCAGCTTTTCGCCGCTCGATATTTCGGTTATCCCCAATGTAAACCAGCTATCACTTGTTTTTGACCATGGTTGTGATTTAACCTCAAAAGCGGCTGTTGATTCATCATAAGTAAAAGGAGTGTATACATGCTCCATCATTGCTGCAGACATAGATAATTCGATAAAAAGATCTTTGTCTGAATAATCAAAGGGACATAGTTGTATTCTTTTTCCGGTTAGTTGCACGATAATTCCTTAGTTTTAGTGATTCCATAATAAAAAAGCGTAATAGATAACTATTACGCTTTTAAAATGGCATTGAAATTAAAGTGAAATACGCTATATCTCTTTTATACGAACATTACCGCCGCTGGTTTTTAATACCAACTCAGGACCACCACCATTAATAGTGCCTTCAATCGAACGTTTAGTGGTTTTACCCTTGACAGTAAACTCACTAGAGACACGTCCACCACTGGTTTTAGCCGTAATATTTACCGCAACATCTTTAGCCAAATAAGCGGTAATAGAACCGCCAGAAGTTTTTAACTTACTATCTTTGCTTGGGTTTGTTGGTAATTTCAGTTTAATACTGCCACCTGAGGTTTTAGCATTAATTTTTCCAATAATATTTTCAAGTTCTAAACTGCCACCCGAGGTCTTGATATCAATATCGCCTTGCATATCTTCTAAAGAAATGGAACCACCTGAGGTGTAGGCATCAACTTTACCTTTTAAATTTTCAACCTCAATAGAGCCACCACTGGTATCAAGATCAATGTTATAAGTTTCTGGCAAGGTTACTTTATAAGTGACTCTTATATGATTATTACCTAAGCTGCTACGTTCAAAATCACCTTTGATGCTGACATTATCACCACTATTTTTGAAGCTAATATTCATATCATCTTCATTTTCACCACTAATTTCTACTTCAACCAATACCGTTTCTTTAGCATGTGTTTCAATATCAATAGCACCGACATCAGTAGCAATTTTCAGTAGCCCCCCACTAGCAACGGTGAACTCTTCATTGATGGTTTTCGCTTGCAAGCCGCCAACCATTAACAAAAGTGCTATTGACGCACATTTAAAAATTTTTTTTGTGTTTAACATAGAGTTCTCTTTATTATAATTTCTAGTCATTGTTAAGTGAGATGCAACAAAAAAAGAAAAGGTTTAAATGTAATTATTATTTAACTCATATCGGTCATGATAACTTCACAAAACATGCTCGATGTAGAATAACTATAACTACGCATATTTTGATTGTTCTCATGTCGCCCATGCCGTTCTAAGTGCTCACTTCTTTATACGGAATGGTATAACCATGCATTTAAGAAAAAACCACCAAAAATTAAAATAACAAAGAGTAGTAATGCAAGTATTAACGGCTTAGGCCCTGCTTCTTTAATAGTTTCCCACTGGGTTTGTGCGCCTAATGCTGCCATTGCCATCGCTAAAGAAAACTGGCTGGCAAAGCTCAATAGGGTTTTAAGAAATTCAGGTAAAATGAGCACACTATTAATCATGGCGGTAGCCATAAAGCCAAAAACAAACCATGGAATGGTAATAACACTTTTTTCATGCTTAGCTTTACTGTCATTGTTAGTATTATCAGAATGGCTCATAACACTGCTACCAGAAGCACTGTTAATATGATTCAACCCTGCACTTAACATTAGAATAAATGGCGCTAACATCATGACTCTGATGAGTTTCACAACCACTGCCGTTTGCATCGTTTCGCCATTGATACTTTGTCCCGCAGCTACCGCTTGAGCTACTTCATGGGCAGTACTACCAATATAAATCCCAAAAGACTGGTCAGTCATATCAACCCACTGATAAATAAATGGATAGCTGAACATGCCCAAGGTACCGAAAAGCACAACCGTCGCAATGGCTATAGTAATGTGCTGTTGCTTTGGTTTAAGTACCGACTCGGTAGCAAGTATAGCTGCAGCACCGCATATAGCACTGCCTGCCGCAGTTAAAATTGCCACATCGCGATGTAGCTTCAATACTTTAATTCCGACAAAAGTACCTACAGTAAAAACAGTACTAATCACCACTAAATCAATAGCAACGGCTTGCCATCCTACCGCTAAAATTTGCTGAAAACTCAGGCCAAAACCGAATAATATGATACCGAGCCTAAGTAGTTTCTGTTTACAGAAAGTCGAAAATTGTTGATCTCTTTCATCTTCCACTATTAATGAAAAATGACCATAAAGCATACCAAAAACAATCGCTAACGGCAGTGCGCTCAAACCAAAAGCTGAGACTTGCTCTACTTTTGCTAAGGCTATTGCCAATAAGGCAATAATGGGAAGAACTATATAGGTAGGCATAACGTACTCTTGTTTAATAAAGAGTTAATAAGTCGCTGACAAGTTTTGTACTAGCCGTTTAACCATTAACTCATAACTGACAATCACTTTATGGAATATAATATAACGGAAAGTTTTAAATAAGAATAATGGATTGATTCGATGTATAATATTCAAAAAACCGAATTATAAATTTATTAACTAAAACCGAATTAATTAACTATTCCTAAGGTAAGTTCATCCATGAGTATTTCGATAAAAAAACTGCAACTGTTTGAGGCAACGGCTCGCTTAGGCAAACTAACTAAAGCAGCCAGTGAACTCGCTTTAAGCCAATCTGCCGCCAGCCAAGCGTTAAAGGAATTGGAAGAAAGCCTAGGTTACCCACTCTTTGACCGCGTAGGCCGAGATTTATTGATCACAGAAAATGGTCTTAAGTCGTTACCTAAAGTGCGCCAAATAGCTGATTTACTTGATAGTCTAAAACTTGCCAATTTAAACACCATGAGTGGGGTATTAAGAATTGTCGCCAGTGCTACCATAGCCACTTATTTACTGCCTAAGTTAATTGCTAAGTTCGTAAAAATTTACCCTGAAGTTGCCCCTGAGATACACATAGGAAATACCCAAATGGTGATAGATTATTTAGATAAAGGTAAAGCCTCGATTGGTTTAATAGAGGGGCCTGCAGTCCATAAGCATTTACAAATAACGCCATGGCAACACGACCAACTACAGATTTTTTGTCCACCTGATCATCCACTAGCCAAGAAATCACTAATCAACCTTGATCAACTCCAACAACAATCGTGGGTATTGCGTGAACAAGGCTCAGGTACACGAGCAATATTTGATGCTGCTATTGAGCAAGTGGGGGCGCAAATTAATTTGGCCATAGAGCTAACGAGGCAAGGCGCTATTAAAGAGTCAGTAAAAGCAGGTTTAGGACTAGGGTGCTTATCACAGATCGCCATTGCTGAAGAACTAATAAATGGTAGTTTAGTGTCGCTGAAATCACCGTTAAATTTATCACGTCGCTTTGCTTTAGTGACCCATAAAGATAGTCATCATAACGTGCTGGTGCAAAAATTTATCGACTTCTTAAAATCTATCCCCTCGCCTAAATAAAAGTAAAAAACGGTAATGAAGATGAAAATATGGCGCAAATTTTTGTGCCATTTTTCACAACAAAAAAAGAAGGCTCTGGTGTGGGCTTAGCCTTAACAAGGCAAGTGATGTTAGCTCATAATGGCAAGGTAGCAGTACGTAACAATAGCCAAGGCGGTGCAACTTTTAGTTTAACTTTTTAGCGATAACATCTATTTTGATAAGTATTCTCTGAGCTGAAAATATAGCCCCTAGGTAGAGTTAAAAATAGCTAACGACTCTACGACTAAGTATACTCAATAAGCTCAGTATTCTAAAAAATATTAACTGTACTTAATCTCCTAATAAAGCACTTGGGAACCAGAGCATATATAGCTATAGTTAGAGCTTTCACTAACCATTTAATTTAGTATTCGGTCACAAAGGAAGTCACCATGGACAGCATTAACACTTCAGTTCTAGCAACACAATTCTCTGCCACAGATACTGCGCGTTCAGCACAAACAACGACAGTGCCAATCACTAGTACATCAATTGTTGATACTCCCACTATTCCAGACAAAAGTAAGCAACTACAACCAGATCAACTGGCTTTATCTGAAGAAGCTAAAGCCAAATCGGCTAAAGCTGAAGCCGGCACAAAAGAAACAAATGAAGATAAAAAAAGCATAGATGCCAGTAGTTTAAGTGGAGCTATGACAGCAGAAGAAGCTGCCGCCGCAGAGAAAGCCAAGGAAAGTGATCTAGATAAAAAAATTCGAGAATTATCAATGGAGATCCTCGAGTTAAGTGTAAAAATTCAAATGTTACAAGACAAAGAAGATAAAGAATCAGTAAAAGAGCGTCAATCACTTGAAGTGGATCTAGCTATCAAAAAAGGCGAACTTGAAGCAACAATGGACAGAAAATTACAACAGGCTGCTGCGGGTGGATAATCCCTAAAAAACATTTTGAAGCGAGACTGCTAACAATTTATCCTATTAGCGCCAACCAACATTTTAACTCACGCTTATTTTAACCGTTATATCCGATAGTATAAAAAACCTATGCGTATTCTATTTTACCTAATTTTTTCATTGGTTTCTGTATCTGCAAATGCAAATACAATTAAACCTTTCACTACTGACGGGTGCAGTGTTTTTCCTGATGGAACATTTGAGCAGAAAGAATTATGGCTATCTTGTTGTACCGCTCATGATTATGCTTATTGGCAAGGCGGTACAAAGAAAGGTAGGTTAGCCGCTGATGAACAACTTCAGCAATGTGTTGTTAAAGTGGGGGAACCACAAATAGCGAAGCTCATGTTAATGGGTGTTCGAGCAGGGGGAAGTCCGTATTTCCCTACGTCGTTTCGATGGGGATATGGATGGTCATACCCTCGATTTTATAAACCGTTAACGACAGAAGAAAAAAGACAAATTATCGCTCTAGAAACTAACATATCTGAAATTAGTCATTAGGATAATAAAACTTGTCATTAACCTGCAGCCAAGTTGATGATGAAACGACTAATCTAAGCTATGAAGGTGATATCTTTAAGACTAAGTAGCTAAATCCGCGAGCGCATGTTCTATATCACAGTGATTAAAGTGAAAACCATGACTGAGTAATTTTTGCGGATAAATATTTTGGTTAGTGAGTAATAACTCTGCACCCTGCCCCATTAAAATGTTTAACATAAATGCCGGGACAGTGAACCAAGTAGGTCGATTAACTTGTTTACCTAATGCTTTTGTAAACCTTTCATTTGTTATTGCCTGTGGTGAGGTGCAATTAATAGCGCCCTCAATACAATCTATTTGTAAGCTAAAATGGATTGCATGGATCATATCGTCGATATGTATCCAAGACATGTATTGTTGGCCATGACCAAGTTTACCGCCTAATCCTAAAGAAAAAGGTAAACGCATCTTATCTAATGCCCCACCATCATTCGCTAACACCACCCCAGTCCGTAATAACACCACCCGACAATGTTTATTGGCTTTAAGGGCAATTTCTTCCCATTTTTGACAGAGAGTGTGAGCAAAATCAGAATGTACAACTTGTGTATCTTCATGCGTTGACACAACGCCAGTTTCACCATAATACCCTACGGCTGAGCCGCTAATTAAACAACTTGGTTTAGTCTTAGCACGTGCAATCATTTCAACTATTTTATCAGTAATTTTCCATCGACTCTGACAAATATTTTCTTTTTGTGCGCTAGTCCAGCGTTTATCAACAATTGGCTCACCGGCAAGGTTGATTATCACATCAAAGTAATTCTGCTCTGGTAGCTGTTCTATAAATTCAATGTTTTGAGGCAAATATAGTTGTGCTTTTTGAATGTTGCGCGTTAAAACAGTGAATTGATATTTATGATTAAAGGCACGAATAAAGTGTCGACCAATTAAACCTGTACCACCGGTTATTAATATTTTCATGATCACTCCGCTAAATTTAAGCTTGTTATTATTAATAATAGGTGAGGTTTATCAAATTCGGTCAATTATGATCCTAAAGTAAATATCAATAATTAATCAGTAATTTAAAAACGAATAACAATGAGCAAAGTCGCTTTTAATAAGGAGTATAGTCGCTTTAAATCAAGCCAAAGGATAACCCTTGTAATAGTCTATTTTATATTAATGCCAAAGATTCAGAGCAGTCAAATATATTATTGTAAATGTATTACTGTTACTTGATATATATACCCAAGCCACTTGAAGATGCATCTTCAGGTAGCTTGGGTATAAATGTAATGGGTTGAAATCTTGAAATAATTTCAATCCATAAAGGGTTATACCAATCCGTATAAGAAAGTGATCGCTTAGCGAGAATTCTTTATACGGAATGGTATTAATGCCCTAAGATGACTACAGAGAAGGTTACATCATGATGCAATTTGGATTCAAAAATCTGTTACTGATTACAATCACAGTATTAGTCGGATTGTCCGTATCTTTAACAAGCTATTTTTCCTATCTTAAAGAAGAAAAAACCCTAACCGCTCTCATTATTAAAGAAAACAGCGAGTTCGTGCGGAAGCAAGCTGAGCTTATTGAAAAACAATTGAATGAAAAAGCATTAGGCTTGGCCCGAATTGCAAAACTATATGATGATCAACGAGAAGAAGGCAGCACTGAATATTTTGTTAAATTAACAAAAACCATTGCATTTTCGATGAATCTTAATAGCTCAGCCATTGGTTTCGAAAGTGGCGTTGGCTACTGGAATCAAACCAGTAATACTTGGCCTGAACATATATTTTCAGGTGATGTTAGAGATGAATCATATTACCAATTAGCTCGCAGAAGCTCAGGTACTGCAACAAGTGAACCTTATTTTGGTTCAATGACTTATTGGATCAGCATCGTCCATAAAATTAAAAATGGTATGATTTCTGTTGATATGAAATTGGATTTTTTAAATGAGTTAGTTGAGAACTCAGCAGAAATACCTGGAGCTGTAGCATTAATTTTTAATCAAAATACAACGGTTTTGGCCTCGACCAGTAAAACTGTTGAAACCAAAAAACTAGCAACAAGTTATCCTTGGTTTAAAGAGGCCGCGTTAAGTGCTGTTAGCCAAAAAAGTGGTATCCATACATATCAATTAGATGGTGTGGATAAATTACTTTTTGCACATCGAATTCAAGTAGCTGATAAATATTGGTATTACACTCTGGGTTTAGATACAGAAATTGCATATGCTGGCCTTTCTGAAGCGAGAAATAGCGCTATTATCAGTACGCTTGCAGCAACACTGATAAGTGTTGCGTTGGTTTTCACTTTATTACAAATTATTTATCGCCCTATACTGGTGTTAAAAGAAACAATCACCGCACTTTCTCAAGGTAATGGCGATTTGACACAGCGACTTAACGTACGTTCGAGTGATGATTTAGGTCAAATTGCAGATGGCGTTAACCGCTTTATAGAAAGCTTGCAAACGATGATGTTAGAAATCAAAGATGCAACAACAGCGCTAAACGGCAATGTTTCTAAGTTGAAAGACCAATCTGAGCATAATACAGTTATATTGAATGGTCATGTGCAAGAAACAGAGCAAGTTGTAACGGCCATTGAAGAAATGAATGCTACTGCAGGCTCGATGGCAAGCGATATTTCAAATGTCGCTCTACTGACAGATAACGCTAACAGCGCGGGTCGTGAGTCTATAAAAACGGTAACTCAAGCTCAAGAAACTATTGCTGAGTTGGTTTCAGACGTTGATAACTCGGTTGAAAGTGTTAGTGAGATGAGTAGTAAGACCGATGGCATTAATTCCATTTTGAATGTTATTGGTGGCATTGCGGATCAAACAAACTTATTGGCACTTAACGCTGCTATTGAAGCAGCTCGCGCTGGCGAACAAGGTCGTGGTTTTGCCGTTGTTGCCGATGAAGTACGTAACCTTGCTAGCCGAACGAAGTCAAGTACAGACGAAATTGAAAGTGCACTTTCTAGCCTATTAAAAGGTAATCAAACAGTTGTTGACTCAATGAGTGTGACGAAAGAACGTTGTCAAAAAGCAGCAATTGGTGCAGGTGAAGTATCAATAAGCTTGGATGAAATGACTGGTATTGTGTCGGAGATTAATAATTTAAGTACGCAAGTTGCCACTGCTGCTGAAGAACAAAGCAATGTCACACATGAGGTCAGTAAAAATATGACAGCAATTAATGAGATTGTCGGTGAATTAGATAATAACGGTAAGCAAACGCTTGCAGAGCTCAATAGTATTGATGATATAAATCAACAGTTAACTGAGATTATTAGCCGATTTAAAGTGTAGTTTAATTAAAAATCTTAAAAAACCGTAGCACTTAGCAAGTACTACGGTTTAATTATTTACAGCTAAAATTTTTAGATAGTAGTAATAATACCAACCGGTATTATACCAATCCGTATAAGAAAGTGATCGCTTAGCGAGAATTTAAAGGCTTATAGGCAAGGCATTGATTGTAGGTAATGGTTATTCCCTTACCAAAATCAATAACGCAGTATATAAG
>MAAC01010992.1_pt1 | contig 11327 bp, 8 predicted proteins | sample 1115981 | NCBI WGS metagenome assembly MAAC01 (sample SAMN04961126, study PRJNA320927) | seawater metagenome | isolation source: sample BD02T64 sea water enriched with oil for 64 days | place: USA:Gulf of Mexico | collected 2013-07-27 | reverse complement strand
CAAAAAAGTTTTTCTGTAGTCAACGGTTTCTGCCGTAATGGATTTTATTTTAACGCCTGCAAAACCGCCAATGCCGCGGTAAAAAATTTCCAATCTGCGACGCATATGATCAAGCGTAACAGCTGCTTCAGGATAATGGTGTTCCCGGCCAACATCCGCGACTAACCGATGCCAAATGGCTCCTATAAACTCTTCAGGTTCAAAAATACTTTTCAGTTGGACCATGAGCGGTCACCCATAAATGGCTTGAACGATATCTCTAAGGCCAGCCTTAATATCTGCATCATCCGCAAGGGGTTCAATCAAGGCAACCTCAACGGCCCGTTCTGTGGCAACACCATCCTGAATTAGGGTGGCGCAATAAACCAATAGCCGGGTGGATACACCTTCTTCAAGATCTTGGCCTTTGAGCGCCCGAAGTTTAGCCGCAAGACGCACGAGTTGTGCGCATTGTTCTGCGTCCAATCCGCTTTCTTGGGAGACAATGATGGTTTCAGTTTTGGGTGGTGGAAAATCAAATTCTAATGCAAGGAAACGTTGTCTTGTACTGGGTTTTAAGGATTTTAGGATATTCTGGTACCCCGGATTATACGACACTATGAGCATAAAATCATCTGGGGCATCGAGTATTTCACCCGTTCGGTCGAGGGGGAGAATACGGCGATCGTCTGTGAGCGGATGAATAACCACGGTCACATCCTTTCGGGCTTCAACCACTTCATCCAGATAACAAATTCCGCCGTTCCGCACAGCATGAGTGAGGGGACCGTCTGCCCAGACGGTCTCCCCGCCCTTGAGAAGGTAGCGACCGGTAAGGTCGGCCGCTGCCAAATCATCATGACAAGATACTGTATTGAGTGGCAGTCCAAGTTTAGCTGCCATGTGGCTGACAAAGCGTGTTTTGCCGCAACCTGTCGGACCTTTAAGCAGTAATGGTAATTTCAGCTTAAAGGCCTTCTCGAAGATGGCACATTCATCGCCAACGGGTTGGTAGAAAGGCAGCGTTGGCGATGTTTGTTGGTTCGTCTTTGTCAGCATATTCATACCCTTTACTCAGCAGGTGCTGTGCTAGGAGCTGAGATAAGCTCTTTTCTAGGCACGAAGATTGCGTAGATAAAGAGGAGGGCACCGATGACAAAAATAGCGCCTGCCCCAAATCTCATCGCATAGAACAATGACAACTGATCTTGCACATCCATGAAGTAGTCACCGTTGACCCGTTGTAGATGCGTTTGAATAACACCAGCAAAAGTCAGGACGACCGTCATGAAAGCCATGGCACTGTTCATAATCCAAAAGCTGACCATGTTCAGCACTTGATTATACGGCTCCCGTTTAAGCAAATATGGGATGGAGTAAGTGATGATGGCCAAATTAATGGAGACATAGGCACCAAAGAAAGCAAGGTGACCGTGAGCTGCCGTAATTTGCGTCCCATGGGTAAAGAAATTAATGCCGTGTAGGGTATGTAAAAATCCCCAAACGCCAGCACCAAAGAAAGCCATAACGGCAGATCCGAGGGCCCAAAGAACAGCAGCCCTATTTGGATGGTTTCGGCCACCTTTCCAGACCATGGTAAAGGCAAACACAACCATCGCAAAGAAGGGCACGACTTCCATGGCAGAAAAAATCGACCCGATCCATGTCCAATATTTCGGTGTTCCGATCCAATAATAGTGATGGCCCGTGCCGAGAACGCCTGAGAATAGGGCAAGGGCGACAATAACATAGACCCATTTTTCAACGACTTCTCTGTCAACACCTGTCAGCTTCAAAAGCAAGAAGGCAAGGATTGATGCCATAACAAGTTCCCAAACACCTTCAACCCACAGATGGACAACATACCACCAGTACATTTTGTCGAGCACCAGATTGTCTGGCACGTACAAGCTAAACAGGAAGAAGATCGCAATGCCCCATAAACCTAGGAGCAAGACGTTTGTAATTGCTGTTTTACGACCTTTAAGGACGGTCATGGAAATGTTGAACAAGAACAACAATGCGGCAACAATAATGCCGAGTTTCACCCATAAAGGCTGTTCCAGAAATTCACGGCCCTGTAGGCCTAACACAACGTTTCCTTCAAAAAGGTTGAAGACGTAAGTGATAACGGCGCCCAGCGTTCCGACGGTCAATATGATAAGTTGAAGATAGGCGATTTTGGGACTGTAGATTTCCCGTTCGGCTTCTTCTGGAACCAAATAATAGGCGGCACCAAAAAAGCCAAGGATAAGCCAAACAACGAGGGCATTGGTATGGACCATACGGACCACACTGAAAGGCACCAAATCAGCTAGAAAGTTTGGGAAGACGTAAATGAAGCCGGCAAGCAGGCCACCAAGGACCTGAACGGCAAACAACGCCATAGCGACCGCGAAGTAGGCTATGGCAATTTTTTGAGATTGGTATTTCATTGCTGTTACTCCTTAGCCAGCTTCATTTGGCGGCCAGCCATTGGTATCAATGGTGCTTACCCATTTTAGAAAATCGACGAGGTTGTCTAGCTCTGCTTCGGTGAGGTTAAATTGTGGCATCTGACGTCGGCCTTCAATGCCGGAGGGCTGGTTTTTCATCCAGTCTTTAAGGGCTTCGCGGGCGCCTTCTTCATCGTCATTTCCGCCAAAGCGAATCCACACGTTCCCAAGTTCTGGTGCAAAGTATGCCCCTTCACCCAATATGGTGTGGCAATTGACACAAGACTTATCTTCCCAAATTTTCTTGCCGTGGGCGACAGATTCAGTCAGCGTCGTCTCGTCAGTTGATACGTTCTTCGCATAGTAATGGCTGTGCGCTGTCAGGCCGAAAAAAATCAGCAAGAAAAACAACGAACCACCATAAAATATATTGCGGGCCGCAGATTTGGTATGCATTGCCAACACCCTTTCATTCAGTTACCGGTGTGGCAATATAGGAAAACTTTTACGTCGACGCCTTGATTTTGGTCAAGAGAACAAAGGTAGATTTATGCAAAGCGGGAGGAGCAGTCCTGTGACCTTCTGAGTTCTACAAAGATTGTTTATCCGTTTAATGATTGCCGGATAGCATTGGCCAGTTCGGTTTTATTGTAGGGTTTGCGGAGGATGTGCTGGCTAAGGTTTGCCATAAATTCACTGTTGTTATGAACATCATCTTCGGACGTTTTAACAAACCCGCTTGTTAGTAAAAATTTTAACGCTGGGCGAGCATTGTGGGCGTGTTTTGCGAGTTGATAACCATCCAAATTGCCGGGCATCACAATGTCACTGAATACCAACTCAATATCATCTCTACTCTCAATAACTTTGAGTGCAGCTTCTCCGCAATCAGCACTGATGGTAGTGTATCCGAGTGCGTTGAGATGCAGTAATGCAATTTCGCGAAGTTCATACTCATCATCAACCACAAGAACGGTTTCATTGCCTGTGGGAAGATTGATCCGAGTTTCTTCGATGAGAGTTTGCGCCATTTTGTTGTGACTGACGCGGGGGAAAAACATTTGGACGGATGTTCCTTTGCCCTCTTCAGAGTAAATAGATAAATGCCCGCCAGAACGGTGAACAAACCCGTAAACCATACTAAGGCCCAATCCTGTTCCTTTTCCAGGTTCTTTCGTGGTGAAAAAGGGTTCGAACACCTTTTCCTTGGTTGCACTATCCATACCGCTCCCAGTGTCATTTACAGTAACCATTACGTAATCACCGGTATGACCAGCGGGGAGATGCTTTATGTGATCTTGATCAAGAGTTTTATTTTGTGTCTCAATCAGTAAGGTTCCACCGTCTGCCATCGCATCGCGCGCATTAATGGAAAGATTCAGAACTGCATCCTCAAAGTCTCCTGTATCAATTGCGACAGGCCATAAACTTGTATCAAGACGCGTCTCAACGGCAATATAGGCAGTCAAGGATATGGCAATAAGGTCTTGAATGGTCTCAATGCTTTTGTTCAAATTGACTGCGTTGATTTGGGATGAGTCTTTTCGAGAAAATCCAAGAAGTTTTCTAGTGATGTCAGCTGCTCGATCAACACCTTTTTCAGCATTTTTCAAAAAGGGTTCTGTTTCTTCTGGTTTCGTAACGTCTGAAAGTAGTTCAAGGTTTCCGCGAATAATGCCTAGAATATTATTGAAATCATGCGCAATACCACCAGTTATTTGGCCGATAGCTTCCATCTTTTGAGTTTTTCTAATCTGATCTTCGAACTGCTTTCTTTCTGTTATATCAGCCGCCAAAATAGCAAAGCCGCCATCGGGCAGGCGCTGTTCGTGTATAAGAAGCCAAATCCCATTTTCCTGTTCCTGCTCGAAACTTCCCTTTGGGTTTCTGTGTTTTTCCATTCGACGTTTAAGCCATTCATCTTCATCTCCAATGGCATCTGGAAAGACATTTCGATCCAGTAGAGATTTTAAAATTTCCTCAAAATGAACGCCTTGTCTAACCGTATCAGATATACGTGAGTTTATTTCCGCGAATTGTTTGTTGGAGAAGATAAGCCGGTCATTTGGGTCATAAATTGAGACAGCCTCTGAAAGTGTGTCGATTGCGGCTATTAAATGCTCAGCTCGATCCTTTTCACTTTGCAGAGCCGAAGTTCTTTCAAGGACGTTTTGTTCCAGTCTTTTATTACTATTCAAGAGAGCTTTCTCAGCTTCAACTTTATCAGTAATATCGGTTCCTGCACCTCGGTACCCAACGAAAGCTCCGCTTTTATCAAAAAATGGTTTACCGCTAGTTTGAACAGTAAATACCGTGCCGTCTAAATCAGTGATGGGGTAATTAATCCGAAAGGGGAGGTATGCCTTTAAATCTAAAAGATGCTGGTCTCTTACGATCTGCCATTCTTGCTCAGGGGTGTCCCTCAAAACATCAATTCTGGAGTGACCAATTATATCGGCTCTATTTATTTTAAATGTGTCGAAGAATTTTTCGGAAATAAATGTAAAAGCGTGATTTTTATCTGTTTCCCATAACCAGTCTGAGGAGGCCTCTGCAAAGTCTTTAAATCGATCTTCACTATTCTTTAGTGCCTTTTGGGCTTCTTGTTGTTGGAGCACGGCTTCAAGAAACGAATTGTACCATTTTGTGAGCTCAGAAATCTCATCAGTGCCTGTTGTGGAAATTCTACTGTTTGGGTTTAAATGCCCTTTTTCGAACGCCTTAAAAGCATTCGTAACACGTTTGATCGGCGTAACAACTGTTTGCGAATATCGAAAGGCAACGAAGCTGATAAAAAGAAAACTAACGGCCAAAAGACTGAGGGTAAATATTCCAATTCTTTCTGATGATTTGGTAATTGCAGCAAGAGGTTCCAGTCGGATCATATGCCAATTGTTCCGAACAAATCGGGTGTTATTGACCAGCATGTCTTGATCATCTACTTGAGCGCTGCCTTTAAATGCGTCGTCGAGAATGTAGGGCAATAACTCAGGAGGGGAAGGGAGGCCAATGAGAGACTGATTAGGGTGAAAAAGAATGCGATTTTTTTGATCTGTAATAATAAAATGTACGAGATCCAATTCATCATGATTGAGCAATGATTGGCTAAATATTTGTATGTCATAATTTAAGACAAGAAGAGCGAAGGGTTTCTGCTCAAGAGTATCGAGGTTGACATCCTTAAAGACGCTAGCTGCTGTTATTACTTTTTTCCGAGAGGAATGCTTATTGATATTATCTTCTACACCGGCCCAGTAGATGAAGCTGCCGCTATTTAATGTATCAGAAAATAAACTTTGTTTTTGGGTCTCCGATATTTGAGGAGTGTCCAGAGTTTCACCAACGTGATAATGCTCCCCACGAACCGTGTAAATGTCGATGGAAAGCATACCTTCAAGGTTTAGAAACCGATTTAGAACATACCCAATACGGGCTTTGGTCGCCAGCTTTGTATAACTGTTTGCGGTGCTCGAGTGATCGCTGATGACGTTGACTATTTCTTCAACACCAGAGATACTCGAGATTAAGTTTTCGATCTGATCGAGATGCAGATCCAACATGTCACGTTGATGTATGATCTCTTTTTGAGCAGAATTGGTGGCTTGTTGTATGATCGTTGACTTAGATAATTCATACGATGCTATGCCAACCACTGTTAAAGGAATGACGCTTACCAACATTAAGTAGATAAACAGTTTCTTCGCAATAGTGGGCTTGAACATTCGGATACTCATACTTGGCCAATCGTCTATTGAGAAATAATCAATCCCTCAAGCAGGGTTACCGGTTTCGGCTCTTCACCGAGTATGGATCGCATGGCGGCCATAATACCCTCATAGCCTTGCATGGAAGGTTGTTGGTCTATTGTGACATCTAACCATCCCGTTTTCAAGGCAAGACGAGCTTCATCAATTGCATCAAAGGCTGCAATACGGACCGATTTCCGATTGGTTTCCCTCAAGTATTCGATTGCCCCGAGTGCCATCATGTCATTCGCACAGAATAATACAGATATATTTGGATGATCCTTAAACATTTTTTTTGTAACTTCATAAGCTTCGTCTATCTTCCAATGAGCTGTTTCGGAGGCTACGACTTGGATGTTAGAGTTCTCACTAAAAGCTTTAAGGGCTCCTCTTTTCCGGGCTTGTGCGTTGACCGCGTCTTGAATACCTTCCAGTATGCCAGCTTCAGTTGGTTGAGACGTATCCATGGTAATTGTTCTTACCGATAGGTACGCACTTTTCTCGTTATCAACACTGATAAACGGAACCTTTTTTAAACCAGCAACTTCAGACGCAACAGGATCCAGCATGTTATCAATGTTGATGACGTGTATGCCTTTGTCTTGTGCCCTTTTTAACGAAGGGATGAGTTTCACCGAACTTGCAGGTGCAATAACTATAGCGCTTATGTTTCCTTCTCGGATGAGTTTATCTACGATATTAATTTGCTGAATTGTCGATGTTTCTTGGGCTGCAGTCTTTACGAGAAGAGTGATTCCTAATTCCTTTTCAGCCTTGCGAGCTCCTTTTTCCATGCTGATGAAAAACGGGTTCGTAAGCGTTTTCATAACCAAGGCTATTTTAATATTTGAGAGATCAGTAGGGGTGTTTTTATTCTGGAGTGTCGTTTCCATTGTCTCAGACGTCGCGCTTTTAGGGGGAGGAGCTTCTTCGCAACCGAAGGTGAATACCGCCAATAGAATTATGGGTAACCTTGAAAGAAGTCTTACCATCTGTATCTCCCATGAATCGGAAAATGACCAATAAATATTGCTGTCAATCATTCTCGCAATTTCGCTTAAAAGAGTTGCGAAGATATATTACGTTAAAGGTATGAATAATTGTTTATCTAACTCCTTGAAGGAAGATGAACAATTTTCCAATAGCTTTCCAACACGGTTACAATGTCTATAAAATTGGTGCCGACTTCGTCTTTAACAAAATAACCAGCAACGTGTTTATTGTAGCTTTCAACCAAGTCACGGTCGGCTTTTGAGGTTGTCAGGATGAATACAATTGAATCGGTAAGTTCGGGATCTTCTCGAATGCTATCAAGAAATTCCAACCCGTTCATGCGCGGCATCTGTAGATCCAAAAGGATAATGAAGGGACGCGGGACTTTTTTTTCTTGAAGGAATTCCAACGCTTCCGCGCCGTCATGGGCCCGCATTATCGTGTTTGCAACACGTTGTTTGTTTAGGCTGCGTTGAATTGATGTCGCATCTATATCGTCATCTTCAACCAAAAGTATCGTAAGTTCTTTAGAGTGCTGAGACATAAGTGTACTCGCTGATAATTTGTTTAAACCATTTAGTCGTTCGACCGATTATCTAACTTCTTCAAACGGCCAGAAAACAAAAAAACAAGTTCCTGTTTTTCGGCCAGTTTCAATTTGGAAGGTGCCGCCGTGGAATTCTATTATCTTTTTTACCATAGCGAGCCCCATTCCGCTGCCCTCCACCTTGTCCCTTGGTTGTAGTGTCTGGAACATTTCAACGGCTTTATCATGTAAGTGATCAGGAATTCCTGGCCCGTCATCCTCAATAGCGAGTTCATGACCATCTTCCCGGTTTGTGTAATGAATTTTAATTTTCCCAGTTTCGCTATTGTGATGTTTTAGGGTGTTTGAAAAAAGGTTGCGAAGCACAATCTCCAACGGAGCCCGCGGGATTTGAATTTCAATATCTGGGGCATTACAACTGAGCTTGTCTTCAGCGCCTAGCAAGAAAACAATGTCGGCTGTCATTTGTTGTATTGAGACGGTTTCAACCGAATACTCAAAACGGTTCACTTGTGAATAATCCAATAGATCTTTTAAAAGCTGCATCATTCGCTGACTTCTGCTTTTAAGCATTTGGATATGCTCTTTAGACTCATCGGGAATAATGTCCCCGCAATCTTCTTCGATCCATCCAATGACTTGTTTGATGGAATTTAGAGGAGCCTTCAAGTCATGGGATGCGACGTAGGAAAATTGCTCAAGGTCGTCATTAGATTTTTTTAAGCGCTTTGACTCTTCTTTGAGCGCGAGCGTCATTTCATCGGCAAACCGTAATGCGGTCCGATTTGACTGCGTCAGAAGGATAAACAACCCAAGTAATAGGCTATCAATAATTAGCCCACCCACCAATATCCAGTAGGGCTGACTGCTAGAGGTTGCATTCCGGAAGCTTAGGCTAGACTGGATATCAAAATCCCAGTTCCGTCCGTACATTTCAACACTCGCAGTCTGGGTGAACAGCGGATCATCATCTTTACTGTTTTGCCCACTACGAACATTATCTTCATCGTCATAAAGGAGGGTTCCGCCATCACTTATTTTTATCCGGATTTGCCGATTTTGACTGGCGAGTGTTCCCAGCATCAATTTGCTCATAATAAAGGGAGCGTAGGTAACACCAATAATGTTCTTCTGGCGATCTTCAATAGTTGTCGGTTTACGGCCAGCTTTATAAAAGGGAGCGTAGAATAGGAACCCAGGTGTTTTTCGGGCATCCTGAACCAATGTTATGGGGCCTGTTACTTGAGCCGTTCCCAGATCCCGTGCCTTCTTGATTGAGGTATAGCGATTTGTCTCAAAAGCCATATCTAATCCCACAGCACCGGAGTTTGGTCCGACGGGCTCGATATACGTAATGGGCCAGTATTCTAATTTGTTATGTTTTGGATGAATTTCATAGCCTGGACGTTCTTCTTGTGTTTCTGCAAGGTAACTGGCGAGGTTTTCAGGCTTAATGTTGTGTATGATTCCGATTCCGTTAATTCCGGGATAAACTTCGTCAATATGCAAGCTGTTGGAGTAGGCAAGCCATTTATTATGAGTTATTTTTTGGTCGCTTGCGTCAATAAATGCAACGCCACCCCATAGGGCGTTTTCATACAAGTGCATGCGTTCTTCAACCAGAGTAACCACTTGCTCCGCTTGTCTTCTAAACTCAGCTTGGTTTTTCCCAGCAACTTGTTCACTAGAAATATACCAAGCACCTATTGTTAGAATGACGGACAAGATGACAACAGACCAATGCACCCAATGCAAACTTCCGCGTTGCACGAGTAGCTTTCTCGTATCATGTGCACTGGTGTTTTCGGGATGAACCGCGGTCATGTCATTTTTTCCTTGAGAGCAATGTCTCATTTTCCATTTATACGTATCATGCAACGTCGCTAGCTTACTAAAAGAGCCTGAAATTCTTCTGCGGGCATGGGTTTTGCGAAAAAATATCCCTGCATTCGATCAAACTTCAATTCCTCGCACCATCCTTTTTGAACGGTCGTTTCGACGCCTTCAACAACAGTTAGGATGTTCAATGTTTTTGCGAGTGCGTTTATGGCCTTCAGAAAAGTCGTGTCATTATCATTCTCAGAGATTGACTTGAGAAAGGATTTATCAATTTTCAATATTTTAAAGGGATATTGATGAAGCTGCGATAGAGAGGAGTATCCTGTTCCAAAATCATCCAATGCCAGTTTAATTCCAAGATCAGAAAGGTCGGTCAAAATTTGCCTGTTTAAATCAGTACTCTTGATGATCACGCTTTCTGTTATCTCAAATTCAAGCTGTTCCGCTTCAATGTCATACTCTTTCAACAGCTCTTTAACTCTATAGACAAAATCATATGACCCAAGTTGTACTGCCGATAAATTCACAGCAACGGTGAGCATCCCCTTCGTTGCCGTTCCCTGTTTATTCCATGTGTTGAGGTGGGAGCAAACGGTCTCCAATACCCATATTCCGATATCATTGATTAGTCCGGTCTCTTCTGTAAGAGGAATGAATTCAATAGGCCCGATTAGTCCTTTGGTTGGATGTTGCCAGCGTATTAACGCTTCGACACCTATGATTTTATTGTCAGCGCAGTCCATTTGCGGCTGGTAGTGCAATATAAATTCATCGCGCTCTAAGGCGCCTCGTAAATCACGTTCAAGTTCCATCTTCCTGTGAACGGTTTCGTGAATTGATTTGCTGTAAAAATGGATTTGATTTTTACCCATCTCCTTTGATCGATACATTGCAATGTCCGCATGTTTTAGGAGCAGCGAGGGGGTGTCAGAACTACTGGAAAAGCTGGCGACGCCAATGCTAGTCGTTATGGTAAGCTCGACCCCCTCAACCTCAAACGGGTCGGAAAATACGGACAATATTCTCTGGGTGAGGCTTCGAAGGCCGGATGGCATATCCACATTGTGGACTAGAATTGCAAATTCATCTCCACCTAACCTGCACAAAATATCTCCGTCCCTTATGGGGCCCGATAACCGATTAGCCACCTCTCGGAGCAATTGATCTCCAGCCGCATGCCCCAGTGTATCGTTTACATTTTTAAAGTTATCAAGATCTAGCATTAGTAATGCGATGCCATTATTGGTCCGTTTTGCCTGTGAGATAGATTGGTTGAGACTTCTTTCAAAGACGTATCGGTTAGCTAATCCAGTTAAACCGTCTTTCTCAGCTAAATCGCGTAATTTCTCGCGGCTTACGTGGAGCTCCTGCTCGATCCTCTTTCGTTGTTTCGAATGTAATATTGCACGGATCAATCGAGAGGCAGTGACTTCGTTTTTCAGAATAAAATCTTGTGCGCCTTCTTCAAAACATTGAAGAGCAAGCTTTTCTTCCTCAGAATTACTGAGCATTACGACGGCTGAGCTGGTCTTATTTGATTTGTTGAAAAGCCGAAGAACGTCTAATCCACTCATTGTTGGTAGATGATAGTCGAGAAGAATAATATCGAAGGATTTTTCGAGTAAAAGTTGAATACCCTCTTCAGCTGAAGTGGCTTCAATAATATCCATTGAGTGTCCTGATCGTCTCAGCACTCTTTTGGTGTTTTGTCTATCAATGGCATCATCGTCAATCAAAAGTAGATTCAAAACTGCAATACCCTTTTTATATGTGCTACTTATCCAATTT
>MAAC01008003.1_pt1 | contig 11328 bp, 9 predicted proteins | sample 1115981 | NCBI WGS metagenome assembly MAAC01 (sample SAMN04961126, study PRJNA320927) | seawater metagenome | isolation source: sample BD02T64 sea water enriched with oil for 64 days | place: USA:Gulf of Mexico | collected 2013-07-27 | reverse complement strand
TTGGACAAATAGCTGTTCTGCGCACGAAGAAAAGCTTCGTGAGCGACAGACAGATCACCTTTCACCTTCATCAATAACTGACGGTAACTTGTATCATTGCTCCAGATATAAGCCATCCCGATCACTGTCGGCATAACAATCAGAACGGGGAAAAGAACCAGCAGTAATAGCTTGTAACGCAGGCTCTGGGTGATAAGAGCATAGAGGCGTTTAATCATCACCAGCACCACTTTCCAGCCTTTTCTCGGTACTCCCATCCCAAGCTTGTAGTTTCCGCGTCAAAGTTTTACGCGCCACACCAAGCATCTCTGCCGCCTTTGTTTTATTTCCACCTGTCAGAGCCAAAACTTTACGAATATGGTCTCTCTCGATTGCTTCAAGATCCCATCCCGACGGGTAGCCACTAATATCACCCTCTGTCGGGTTACTTTTGCTCAACAACTCCTTGGGAAAAGTCCTCAAGAGGAAACATCTCTCTATCAGGTTTTTTAATTCACGGATATTCCCGGGCCAGGCATAGATCTCCATTTCTTGAAAATCTTGCTGATCAAAAGGAATTGTCGGCATACCAAGTTGAGCTGCAAGCATTCTGGAAAAATGCTGAACCAAAGGCATGATGTCTTCTCTTCGTTCCCTCAAAGGGGGAATAGAGAGTTTTACAACGTTCAATCTGTAAAAGAGGTCCGCGCGAAAATTACCAATATCTTTCTCCTCTTCCAGATTACGGTTCGTGGCTGCAACAATCCTGACATCCACAGCAATTTCACGTTCACTGCCTACTGGCCTTATCCTCTTTTCTTCGAGAGCTCTTAAAAGCTTGGCCTGCATCATCAACGGCATCTCTGAAATTTCATCCAGAAACAACGTTCCCCCATCGGCATAGGAAAAGAGGCCATCTCTGGCTTTTTGCGCACCGGTAAAGGCTCCTTTTAGATGGCCAAAAAGTTCTGATTCAATCAATTCAGGAGAAATCGCTCCACAATTTACTGGCACAAACGGGCCTTTACGGCCGCTTTCTTTGTGAATTGCACTGGCGACGAGCTCTTTACCTGTCCCCGTTTCCCCTTCAATTAGAACAGCGGAAGGGCTTGGAGCTATTCGCGAGATCAATTGGCAAAGATCAGTAAACAAACTGCTCTGACCAATCATCCCCTCAGCAGAATAAAGATTATCAATCCGGCGCTGCAGGACAAAATTTTCTCTCATTAATCGACGCTTTTCAACACATCGGCGCACGGTAGAGATCATTTGCTCTAACCGAAAAGGTTTGAGGATGAAATCAGAAGCACCCACACGCAAAGCGTCAATCGCTTTATCCATATCAGCAAAGGCCGTCATAAAGACAACATCAGACCTCCAATCTTGCTCAACAATAGATTTTAGCCAGTCAACGCCAGAACTACCCGGAAGGCAGATATCAACGATAAAAAGATCAAAGTGTGTTTGAGCCCGTAAAGTCTCAGCTTCTTCAGCAGAACCAGCGACTTCGACCTGACTATAACTTTTACTTAAAGAACGTTGAAGAAAATCACGAATGCCGGGCTCGTCATCAACGACAAGAATGGAAAAAGCTTTTTTACCACCTTTGGCCACAGCAGCACCGTCCATCAAATCTTCTGGTGCATCAGCCATGACAGACTTACCCGCTTCTTTCGTACGCATCACCCGTTCTTCCCTTAGATATGATGGGCTTTAGAAAGCCTCTTGATTATATATTTTTAGCCTTTACGGCTCCCTTTGTCATCTTTGAGAAAGATCACCCAGCGACAGCAGTCTATATCTCGATGGTTATCTTTAAAACATTACCGAGACGAAATGACCCGTACCGTAACCTCATCGAGTCATTTTGTCCCGATAACAAATTCACATTCATTACCCACTTGTCCCCTACCGTACAAATCCAGCCAAATTTCTTAAACTTGAGCGCTTGGCATGACCTTTGCTCTTAAAGGTCAATACTCCGTAGTTTTGGCCCTGCTGGCCCGGCTTTGGAGTTCATTAAACAGGGAGCCCGCTTCATAAAAAGACTCCAACCACAAATGAAGCGGAAAACAATAAATCGATTTTAGGAGATCAACACCATGTCCGGTTTCAAGGCCATGCTAAGTAAAGAGCGAATTATCGCCAAGCCCGGGTTTAACCGCTGGCTCGTCCCCCCTGCATCCATTGCGATCCATCTATGCATTGGATCAGTTTATGCATGGAGCATATTCAACACACCACTCGTCAAAGAGTTTGGCGTTGTCACAGGTGCTGCTGACGACTGGAGCCTCAGCTCTGTTGTCTGGATTTTCTCAACAGCAATCGTCTTTCTTGGGCTTGCTGCTGCAATCGGTGGAAAGTGGCTTGAAAAAGTCGGCCCGCGTGCTGTTGGTGTTCTCGCAGCCTGCTGTTGGGGCGGCGGCTTTCTAATTGGTAGTGTTGGCATTTCCACTCACCAACTCTGGTTGATCTATCTGGGTTATGGTGCCATTGGTGGAATAGGTCTTGGCCTTGCCTATGTCTCACCTGTCAGCACTCTATTGCGCTGGTTCCCAGATCGTCGTGGCATGGCAACTGGCATGGCCATCATGGGTTTTGGTGGTGGCGCGATGATTGGCGCGCCCCTTAAAACTTACCTTCTCGGGGTCTTCTATCAGGCTCCCGAATACCTTGGAAAAATAACGGACCTCAACCTCATTACAGAGGGCGGACGTCGCTTTGCAGAGGTTGCAGGTAACCAGGTCGAAGTTGTCGTCGCATCTGTCTCCGATATGGCCAAGATGCCACTGGCTGGTCCAGAAGGGGTATATGTCGTTGGAACAGGTGATACAGGGGTATCCGGTGTTTTCTTAACCCTGGGGATCGCCTATTTCCTCATTATGGTCATCGCTTCTTTCTCTTACCGCATTCCTGCTCCCGGCTGGAAACCTGAGGGCTGGGTTGCTCCGTCAGCGGACGAGTCGAGTAAACGCATGATCACAAATGACGATGTTCACATTGATCAAGCAACCAAGACACCACAATTCTATCGTCTCTGGATTGTGCTTTGCCTGAACGTGACTGCTGGCATCGGTGTTATCGGGGTTGCCAAAACCATGATGACCGAAATCTTTGGCTCAACTCTGCCAGGTGTGGTCGATGCGAGCTTTGCAGCCACCTACGTCCTGATGATTTCGGTCTTCAACATGTGTGGGCGTTTTATCTGGGCATCAATGTCTGATTTTATTGGCCGCAAAAACACTTACCATTGCTTCTTCATTATTGGCATCATTCTTTATCTTTCCATTCCCTACGTTGCCAATCAGGTAAGCGTTAACCCGGCTATTATGTGGCTGGTGCTCTTTTATGCCGCAACTATGGTGATCTTCACCATGTACGGCGGTGGTTTTGCAACCATTCCAGCTTATCTCGCCGATGTCTTCGGCACGTTGCATGTTGGTGGTATCCATGGACGCTTACTGACAGCCTGGAGCACCGCAGGGGTACTTGGTCCCTTCGCCATCACTTATCTGCGTCAGAGGTCTCTTGATGGTGCCCTGATCGACCTTGCCAACAAGGTCGATCCTGCAGCTTTTCAAGCCAAATTCGGTGCCGGTATTGATAAACTTCAGGAACTGATTGCCGGGAAAACAGTAACCATTACCAAATTAATGGAAATTGCCCCAGAAGGAACCATCGACCCGACACCAAGTCTCTATAACACAACCATGTATGCCATGGCTGCGTTACTTGTCGTTGCATTCTTTGCCAATCTTGGCGTGAAACATGTGGAGAAGAAACACCACGTGCACAACACACACCCGGAACTGGCTGAAGGTGTAAAAAAAGCGGCTTAAACATCCGCCCTGCCTATCCCTAACTGACACCCCTGGATTTTACGTCCAGGGGTTCTTTTTATTGTTGATCGCTTGGATAGCTAAATCGCTACGTCTTTAAGTGTTCGTAATAAGTTATGTAATCAATCATCATCGTCGTCATGCTCGTAAAGAGCCTTAAAGGTAATCTCCACCGCTTTGCGTGCCCGTTTTTCCCACTCTTCGCGTCTGGTCCACTGATCCTGAATAGTTATCCCCGGCTTGCGCCTGTCTCCATGAACAAGACGATTACGAAGCTTATTCATCCAGGTCAGATCTTTGGGATCAATCCATGACAGATGCACCCCATGCTCTTTCATTTGAGCTTGAACAATAGATGTCGATAGAATGATTGTCGCGGCCCAGGCACCGACGCAAAAAGTGGCCTGAAGGTCAATCATCAAAGCGCAGGCTTGTTCGCTTGGGGCCTGAGATCCGGATTGGCTATATTGCGCTTCGAGGTCTTGAAACCAGAAACGCCGATCAGACCAAACGATATCACCCGGTAATTCAAGCTGATCCATTTAAATCATCTCCATAAGAACGTCACCTCTCAACGATAGAAACACTTTCACCTGACTTGAGAACCAGCGCAACAACCAATAGCAAAAGGGCCGCACACTGGCGGCCCTTTCTTAACAAACAAGCGGACAGATTCTATTCAAACTCAATAATCACCTGATCAACCACCAAACTTTCACCTGCCGTAGCAGAAACCTTGGCGATAACGACGTCTTTTTCAGCCCTGAGGATATTTTCCATCTTCATGGCTTCGACAACAGCCAACTCCTCACCTGCTTTTACAGACTGTCCCTCTTCAACAGCCACAGATACCAACAGGCCCGGCATGGGAGATAGAAGGAACTGAGAAAGATCAGGCGGCATTTTTTCAGGCATGAGAGAATTATATCCAGCCAGACGGCTTTCAATAACAAGGGCTTCCACCGTTACACCAGAAAGTGTCAACTTAAGCGCTGGTCCACGACGGTCCACTTGAACGACGGTTTCTTCACCATTTATCTCTGCAAAGAAAACAGGCTCATGTGCCATCCAGTCCCCCCTGACAACAGCTTCGAAACCTTCGCCGGACACAAGATATCCATCTTCCTGAAGATCAATAACGACAGGATGAGGTTTCCGGTCGATAAAGACAGTCAGTTCGACAGGGATATCGACACCCTGCAGTCCGTTAAGGTGCGCCGCAAGTGCGGTCTGCTCGGACAGATTTGTCTGCAATACTGCTGCGACAGACACCAGACGTTTGTTCTGCTCTGCAGTAGATTCAACACCTTGGAAGCCATCCGGAAACTCTTCAGCGATATAATTTGTCGTCAGGCTGCCTTCAAGAAAACGATCTTGAGACATCACAGCCGAGAGAAAGCCCATATTGTGGTTAATACCACGGATATAATATGAATCCAGTGCAGTACGCATGCTCTCTATCGCAGAATTACGATCAGGACCATAGGTACAAAGCTTGGCAATCATGGGGTCGTAGAACATAGAGATCTCAGACCCCTCTTCCACCCCCGTGTCAACTCTGATGACAGGACGACCGTTGAATTCCTCATCGGATTCAGGGGCTTCATAACGCACAAGCCGGCCAATGGAAGGCAAGAAATTACGAAGGGGATCTTCGGCGTAAACCCGGGATTCGACGGCCCAGCCCTCAAGCTTCACTTCATCCTGTGTCAGAGCAAGTTTTTCACCCGCTGCAACGCGGATCATCCACTCGACAATGTCGATACCAGTAATGAGCTCTGTGACCGGGTGCTCAACCTGAATACGGGTATTCATTTCCAGGAAGTAGAAATTTCTGTTTTTATCAACAATAAACTCGACAGTCCCAGCAGAGTGATAATTCACCGCATGACCAAGGGCAACCGCCTCGGCTCCCATTGCCGCACGTGTTTTCTCATCAAGGAAGGGAGATGGGGCTTCTTCGATTACCTTTTGGTGTCGACGTTGGATAGAGCACTCGCGCTCGCCCAAATGAATGATGTTTCCGTGTTTGTCACCGATAACCTGAATTTCGATATGGCGCGGTTCTTCGATAAATTTCTCGATAAAGATCCGGTCATCGCCAAAGCTCGAACGCGCTTCGTTCTGCGCCGAACGATAACCTTCCCGTGCTTCATCATCATTAAAAGCGACACGCATTCCCTTACCACCACCACCGGCAGAGGCTTTGATCATAACCGGGTAGCCAATATCGTTTGAGATCTGAACAGCTTCCTCAGCGTCCGCAATCAATTCCATATGGCCCGGAACGGTGCTTACATCTGACTCCATAGCCAAATGTTTGGATGTAATCTTGTCACCCATGGTACCAATGGCATTTGTTGGCGGGCCAATGAAGACAATATCCGCATCATCCAACGCTTTAACAAAGGCAGCATTTTCGGACAAAAATCCGAACCCCGGATGAACGGCTTGGGCTCCGGTTTCTTTACAGGCAGCGATGATCTTTTCGATCACCAGATAACTTTCCGCCGATGCAGCAGGGCCGATACGAACGGCTTCATCAGCCATTTTCACATGAAGAGAAGATGCATCTGCATCCGAATAAACAGCAACCGTTTTGATACCCATTTGTTGGGCAGTACGGATGACGCGGCAAGCAATCTCACCACGGTTTGCAATTAGAATTTTTTCAAACAAGGCCACGATTATAAGCCCCCTGATTTGTTGCAACGCCAAAAATTCGAGTTCTATTCTGAAGCACAAACGGCCTCATCAGATCTACAGCGGCATGTTGCTATGTTTTTTCCAAGGATTCTGCAGTTGCTTGTTCTGAAGCATTCGCAGAGCTTTAGCGACGCGGCGTCTCGTACCATGAGGCATGATCACATCATCAATAAACCCGCGAGAAGCAGCAACAAACGGGTTCGCAAATTTCTGACGATACTCTTCTGTACGCTCTTCGATCTTTTCTGAATCACCAAGATCCTGACGGAAAATAATTTCCACAGCACCCTTCGGCCCCATAACCGCAATTTCAGAGGTCGGCCAAGCGTAATTCACATCGCCGCGCAAATGCTTGGAAGACATAACATCATAAGCGCCGCCATAGGCCTTGCGTGTAATAATCGTAACCTTGGGAACCGTGGCTTCAGCGTAGGCGTAGAGAAGCTTGGCACCGTGTTTGATAATGCCATTGTACTCTTGAGAAGTACCCGGCAAGAAACCGGGAACATCGACAAGCGTCACGATCGGAATATTAAAGCAGTCACAGAACCGAACAAAGCGTGCCGCTTTAATTGAGGATGCGATATCCAGACACCCGGCAAGGACCATTGGCTGGTTCGCGACAATCCCAACGCTTTCGCCATCGATACGTGCCATGCCAATCAGAATATTCCCAGCATAGTCGGGCTGAATTTCAAAGAACTCACCATCATCAACCATTTTGATGATCAGTTCTTTCATGTCATACGGCTTGTTGGGATTATCAGGGATCAGTGTATCAAGAGAAAATTCATCACGATCCGCAAAATCAGCTGAAGGCTTAGAGGGAGCCTTTTCACGATTTGAAGACGGAATGAAATCCATAAACCGGCGCAGTTCAAGCAGAGCTTCAACATCATTTTCAAAAGCGAGATCAGCAACACCAGATTTACTGCTGTGTGTGATTGCACCACCAAGTTCCTCAGCGGTTACTTCTTCGTGGGTCACCGTTTTAACAACGTCTGGCCCTGTCACGAACATATAAGAACTGTCTTTGACCATAAAGATGAAATCAGTCAAAGCCGGGGAATAAACAGCACCACCTGCACAGGGGCCCATGATCATTGAAATCTGGGGAATAACACCGGATGCCATTGCATTGCGTTGGAAGATCTCTGCGTACCCAGCAAGAGAGTCCACACCTTCTTGAATACGGGCACCGCCAGAATCATTAAGGCCGATGACTGGTGCACCGACCTCCATGGCTTTATCCATAACTTTCATGATTTTTTCAGCATGTGATTCAGAAAGAGAACCGCCAAATACCGTAAAATCCTGGCTATAAACAAAAACCAGGCGTCCATTAATCGTCCCGTTACCGGTTACGACCCCGTCACCAGGGACACTTTGTTTTTCCATCCCGAAATCAATGCAACGATGCTCAACGAACATATCCCACTCTTCGAAGGATCCTTCGTCTAATAGAACATCAATACGTTCGCGTGCGGTTAGTTTACCCTTGCTGTGTTGAGCTTCTACTCGACGCTCTCCACCGCCTGCCCTGGCAGCCTGTCGCTTTGCTTCCAGTTTTTCAATGATATCCTGCACGTGTTCCCCCACGTTGTTTTATGGTTATATTTAGAGGCGCAGTTTTGCACTGCGATATAAACAGGACGTAATTGATAGCACGTAGGGATTGGGGATACTAGTGCTCTGTAACCTGTCAAACACGTATCAGACTTAAAAATTTCATTGCAGTGCAAAATTCAGTTAAGATATTTACATGACGCTCTTCGGCTTCGTCATCGGCACCCCAGCGTTCTATTTGATATTTCTCATGTAAAAGCACCGCTTCGTGCGCTTTTTCGGTACTGATATGATCTTTTAACATAGCCATACCAACAACAAGAGAACCTCCTATTCTTACGATACTTGATAAAGCTGCCAATTCCATATTGGGGATTGTGCACACGGCATTATGTAAGGCTTTCAGGGTACTTTCAGGCTGGTCGACGCTTAAAAGTCCATTGGTGATTGCAAGCGGAGCATCAAATGTTAACGCCGTCCAGTCAAGAAGCGGCTGCCATACTTCTTTTTGCAGCTCCTGAAGCTCAAGCATGCTATCGTCCCAGTAACACAACAAGTCATGCCCGGCATAATCGGCAATACCATCGACAACATGATCGCGTTCCTCACCAATCCAGTCTATCGCCGTACAGGTAAGCGTCATCATCGGCATTTTGCTAGAATCAATTTCCTTCCCTTGCGTATCCCACTCATCGGCAACGGCTTGCGCCAGCCCCAGGGTCGGAAATAGCAACGGTAGTTGTTCTGGCGTTTTGACGACCCGACCATCCAAAAGGACAACAAATCCCTCATCTTGGGCTTCTGCTGTGGCTTTCTTGTAAAATCGTTTTAAGGCAAGTGAAGAAGACATGATGAACAAACAACCCATAATCTAATAGCTTGGCAGTTAATTTGCAGCGAATTTAACGTTGAAGAACTATACCAGATCTAAAAAAGACGTGGGTAAATCTTCGCAAGAATTTATAATCGTATGCGCACCAGCCTGAATAAGCTGATTATTTGTGTGATATCCCCAAGACACTCCAACAGCTGTAACGCCAGCCGAGCGTGCCATTTCAATATCATAAGTGGTGTCGCCTATCATCACGGTATCACAGGCATCAATACCATTCTCAGCCATCGCTTGATGCAAAATTTCAGGATGTGGCTTGCTTGGCCCATCATCAGCCGTTTTCAAGGTTACGAAATAATCTGAAAACTCATGATGTTCGAGGCTTTTTTTAAGCCCCATAAGGTTTTTTCCCGTCGCAATCGCCAACAAGGTGTCGGGTCTGTTGAGTCGATCCAGCATATCGCGAACCCCGGGAAATACCGGTTCGTCAAAATCAGGGAGCTCTCTCGCCTTGATAAAAGCCTGTCGATAAGAATCAGCAACGGAACAAGCTAATTCCCAGGCAGAGCCCTTTGGTAACATCTCGGCAATGGCATATTCTAATTTTAATCCAACAATACGTCTGACATCATCGAGTGTCGGCGCTTTGAGCCCATTGCCTAGGAAGGCCTCAACCATGTACCTATGAATATTAAACTGGCTATCTACCAAAGTTCCATCGAAATCAAAAATCACCAGCTTAAAACGATGTTGGGACACTTCTACCTCATTCATAAAGACTATACGCCATATAGAAACAATCCCTGGGCAGGAACAATATATGGTTTCGCAGTATATGTTTCACCGATTAGTCGTTGAATCGTTCTTCTTTTGAATTAAAGAAGTCACGAATATCCTGCGGAGGGCAATGGGCCAAATCTCCGGCGTATCCTTCCAGGGTTTCGACCGCGTTTTCACCATGGTTTGGATTAAATCCAAGGGTTTTCCAGGCCTGAACCATATGGGGAGATAACTCTGCTCTGATCCTCAAGGTCGTACCATCTTCTGGATGCGGTATCGCAATCTCTCGGGCATGAAGCATCATATCTTTTGGAATCTTATCTCCGAACGGATAAGCATTTTTACCACCGTATTTTCCGTCACCAAGAATAGGCGCTTCCAGTGCACCACAATGGGCACGCAACTGGTGCGTACGACCCGTTAAAGGCATAAGAGCAATCCAGGCAACTTTACGCCCAGCTTTGTCAATTCGATTATAAAGTGTCAGAGCTTCTTTACCGTTATCATAATCGATAACCATTTTCTCGCCCTGCGCACCAGCCTGCTTTTCAAGCGGCAGATAAATCCACCCCTTCTTTTGAGGTGGAACAGCGGCCACAAGAGCCCAGTAAATTTTCTTGGCTGTTTTCCCCTTAAAGGATTGGGTTAAAATCCGAGCAGCGGGAGCATTACGAGCCAGAAGTAAAACGCCACTGGTATCCTTATCCAGACGATGAACAAGCTTCGGCTTCTCTTGTTTCTCATATCGTAAGGCATCAAGCATACCATCAAGGTGTTTACTTTGACCTGTCCCTCCCTGCACCGCTAATCCAGCAGGCTTGTTAACGGCAAGCACCCAATCATCTTTATAGATCACCATATCCCGAACAGCCTGGATCTCTTCCGGGCTCATCATTATTTTTGAAGATGATTTGTTAGGTCTGTCAGCAGCTGATTTATCAGGAACGGGCGGGACGCGTATCTCCTGACCGGGTTCAAGGCGAGTGGAAGCTTTTGCTCTTTTCCCATCGATACGAATTTGTCCCTTGCGGAGCATTTTCTCGACCTGGATATAACTGAAGGCGGGGTAATATTTCTTGAACCATCGATCCAGGCGTACTCCACCATCATGAGGTCCAACTTTAACCATGGTAACAGCGCTCATACGACAAAAGACCTCATTAGATAATAACCAGCGATAAAGGCTGCTATAGAGAGAAAAACAGACAAACACAAGTAAAGGACGGCAAGTCCAATAGCATCGCGTTGAATTAAAACAACCACATCCATGGAAAATGTTGAAAACGTTGTGAAAGCGCCAAGCAACCCAACGGTGAGCAAAGCTCTGATTTCAGGGGAAGCAATCCCTCCAACACCAATCCAGGGAACAAGAAGGCCCATCACAAATGAGCCAAAAACATTCACTGTCAGCGTACCTGTTGGGATCATAGTACCAACGAAAGAACCCATCGCGGTAAAGACCATGTACCGGCCCATCGCGCCAAGGGCTCCGCCAAGGGCGACTGCTGCCAACATTTTCATCTAAGACCTGCCTTATCAATTCTCGAAAAAGGAATGCTTCTAATACCAACTTCAATAATCTATGAAATAGGTAGCAAAGATGCAGGTCTAATGCAAAAGCAGCTT
>MAAC01015057.1_pt1 | contig 11335 bp, 9 predicted proteins | sample 1115981 | NCBI WGS metagenome assembly MAAC01 (sample SAMN04961126, study PRJNA320927) | seawater metagenome | isolation source: sample BD02T64 sea water enriched with oil for 64 days | place: USA:Gulf of Mexico | collected 2013-07-27 | reverse complement strand
AAGTTTAGCGAGTTTAATACAAGTAGAGACTAGCTCATTACCGCTAATTGATGTCGATGACCAGCCTCATTATGCTTATCGTGGGCAACATGTGGATGTCGCCAGAAACTTTCACGATAAAGCTTTTATTTTTCGTTTAATCGAGCAAATGGCAGCATACAAGCTTAATAAACTGCATTTACATTTAGCCGAAGATGAAGGTTGGCGATTAGAAATACCTAGCTTACCAGAATTGACACAGGTGGGCAGTAAGCGTTGCATGAGTTTGTCTGATGAACATTGTTTACAACCGCAACTTGGCGGTGCACAGGCAAGTGAACGGGATGGTTTCTATTCGGTTAGTGACTATGAAGATATTTTACGTTTTGCTAGTAAGCATCATATTCAAGTCATTCCCTCATTGGATATGCCGGGACATTCTCGTGCGGCAATTAAAGCGATGGAAGCGAGGTATTACTCATTGATGGAAAAAAGTGATGAAGTCGCAGCTAAGCAATATTTGCTGTCAGATTTTTCGGATAAAACCCAATATCGTTCTATTCAGAATTATAGCGACAACACACTTAATGTTTGTATTGAATCAACATACACCTTTATAGACAAAGTACTAGATGAGTTAAAAGCAATGCACCAGCAAGCAAATCATCCACTTGAGCTTTATCATATTGGCGCAGATGAAACTGCTGGGGCTTGGGTCGATTCTCCTGCTTGTGAACCACTAATTGCACAGCAAGGTAAGCAACACTTAGGAGCGCATTTTATTGAGCGAATTGCCGCTATGGTTGCGAATAAAGGCATCAGTGTTGGTGGATGGAATGATGGTTTAAAAGAAACTCGTGCGGCTAATATGCCAACAGATACCTACTCATACATTTGGGGAGCATTACCGTGGGGAGCTCATCAACAAGTGAGTGAGCAATCACATCGAGGTTGGAATATAGTACTATCAATTCCAGACGTACTTTATTTCGATTTTCCTTACCAGATAGACCCAGAAGAGCCAGGTTACAACTGGGCATCTCGTCGAATCACCACGCGTTCACTTTTTAATTTTATGCCAGATAACCTTCCTATTCATGCTGAATTTAGGCTAGATACTTTAGGGAAAAATTTTGAAATAGATGATCGACTGAAAAAAGATCAAAATGGAAAGATAAGTCACCAACCACTTGCAAAAGGTTTTTCCGTAAACGGCATTCAAGGCCAGTTATGGAGTGAAACTGTGCGTAGCGAACTACAAGCGGAATATATGATTTATCCGCGTTTACTTGCCTTAGCTGAACGAGCATGGCATCAAGCTAGCTGGCAAGTGCCTTATGATTATAATGGGAAACGGTTTGATAAAAACACGAATTATTTTACTCAAGCATTAAAAGCTCAGCGAGATAAAAGTTGGTTAGCATTTTCACAAACTTTGGGTTTAAAAGAGTTAGTCAAATTAGAGCGTTCTGGTGTTTTCTATCGTCTGCCGAGTGCTGGCGCTAAAGTCAAAGAAGGCATGTTACATGCGAATTCAGCTATTAAAGGTCTGCCCATAGAGTATCAAGAAGAAGATGGTTCTTGGCAGATATATAGCAAGCCTGTTGAAATAAACTCTCCAGTAAAAATTCGCACTAAAATCATAAATTCTAAAAGAGTAGGAAGAACAAATGACATAAAGGAGTAAGTTAAATTTTTTAGTATTTTTCATCTGCAATTTTTACGAGTAAAGCAGATGGTTTTTTTTATTATATTTTGAGTTTTGGTTTTTTATGGAACAGTTTTCATTAGTTGTGCTTGATCTTGGCGGCACTAAACTTAATATTGGTCGCTATAGAGGCGGTAAAATAGAACAGAGCGTTATCTATCTTTTTGACAATAGTATGACAGTTTCTGATTCTATTAATTTTCTTAACAATTGCATTCAGGATTTAATGTTAGAAGATACTAAAGGTATTGCTGTCGGCGTTCCCAGTATTGTTGATGTTGAACAAGGCGTTGTTTTTAATGCAGTGAATATTGAATCTTGGCAAGAAGTTTCTCTAAAGAAGCAGTTAGAACAACGATTTGATTTACCAGTATATGTTAACAATGATGTTAATTGTTTTACTAAGGGAGAGCATTTGTCGGGCGCAGGAAAAGGCTATCAAGATTTGGTCGGCTTGTGTTTAGGTACGGGTTTAGGCGCCGGTATTATTTTGCAAAATAAGCTGTATGTTGGCACTAATTGTTGTGCGGGTGAAGTTGGAGGTGTCAATTATTTAGATGGCTACTTAGATGACTATTGCTCGGGTTCTTTTTTTAAAAAACACTATCAACAATGTGGCTCAAAATTGGCTGAGCAAGCAAGAAAAGGTGATAAACAGGCTTTAGCTGCGTTTGAACGCTTTGGTGAGCACTTGGCTTTTGCAATCAAGCATTTGTTATTAATGATAGATCCTCAACTTATTGTTATTGGTGGCTCTGTATCCCATTCTTTTGATTTGTTTATTGAAAGTGTTTGGAAACATCTAGCAGACTTCCCTTATCAAAATGTTATTAAAAACCTACTGATAGAAAAAAGTCGGCAACAGCATAGTTCCCTACTTGGTGCTGCTCAGTTGTATTTAGAATCAGAGGACGTTGCATAATGTTTAATAAGGGAACGTTTAACAAAAGAATGAATAAGAGACTATTTTTTGTAATTAGTACATTAATGATGCTTGCAGCTTGTATCTCGAATGAAAGGTTTGAAAAAGCGCAATCTTTAATAAATATTCATATTAATCAAGTGGCATTTGAGCTCAAAGGATCTAAAATTGCCATTATTACCAGTAGTGAAAGTCTTGAGTTAACTAAGTCTAGCTTCGGCGTATATGATGGAAAGGTTAATAAGGCTCATAAAGTCATTGGGACTTTGGTGAAACTGCCTGAATTCAATCAATGGAAAGCAGCCAATAAAAACAAAATGAAGCTTTTTTATTACCAAGCAGATTTTTCTTCTTTTCAGACGGCAGGTGAGTATCAGTTAGCGGTAAACTATGATGATAAAACTATTATTAGCTCAAAATTCTCCATCGACAAGCAAGCACTTTTCAAAAAAACAGCCTCAGCTTTATTAGACTATTTTAATGGTAGTCGTAACGATGAAGAGTATAACTACCAACAAGATAAGCATATTCGTATTTTTGGTAGTGACCGTTTTGCTGATGTACGAGGCGGTTATAATGATGCAGGTGGTGACAGTGGTAAATATTTATCTCATTTATCGTATGCCAATTTTTTTAATCCACAACAGTTAGCACATGTTACTTGGGCTTTAGCCTACTCATATCAAAGTGTGCCTACATTATATGAAGAACTAGGTTTAACAGAACGTATTGTTGATGAGGTTTTTTGGGGAGCAGATTACTTGCACCGTATTCTTGATGAACAAGGTTATTTTTATATGACAGTGTTTGATCAATGGGGAACAAACAATGCCGAGCGAGTTGTTACCGCTTATGTTGGTGCTGACGGTATTTATAGTGAAGACTATCAATCTGCTTTTCGCCAAGGTGCAGGTAGTGCAATTGCGGCGCTAGCAAGAGCAGCTGTTTTAGCTAAAGCAACAGGTAAACAGGGAGAATATAGTGCTGCTCAATACTTAGCGGATGCTGAAAAAGCTTTTCGTCATTTAGCAAAGCATAATGTTAACTATTGTGATGACGGTAAGGAAAACATTATTGATGATTACACTGCTCTGATTGCCGCTACTGAATTGTTTAGAGCCACTAAAAACGACTATTATTTATCAGCGGCTAGAGCGCGAGCCAATAACTTAGCCAATCGTTTAAGTGCACAAGGCTGGTTTATCAGTAACGATGTGAATAGTGACAACCTAAGACCATTTTATCATGCGGCAGAAGCGGGCTTTCCTGTGGTCGCTTTGAGTCAGTATTTAACTATTGAACCAAAGGTTGAAAAAAGAACCCTAGCTAAACAAGTTATTGCTAAACATTTACAATATCAGTTAACGTTAAATTCCAAAGTATCAAATCCATTCAATTATGCTCGTCAACCATTTAAAACTTATAATAATGGTGTTTTAGATAGTCAGCATCAAGAAGGTTTTTTCATTCCTCATGCCAATGAAACTAACTATTGGTGGCAAGGAGAAAGTGCGCGTTTATCATCTTTAGCTACGGCCGCTATTATAGGTGGTCGAGCGATCAATAAAGAGTTAAATAAAGAGCTCACAACTTTTGCTCAAAACCAAATGGATTGGACTTTAGGTCGAAACCCATACAACCTATCAATGCTTAATGGTTTTGGTGTTAATAATCCCGTACCTTATGATGGTTTAAGCATGGTTTATGGTGGAATATCCAACGGAATTACTGGTGCTAAAGGCAGTGATTCTGGCAAGGGAATAGAGTTTGGTCCTGAAACTGACTGGCATAATTGGCGTTGGGTTGAGCAATGGCTACCTCATTCAACCTGGTTCTTACTTGCCACAACAGAAATGGCGAAAGGGAACAAATAGACCATTTTATCGAAACTAGCATCTTCTAACAGAAGCGGTATACTTAGCTTACTTATTTACTTGAATTTAAAAAGTAAGCTAAAATATATTTAATGAAAACACTGACCCTCTCCTTATACTTGCTCTTACAAGTAACTCTTTTGTCTGTGCAAGCTCAACAAAATGATGTCACAGAAAGTAGTTCAATAACCGAACATAATGATTGGTTAAAGGAACAATTTACTGAACAACATCAAAATCTTATTCCTAAAGTAGCAGTAGCTGATATGCTCTATTCATGCAATAAAGAGCGTAAAATAGAGCCAGTTAACTATAAGCTTGATGATCTTATTTTAAATATGGATAAAAACCGCTTAGCAGAGAAACTTATCCTTTGTCTTAATGATGACAACATGCAATCTGAAATCGCCTTAAACTTTGGTCTTTTGGGATGTTTTCATGAACAATTAGCGCATTTGCCTGAAATTGAACGTCAGCAGAAAATGGCTTTAGTGAAAAAAGCTATCTTGTCACTATCTCGCAGTGAACGTAAAAAAAGTTTTACTCAATGTGTGTCTGCACAAGCAATGCATTATCTTAAATAAATACAATTAATTAAAGTTTCAGCTATATTCATAAATTGTAACAAATCGCTTGAAACATTTACTAATCGCTCTTTTTAATTTGTTGCTATATCGCTTATAGTAATTTTTATAATGAGAACAAAAACTGTTGTGAGAATAAGATGAACCAAGAAACCAAAAAAATTTTAGTGGTAGATGATGACATGCGCTTGCGTTCTTTATTAGAACGCTATTTAGTTGAACAAGGGTTTGTAGTACGTAGTGCCGCTAATTCGGATCAAATGGACAGGTTACTCGAAAGAGAAAATTTTCACCTGTTAGTACTTGATTTAATGTTACCAGGTGAAGATGGTTTATCAATTTGCCGTCGCTTGCGACAACAAAACAATAATATCCCTATTGTAATGCTTACTGCAAAAGGCGATGAAGTTGATCGAATTATTGGCCTAGAAATTGGCGCTGATGACTATATGCCTAAACCTTTTAATCCAAGAGAATTATTAGCTCGAATAAAGGCAGTGTTACGACGAAGAATACAAGAAGCGCCCGGCGCACCTTCAATGGCAGAAAACAATATTGTTTTTGGTGAATATGAGCTGAACTTAGCGACACGCGAAATGACCAAAGGTGATATTAGTATGCCATTAACAAGTGGTGAGTTTGCGGTGTTGAAAGCTTTAGTTACTCACCCAAGAGAGCCATTGTCTCGTGATAAATTGATGAATTTGGCCCGCGGACGTGACTATTCAGCACTTGAGCGAAGTATTGATGTGCAAGTATCGCGTTTACGCCGAATGTTAGAAAAAGATCCAGCCAAACCTAGATATTTACAAACGGTTTGGGGGTTAGGTTATGTTTTTGTGCCAGATGGCACTTCAGCTTAGTAAGAAGTATCTTGCATGAAAGTATTACCCCGTAGCGCTTTTGGCCAAACTGTTTTATTAATCGGTTTTTTGCTATTTGTAAACCAAGTTGTTTCTTATATTTCCTTTGCGTTATATGTAATTGAACCTAATCAGCAACAAATAAACCAGTTATTAGCTAAACAAGTACGGGTTGTTTTTATTGATCTCAATGATGCGCGTTTAAGTCCTAAAATGGCTGAGGCCTTCCATCATGAAACGGGTATTGGGGTTTATCGAGAGAAAGACGCTTTAAAACTTGGGTTAGCTTCTGCCGGATACTACCCTTATCGCAGTGAACAAATGTCGGAATTACTTGGTGGTCCTGCTGAAGTCAGGATCTCCCAAGGAGATGAATATTTATTTTGGATTCGACCACCACAAGCACCTAACTTGTGGGTTAAAATTCCACTCTTGGGCTTAGAAGAAGCCAACTTCTCTCCGCTTATTTTTTTCCTTGGTATTATTGGTGTACTTAGTGTTGCTGGCGGTTGGTTGTTTGTAAGACAACTTAACAGACCATTAAAATCATTGCAGCGGGCTGCAGAAGATGTTGGTAGAGGTGATTTCCCTCAGCCGTTAACTGAGCACGGTACTTCTGAGATAATGGCAGTAACGCAAGCTTTTAATCATATGTCTAAAGGCATCAAACAATTAGAAGATGATCGAAACTTACTGATGGCAGGTATTTCGCACGATTTGCGAACGCCATTAACTAGAATTCGTTTAGCGACTGAAATGATGTCAGATCTTGATGACTTTCTAAAAGATGGTATTGAGAATGACATTGATGATATGAATAATATTATCGATCAATTTATTGATTATTTACGTCATGACTCTAAAGATAAAGCTGAGTTAGGTGATTTGAATGCTTTAGTCGAAGAGGTGCTTCATGTTGAAACCCCTGCAACTCGACATATTGTCCATACTGCAAATGTCTGCCCCGATATACCTCTGCGCCATGTTGCCGTTAAACGAGCTTTGGCAAATTTAATTCAAAATGCGCTTCGCTATACCGAAGGCGATATTGAAGTTATTACAGGTTATGATAAAAAGAAAGGTTTTGCTTACTTCATTGTTAGTGATCAAGGGGAAGGAATTCCGGATGCTGACATTGAGCACTTGTTTCAACCCTTTACTCAAGGCGATAAAGCGCGAGGTACTGAGGGTAGCGGTTTAGGTTTAGCTATTATTAAGCGTATTGTTGATACGCATGGTGGTCGAGTTGAGCTAACAAATAAACCCGAAGGCGGATTACAAGCTAAAGTATGGTTACCGTTGAAGTTTTAACTAACTTAGGTTTTAACTAACTTAGGTTTTAACATACTAATTTAAAACATAAAAAAACCTGTTAGTTTTCACTAACAGGTTTTAATTTTCTCGAAACTCGAAACTTTGCTACAACTGCGGTCCTGCAGCAACAAGCGCTTTACCGTTATCAGTATCAGTAAACTTTTCAAAGTTATTAACAAAGCGATTTGCTAAGTTAACGGCTTTATTATGCCACTCATTAGTGTCTTGATAAGTGTTTCTTGGGTCAAGAATATCACCTTCAACACCCGCAACTGTGTTTGGTACTTCTAAATTGAACATAGGGATAACTGTTGTTTCAGTTTCATCAATTGAACCATCTAAAATAGCATCAATAATGGCGCGAGTCGCTTTAATCGAAATTCGGTTACCTGTGCCATTCCAGCCAGTATTAACTAAATAAGCTTCGGCGCCCGCAGCTTCCATACGTTTTTGTAAAACTTCAGCATATTGTGTTGGATGTAAGCTTAAGAATGCTGCACCAAAACAACTTGAAAAAGTTGGTGTTGGCTCAGTAATACCACGTTCAGTTCCTGCTAATTTAGCCGTAAAGCCAGATAGGAAGTAATATTCGGTTTGCTCAGGTGTTAATTTAGCCACAGGTGGTAATACACCGAAAGCATCAGCGGTTAAGAAAATAACTTTTTTCGCATGTCCTGCTCGAGAAACAGGCTTAACAATGTTATCAATGTGATGAATAGGATAAGAAACACGCGTGTTTTCAGTACGCGAATTATCATCAAAATCAATAGTGCCATTGTCGCTCACTGTAACGTTTTCTAGTAGCGCATCTCGACGTATTGCATTATAAATATCCGGTTCGTTTTCTTTACTTAACTTGATAGTTTTAGCATAACAGCCACCTTCAAAGTTAAATACACCGTTGTCATCCCAACCGTGTTCATCATCACCAATTAACTGACGCTTTGGATCGGTTGAAAGTGTGGTTTTACCCGTTCCAGATAAACCAAAGAATACGGCAACATCACCGTCTTTCCCAACGTTAGCACTACAGTGCATAGAAGCTATGCCCTTAAGTGGTAATAGGTAGTTCATCATGGAGAACATACCTTTTTTCATTTCTCCGCCGTACCAAGTTCCGCCAATTAACTGAATTTTTTCAGTTAAATTAAAGGCAACAAAGTTTTCTGAATTTAAGCCTTGTGCTTGCCAGTTAGGGTTTGTGGTTTTCGCGCCATTCATTACCACAAAATCAGGTTGGTAAGTTTTAAGCTCTTCATCACTTGGACGAATGAACATATTTTTTACAAAGTGTGCTTGCCATGCTACTTCCGTGATAAAACGCACTTTTAAACGCGTATCATCATTTGCACCACAATAAGTATCAACAACAAATAGGCGTTTGCCAGAAAGTTGCGTGGTAACTAAACCTTTAAGTTCAGACCACGTTTCTTGGCTCATGGCTTTGTTGTCATTTTTACCTTGATCAGACCACCACACCGTATCGCGAGTTACATCATCACGAACAATATATTTGTCTTTAGGTGAACGACCAGTAAAAATACCGGTATCAACATTGACTGCGCCAAGCTCCGTGACTACGCCTTTATCAAAGCCTTCTAGGCCTGCTTTTGTTTCTTCACTAAAAAGCAACTCATAAGATGGGTTGTAAACAATTTCTGCAACATCATTAATGCCGTATTGCGACAAATCAATTGAGTTTTCTTGGGCGGTCATAGCAAATTCACTCCTAAGGTATGACGAATATTAAGTTGTGGTTAAGTTTGAGTTTATTGTTGAAATAATGTGTAAAAGTTTTCATTGTGCTAATAATTCGACATTCTATTTGATATATGCACAAAACGAAAGTAAAAAATAACCTAAGATGAAAGTTTTCAGTATAAGCAACAGAAATAGTGAAAATGGCAAACTATATCTTGTTCGTAATTTTACAACAATAATAGCCATAGGGGCTGTGGGAAAGCAGAGGATCGACACTCTTTTAAGTAATAATTATCCAAAAGAGCATCAAAAAAGAAATTTCAGGGGTATAATGAAAGTTGATAATTAATGGCTATCTTTCGAAGTGAAACTTTTTAATTGTTCATTAAAAAAATCATAAGTTGTCAGGCAGTAATCACAAGTCATCGAAATTTTGCCTTTTTCAGCTAGAATCGCTTCAATTTCACCTGCTTCTATTTGAGCAATAGCAGCCAAACACTTATTGCTTGAGCAACCACAATGGTAACTGACGGTTTGTGGTTCAAACACGCTAACTTTCTCTTGATGATATAAGCGATAAAGTAGAGCTTCTGCCTCAAGTGAAAAAATTTCATCGTTTTTGATGGTGTTTGTGAGTTGAGCTATATGTTCAAAATCTTCTTGCTGTTGTTCTTTATTTTCACTACTGCCATCACCGTCAGGTAACAATTGCACTAAACTACCAGCAACTTGTTGTTTATCATCATCGCTAAATAACCAGACTTGCGTTGGAATTTGTGCTGAAACTTCAAAATAATGAGCAAAACATTGTGCAAGTGTCGGTTGGTCTAAAGAAACAACACCTTGATAAGCCTCACCTTGGTTAGGTTTGATAGTGATAATCATGTTGCCTTTACCAAGAAGTTCTTGCAATGAGCGTGCTCCATCGGCTTTCGATGCTTCTACAACTTTTGCAATACCACGTAATTGTTGATTGTTATCACCGTTAACAGACATATATCCCACAGGACCATCACCTTGTAATTGTACTGTGATGTCACCTTCAAATTTTAAGGTTGCAGTAAGCAAGCAAGTTGCTGCCATTAATTCACCTAACAATAGACGCACGCCAACAGGGTAATTATGGTTTTTAATTATACTTTGGTAACTCTGACTTAACTGTACCAACTCACCACGCACATGTCTGTCGTCGAATAAGTAGCGGTTAAGTGTATCTGTTGTGTTGGTGTCAGTGCTGATGTCAGTTATAGACATATTGATTACATCCTTTCTTTGAATTCTCGTAGTTTTCGACGTTGTTTTTTATCTGGTTTAGTGTCACTTGCTGGGCTAAGTAAAATACCCTGTTTGCGCGCAAGGCTATTTTTTTCTCTTGTTTCAATGCTTTTGGCAGTTTCTTGGTACAAGGTTTGAGCGAAAGTTGCATCACTGCGTTTGTCTGCCAAAGCGATTACTTCAATTTCCTTTTCATCAAAACCTTGACGAACTTTGATTGAATCACCGATACTCACTGCTTTTCCCGATTTGGCTCGTTGACCATTATAAAACACTTTTCCACCATCAATCATTTGTTTTGCTATAGCACGGGTTCTATAAAAGCGCGCTGCCCAAAGCCATTTGTCTAATCTGGTTGATGTAAGCTTATTGTCTTTTGTTATCGTCATATATTCAAGAAACCCATTACGTTAGTCATTCATCAATTATGATAGTCTTTTGACGACGATTTAGCTTTTATAAAAGCGCGCAGTCACTATCCTAACAGACGCATTCATCTAATCTGGTTGATGTAAGCTTATTGTCTTTTGTTATTGTCATATATTCAAGAAACCCATTACGTTAGTCATTCATCAATTATGATAGTCTTTTGACGACGATTTAGCTTTTATAAAAGCGCGCAGTCACTATCCTAACAGACGCATTTATCTAATCTGGTTGATGTTAATAATATTGAACTATTTTTATTTGATGTTGCCATAAAAGTGTATGTCTGACTTATATAAAGGAATGGCGGTCAATTTGGCAAAAAATAACATATTCCAGCATAAACTGCGCACTCTTTTGCTCCTCTTTTGTAAATAATAGGTAAAAAATGTGGACATTGCTTGTTGAGAGACTAATGGTCAAGTATTATCGATGGCTTGCATTATAAAATTACACGTATTTTACATTAAAAGGCTGAATTAAATAGCAGGCTTTAAATGAAAAGAATAAAAGAAGTTTACATAATTAATGGCATTATCAAATAATTTAACATCATTTTCAGCTGCTCTGGCCAAATTACCCCAACAAAAAATTGCGCAAGCAATGAGTGTGTTGCTGTTAATTTATATTGCGTTGGTGACTGCGAAAATTACTTGGCTAGTGGCTCCACAAGCGCCAATAGTGAACAA
>MAAC01008387.1_pt1 | contig 11338 bp, 10 predicted proteins | sample 1115981 | NCBI WGS metagenome assembly MAAC01 (sample SAMN04961126, study PRJNA320927) | seawater metagenome | isolation source: sample BD02T64 sea water enriched with oil for 64 days | place: USA:Gulf of Mexico | collected 2013-07-27 | reverse complement strand
AACAATCAGCTCAACACCTTTAATGCTTTGCTTAAAAACACTGGCAACCGCCTCTGGTAAATAAGTGGCGGCGTTGTAGCAGGGCATTATCACAGAGATAAGCGGTGTGCCCTGTTCCGGTATTGGGCCGCTATTGCGACTGTCTTTGTTAGCGTCCATATCCAGGCAGGGGGCTCTATGTGCGGGCTTGATTGTAAATGGGCAGGGCTTTTTCAACGACACTTGCCCAGGTGAATTGCTCGGCAAATTGTCGGCATTGCGTACGCTTAAACGTCTGCTTGCCGCTGATAAACTCCCGCAGCGCCTCGGTAATAGCTATTGTATCGGCTGTTGCGACAAAAAACCCACTGACACCTGGCATTACGGCTTCTGCTGCCCCAGCTTGTTCAACCGCTAGCGAGGGTACGCCACAGGCGGCGGCTTCAAGATAAACCAGACCAAAACCCTCGTGGCTAGTGGGCAGTACCGACGATGTTAAAACGAAGAGCTGGGATTCGGCGAGCTGTTGACGTAGTGCCTGTCGCGACAGGCTGCCGGTAAAATCGACTCTATCGGCAAGTCCGAGTTTTTCGGCAAGCGCTAGCAGTTCTTTTTTGGCGTAGCCATCACCGATCACCGTGTAGTGAAAGTCGTAATCCACCCGTAGCGTAGCGAGTGCTTCCAGTACCTTGTGAATGTTTTTTCGTGGTTCGGCCAGGCGGGTGATACTGATTAGACGCACGGGGCCTTGTTGATCCAGGCTGTTCAGGGGCACTTCAAGGAAAAAGGGATCAACGCCGACCAGTGCGGGCAGTGTTTTACCTCGGCAGCCGGGGTTTTGTTCCAGTAATACCTTCTCGGTATAGAGACTATTGGTCAAAATTAAATCAGCCTTGGGTAGCCAGTTTTGCAGCTTCTTTGCGGTGGTATTTTTCCAATAGCCATCAAATAATTTTTCAAAGCGCCGTAGGGGTTTTTCCCAGCGCCAAAGTGGGCCTAGGCGGTAGAGGGCTGGGGCCATGATGGGGCAATAGGGGCCGAGAAAATCATTGCCGTGTACCGAGACCACGACGGGCTTGTGGCTTTCTTCTGCAATCCAGGCATAGGTGGCATTCATGGCATGCCAGGCATCGATCGATGGGTCATCGAGCAGTGGGCGGTCGAGCGCGCGGCGCAGTTTTAATTCAGGTCGAATGCGCACACCCGGCAGTGATGCCTCTCCGCTGGCGTGCTCTCGGGTAAACACCGTCACCGGGTAACCCATAGCGGCAAGGGCCTGGGCATAGCCGAGGGCGTAGTTTTCAACGCCACCGATATCGGGGGGAAACTCCGGTGATACTATGCCGATATGAGGGAGAGACATGCGTTAATACCCTGTGCCCAGTACCCACTGGCGCGGGGGAATTTGCAGTGCTGCATTGCCAAGAGGCTGTTGCTTGCTATCGCGCCAGTTCATGAGTATTTCAGGTTTCCTTTCCCAGTGGACGTCGATAGTGTCCTGGCTGTGATTGACGATTAAGAGTTCTAAACCCTGTGGCTTAGCGAGGACAGCAATATTGAGCTCTTTATTGGCGGGCACCGGGTAAGGGCATTGCTGGGTAAAGGGTATGGCTTCACTATTGGTGCCCAGTAAAGATGGGGCCATGCCAAACCCAAGATCGTGGCATTCCAGCATCGCTTCCGCTAGCCACTGGCGGTATTTTACATCATCTTTTGCCAGGCAACGGTGATAGAGGGCTTCGACCCAAAAGCCCGTGGCATAACGCTTGCCCGGGGCTAGCTCGCGATAGCGCTGAATAAGCCCAATGTCGTGAGTAAAGGCCATTGCCTTATCGAGAATTTCATCCTGCAATTCACCGGGAAATGCCCGAGCATAGCGTGCTAAATCCATTAAATTAATGGTTTGATAATCGACAGCCCAGGTGCGGAGTGATAGCTCGCGATCAATATAGCCGTTGGGCATGACAAGGCGGGGAAAGCGGGCCTTAATATCGGGCAGTTTTTTGATCAAATAATTAGCGGCGATACGCTTAATGGCTCTCACCGGTGCGGCCAGCTGGCGGGCTTTATCGGTGGGTAGCAGGGTTAGGTTTATTGCCTGAAACAGGGGTTTGTATAGCCAGTTGGCGGATTGCAGAGCCAGTACCGTGCGTGTGGAGTCTAAGGCAGATTGTATTAATTGTGAATATTGCCGGTCACTCGTTAGCCCCTGGTAGCGATTGATCGCAATAGTGGTGTCAAGGTGGGTATTAAGCACCAGCATATTGGAGGGGCGTTTGCCCAGCGTTGTGCTTTTTATCCATTGGAAAGGTCCACTATCCATAGCCTTATCACTGAGCTCGAGGGAATCGTGTAAAAACCAGATGCCGCAATCGAGCGGGTCGTGGGTTTGGGCAAGAAAGGCGACCCCCTTTTCAAGGGCCGTTTTGACCTGATGGCAAGCTGTACGATCAAACTCATCCATCAACAGGTGCAGTGCACTGGTGTGCAGACGATAATGGCACTCCGTTTCATCCGTCCACATGCCGTGGTACCAGGCACCATCTTCCGCCTGGCGCTGTATCACAGAGAGAACAATTTGCTGTTGAAAAAAACGGTAAAGGGTTTTCCCCGTCGCTTGCTCAAGGCCTGAGTAAGCGGTGTATAAGGCGTGGGCCTCGTTTTCTGAAAAGCATTTCTTATTGTGTGGCCACGAAAATCGCAAATCGTAAACGCCACCATTAATTAAATGGCGATACAGATCGCCAGGCTTCTTGATACAGCCATGGGAGCCCCAAAGAAAAGAGCCCTGCTGCTCGGTGGCCGATAAAGCGCGTAACTGCTGAGCCAGGTTTTTGGCTGTGAACTTCCAAATACCTAAATCAAGCTTGGCGTTTTCAGGGCACAGCAGTTGTAAGCTGCTGTCGCCATCGCGCAGGGTGAGGCCAGAAATAAGCGCCGCCGTCTCATGGGTAATACTCTGGTCACTATTAATAGTGCGAACAGTGGGTGGTCTGGGTACCCAGTAAACAGGAGCAAGGGGATCATCCGGAATTCCTATATAGCCACCGGCCTCAAGCTGCGTGAAGGCATAAGCTTGATCACAGCGGATATTAAAGGTGCCGGGCTTAGAAAGACGGATAAAGAGGCATTGGGCCGAGGGTGTAAATTGATCAAGGGTGAATTCGGCTTGTTGGGTTTTGTAATGTGAGCGTGTGCACTCAGCCTGGCTGTACGTGGAGCATGGGGTGCCAGGTGGAGAAAATAGCGCTGTTAAAGTAGTCGAGGTCATGTCAAACAAAATCCATCGAATGCCATCCGTGGGGTGTTGGTAACCTTCTCATGTACGCGAAGCACCAAAGTTGTAGTAGTCAAAGGAGCTTGTGTTGAGTAGTTTTTGTATATGTTTGCCTTTTCTTACAGATGTAAAGTGTTCTAGCGTTTCCCGTTTGCCATCAGAATCAGGTGAAATATAGCGAGGGTGTGTGGCTTCTCTGTCATCATTGGCTGTTCCGCGAGCCGGCCAATGCTGGGAGTAAAGTGAAAGCTTTTCAGTGACATAACGGTTGTGAGGGTGGATGGGTTCGCGGTCTTTAATGCGAAGTATGTTTTCTTCACCGTAAGACTGCATGAATTTTTTATAGAGGGCTTGCTCAAGGTCGATACCTGGTATCGGTTCAAGTTCTAGAAAACAGTTGAGCATTTCAGGCGTGGTGCGAATGACAAAAATTTGTGTAGCGAGACTATCCCTGCAAGCCAATTTATAGTCTTTTCCGAAACTGCGTGCGATGTTTGCGTACACGCGTTCTAGTCCAAGTTTGATACCTGGGTTTTTAAGGTATTGAAATTCCAGTAAGTCTTCATCCCATGCAGAGGTGGCAATCATTAGGTCTTTGTTATTGTCCATTTCTGCAATTAAGTCATAAATGATATTTTCATCCATAATCCATGTGTCACCCTCAAGGTGTACGATGTATTCCGGTGAATACGTCTCCATGGCAAGCTTGATTGACTGTTTTAGCAGGTCCGAGGCCCCGTTCTGCAGGTTCTTTGGTGTGCATTGTAAATAGGCGTCTTCAATATATTGCTCATAATTATCACTGGAGCATGTATGCACTACTTTAAAAGGATGCTTATAGTTGAGCTTGATAATTTCCTGATTGATTCTTGCACAGTCAATTCTGTTGTAGGTGGTCATGCAGAGAACGGATTTTTGTTTTTTTATTTCCAAGGGTTTGTCCTATAGCTTGCGGCGCGAGTTTAGTCGCCAAAGAAAATGCTTGTTCAAAAAAATTGAAAATTTAGATAACATTTTCTCTTTGATCAGGGTTGGAGTTATTGATAATTCACTAATTGCTTTCGGCTTGTGGCCTTTGCCAATAAGTTTGTCAAACAATGAAAAATAATTTTCTGGTAAGTTGTCGATAGTATAGCCATTGCGCACAATGGCTTGCGAGTGTGCCGCTAGCTCAATTGCGTATTCTGGGTTGTTGATTAAACTTTCGATTGCTTGAAGCCATGCTGTTTTTGTGTTTTCAGCTAATAATCCGGTTTTGCCGTTTACTATGCAAGAGTTGTACGGCGTAGAATTGCTATATATACCTGGAATGCCAGCTGCTGAATACTCAAGCCATTTTATATTGCTTTTGCAGTCATTAAACGCAGTTTTATCAAGTGGTACTAGAGCCGCTTGTATTGATAAGCTTTTGAGTGTATTCGCATACTGTTTATAGTCACCCTGAAAATCAATCAGATCTACTGCGGGATTGTTCTCGAAAGCAGGGGGTAAATGGCCAAAAAATATTGCCCGTACCTTGCCTTGATGTTTTTTTAAAATTTCTAAAAGCGGAGCCTTGATAATATCCCAGTCAGATTGATGTGTTGAAGTACCGGCAATCAGTATGTTGAAATAATCACTTTTCATCTTTGGTGGTGATAAAAATAATTTAAAGTCTATGGTGTTTTTAAGAACATGTATGGGCTTGGTTGTGTGCTTGCAGAGTGATGTTTTTAGAATGTCAGTAGATGTGACTATCTGGTCGGCTGATTTTATAACCCACTTGATATAAGGCCTGCATTTTTTGAGATTCTTATGGCTTGTGTGGTTGCGAGGGATGTCAACAAATAAATCGTCTGTTTCGTAAATAATAGGGATGTTTAGTTTCAAAAGTTTTTTGATGGCTTCTGCAGTAAAAGGTGCGGGAAAATGTCGCTGAATAATAATAAGGTCAGCTGTCTTTGCATGTTCGATATTAAAGAACCATGCTGAGTTAATGTATTCTGCGCACCAATAGATGGCCCAGTTATTCTCGGTGAGTGGGCTGATAATCCTTATTATTGGACAGGCATGAGTCGTCGGGTTGAGTGAAAAAACAGCAACACTTTTATTCGTGTGGGTGGGTATGTTTGATTCTTTTTGTTGGCCGTTCATTTTTTCAACATTGGGATCTGCTGTTATTTGGTGTTTGGTCTTCAATAAGCAGCTTGTTGTTCTAGCACTGCTTTAGTTCAGTGTTATTTCCCTTTGCAATACCTGGTGCTGGTGGCTTGATTATTTGTTGCGGTAATGGGGTCACCCTGAGGCCCTTTATTAATAACTGTTTCGCTGTAATTTAGATAGTTGGTTTTGACGGCAGGAGAGGCGCTGCCGGGTGTTTTTCAACTATTCTGGTTGATGGAGATAAAGAGAATTTTGGCGGCTATGAAGAAGGCATACCTTTCCAGGCAACATTTGTTGCTATCAGGCGAAGTTCATCTTGTAAGGGTGCGTTGTCAGTTTTCGCAGTCACGCTAAAAAATTTCAGGCTTTCACCATGAAATAATACCCGGCCTTGTTGGTCGATAACAGCTACCCTAATCCCGTATGAACCGGGTACCAATGGGTAGTTGGGTATGTGTTGCTCAATTTCATGGGTGCCCGCAGGGAATGAAAAGTCTTTCTTTAATAGGGCGGTGGACTCGCCGGTTAAATATATAAAATCTGTAGTGTGGGTGCCAATATGAAACTCAGGCTGTGTAAGCTTTTTCTCTGATGTAAAGCGAATGCGAATTTTGAGAGTGCTACCCTCTATGATTGACTCGCTCGGCTCATCGTTTTCATCGAGTATATCGACCTGTTCGATGCAGACCTCGCCGGATGAGGTGATTCGAGCAGTTGAGTTGTCTTGTTGGCCACTGATTGTTTTGTTGTTGAGTTGGTAAAATTGGTCGCAGGTTGAATGGGAGTCGCCATCCGCAATAATTTGGCCCTGATTTAACAGTATGACTCGGCTACACATTCTTTCAACCTGGCGAATATTATGGCTCACCAGTAATACTGTGCGGCCCTGTTGATGAATAAGCTCTTCCATTCGATTAAAGCACTTTCTCTGGAAGGCCAGATCGCCGACAGCGAGTACTTCGTCAATAATCAGTATTTCAGCATCCATACTGGTGGCAATTGCGAAGCCTAGCTTTACCTGCATGCCAGAACTGTAGCGCTTGACAGGTGTATCAATAAATTTCCCGAGTTCTGAAAAGTCGATAATACTATCGACTTTATCGCGAATGGTCGCTTTAGGAATGCCGAGAATGGCTCCGTTAAGGAAGATGTTTTCGCGGCCCGTAAGTTCCGGATTGATACCAGCGCCTACTTCAATAAGGGGTGCGACACTACCACGAACACTAACTTCGCCATGGGTAGGTTTTGTAATATTAGCGAGGTGTTTAAGCAGGGTGCTTTTGCCCGCGCCATTGTGGCCAATAATACCGATTACCTCACCTTTCTCGACAGCAAAGTTAATGTCATCGAGGGCTTTAAAGTTTTCTCTATGCCAGGTGTTTTTACCGCGTAATTTTGCCAGCGTATGACGCAGGGTGTCTTTGGCGCTGGTGAGTGTGCCAAGGCTGTATTCTTTGGTCAGGTGTTTGACTTCTATAATGGGGGCCATTGTATATCTCAGGTGTCGTCAGCTTTATATAATATCGGCGAACCAATCTTCCGCTTTTTTAAAGTACAGATAGCTCAAGGGTAATAAGACTATGGTGGCGATAAAGCCGGGTAGTAATGAGTTGAAATCGGGTGCCTGGCCTTGCAGCAGGCATCTCTGAAAGCTATCGATAATACCTGCCAATGGGTTGATGCGTTTGACCATTCTCCTGCCGCCTGCTCATCCAGCAGCTTGGTTTTGACCAGGCTCAATGGATATATCACCGGCGAGGCGTACATGGCGAGGGATAGTAGTACGGGCAATGCCTGGGCCACATCGCGATAATAGACGTTGAGGGCAGAGCCGAAAAGGCTGATCGTCAACGCGACGAGCATGGTGTAAAAAATAATGAGGGGTACCCACAGGGCTTGTAGGGTGGGGAGCATTTGGTAGTAGATCATTAGCGCCGCTAATATCAGAAAGCCAATCGCCAGCTCTACCAGCTTGGTGACCATGGCGGTGAGAGGGAATACTTCTCTCGGGAAGTAGATTTTTTTAATCAATGCGGTGTTACTGGTTATGCTATTAACCCCCTCGGCAGCGGATTCCTGAAAAAATATCCAGGGCATTAATGCCGCGAAGGTGAGGATGGGGTAGGGGATGTCATTTGTTTCAATGCCAACAAAGCTTTTGACAAGTGTGAAGATCAACATCAGCATGACGGGTTTTATCACCGCCCATAATAGTCCGAGGTAGGCTTGCTTATACCGTACGACGATGTTTTTTTTAGCGAGAGCTAGGATGAGCTCACGATAGTTAAATAGGTTTCGAGCAACAGATATCATAAGGGCTTGTCTTTAATGGGTCTTCTTGACTTGATCGGAGATGAGTTTTTCTTGCCTATCCTTTCAGATATGTCCGTAGGTCATCAATCAATGACGGTGTTTGTAATACGGGTGGCTCGAGTTTTTCTGTGCTTTTAATCAGGCTAACAATTTCATTAAGATTGTCAGTCCAGGTAATGTTACAGATACTGGCGATTTTGGATAAAAACTCTACCTGGTGGTTATCGGCAAGTTGAGTGTTTGCAACGGCAATAAAGCGCTTTTTCCTGCGAATAAGGTCTGTAACCGTGCCTGTGCCGCCATGTGTTATAACGAGATCGGCTTCGTCGATTAAGCTATCGATACTTTCTTTGAACTTGAAGTGCTCGCAATTCTTTGGCACGTAATCGCCATTGCCAATCTGGCATATAACCTGTTCGTTGATTTCTTTTTTGAAGACGGCGTTATCGACCACTCGTATGAGATCCTCAAAGGGTCCTGAGCTACCTGTTGTCACGAGAATCATATGATCGTACCTTTGTAAATACTACTGCGATACTTGTCGTCCAATTCTGGCCATTGAACGTAGAACTTATTGCATAAGTGGAGGCGATCCAGGATTTTTCCTGTTAATGAAGGCTTTTCAACACGTGTAATACTGTCGATGTATATAGTCTGTTTTTTCTTTAGTTTTGCCGCTATAAATAATGGGACGGCGATTGAAGACGCTACACATATGACATAGTCAGGGTTGGTAGTCGCCAAAATGCTTCTGCACTCTTTGTATGTGTCAATTAAGCGCTTTATAACGTCTTTTATATTATTGCTTGAAACAGTGCCGATAGAGTGAACATGATGGATTTTATCCTTGCCCGGCTTCTCGTTGAGATTCAGTTTTTCAATAATACCAACGGTATCGTAAGGTACGATGATGGAGATATCGAATTCGTCAATTAAGGATTGAAGCACGGCATTGGATTGCCACATGAATCCTCCGCCTGATATCGTCATAAGTATTTTGGTCATTAGTTTGTCCCTTACACTGTTTGACGCTAAGCCATTTTTTCGTATACGTCACAAATTGATTTTACATGTTGCTTGACGGCGAAGGTGCCCATGGCATGCGTGCGTGCGGTATCACCAAGGGTTTTGGCGACCTTTTTGTTTTCGTAGACAGACCTAATCTTATTGGCGAGGTCTGTAGCACTACCTGCCTTGAACAGTAAGCCGGTTTCTCCGTGCCTGATCATTTCAGCCGCACCACCATGGTCGGGGCCTATCAAGGGACGGCCCATGGCCATGGACTCTATCACCACTGTACCCAGGGGTTCGGGGGCGGTAGAGGCTGAGACCACAATGTCGAGACCACTGTAAACCATTGGCATGTCGCTGACATGACCGGTGAAGATGATGCAGTCATCCAGGCCTTCATCTATTACGCGTTTTTTGAGCATTGCTTCGTAGGGGGTACAGTCGTCAGGAGTGCCGCCAATGATGAGCATTTTTAAATTGGGGGCCGTGTCTTTTAAAGCCTTAGCGGCATCGATAAATATTTCTTGCCCCTTCCAGGGGATGAGCAGGCCAACGAGGCCAACGGCAAAATCGTTGTCGCTTATGTTGTGCTGTTCGCGGAAGGGCGCGCCGCTGATGGCGGGGTTGAGGCCATCGAGTTCGAGTCCGTCGTAAATCACGCTAATTTTTTCTGCGGCGACATTGAGCTTACCCTGGATGTTTTTTGACACCCAGTGCGAGACGGGAGTGAAATGATTGGGTAGGCGAAATGCCCATTGCATCAGGCGGGTGCCGTCTTGCTGGCCACGCACATGGCAAACACTGGGGATGCGCAGGACTTTTGCGACTAACAGTGCGGCGCGATTGCACAGGGGTTCGTTATTGGCGTGTATCAGGTCGGCCTTAAAACGCCAGGCTGTGTACAGTAGATGGAGGAAAAAGGGCAGGAAATTGAACAGGTCGTCGGCGCGGGCTAAGACCTGGTTAACGATGAAGCGCAGGCCGGGGACTTTATCGATCCAGCCAATGGGGTCTATTTTTCTGTGGGCACCGACGATATCGATGTGGCGGTCGGGGATGTGTTGCCATTGGGCTTCGTTGGCGATTTCTCGATACTGCGGGCCGGTGCGACCAGTGACGACCATCGGGGTAAAGCGTGTGCGGTCGAGGTTTCTCACCAGATGCCGCAAGCAGATGATAGCGCCGCCGTAGCCGATACCATTTTCGACGTAGAGAATTTTTTTCGGTGCGTTACTTGGCATTATTACGATTACTGTCGGGGTTTAATTGAGTACCCGGGTTCCTTGTTAGTGGTTGTGCAATGCTCATCTATTGACTGCGATAAGCTTTTGAATTAATACGACTTGTGCGGAATTCTATGGGATTGTCTGCACTAAGTCATGTGCCAACGTTATTTTGGGCGATATTTTAGCAGCCTGCATTCCCGATTCTTACAAACCAGTGACCGATGGCTTTATTCGGGGGCTTACTGGGCGGTGCTGATGTTTTGTTGCTTCAGCACTTTTAGTCTTGTAATCAAGGTCTTTGGCAACAGGCATGCCGTGACGTACAAAAGTGCGCGTTTGCTAAGGTGCGCTTTTAAGCTGGATGTAAAAACGTTGCGGGCCTGCCGGTAGTTGCCCTGGCTAAAATGCCAATAACCCAGATCGGCGAGGGCAGAGGCGCGCAATGTGCTGGGTTTTACACCTTGCCGCCGCAGTTGCTCTGCGCCGTATTGGCCAATTGAGCCCATGACTTTAACCAGGTCTTCCAGCATCGGGCCGGTGTTTTGCGTGGCATTGGCACCGTGTTGACGGCGATACATGAGTCGCTGGGGCAGGCAGGTGATGGGGTGGTGGCAGGCTATTTTGGCCCACAGTTCAAGGTCTTCACCAAAGCGAATGTCGGGATTGAAGCTGCCGGCTTGCTTGAGTGCGGCTTGCTTGACCAGTACGGTGCCGGTGGGAATAAAGTTCTTCTCGATCAGCGCGGTGAGCGCATTATTGAGGGCTCGCCCCTTTAATGTTTGAAACTGGCCGAGTAGCCGGTGCTTTGCCAGCATAGATTCAATTAGCACATGGCCCTGCTCGTCGGTTTCAGCCATGTCGCCGGCGATGAGCTGCAGGCTGGGTTCGCGTTCAAGGGCGGCAAGTTGCAGGGCAATCTTGTCCGCTGGCCAGCGGTCGTCGGCGTCGAGAAAAGCAATCCAGTCGCCACTGGCCGCCTCAATGCCCCGGTTGCGGGCGCTGGAGGGGCCCTGGTTTTGTTGTTTGATGTAGATAAGCTTGTCGCTCTTCTGGGCTATGGCTTTAACCAGGGTTTCGCTATGGTCGCTTGAGCCATCGTCGACAACGATGATTTCATCCACCGGGTGAGATTGCGCAAGAATGCTGTCAATAGCCTCTGTAATAAAGGCAGCGTTGTTGTAGGTGGGGATAACGGCGCTAATTTTCATCGCTCAGTTAGCCTTCGCCGGTGTAGCCATCGGGAAGTGCCACATGGCTGACTACATAGCGGTGCTTGCCGGATTTCTCCGGCGGAATACTATTCATTTTATTTAAATTAATGTCGGTGCTTTGGCCCAGGCGTTGTTTGAGCTGGGTGGTGATGGCCTGTTCGGCCGTTTGTTGCCAGCGG
>MAAC01009870.1_pt1 | contig 11350 bp, 9 predicted proteins | sample 1115981 | NCBI WGS metagenome assembly MAAC01 (sample SAMN04961126, study PRJNA320927) | seawater metagenome | isolation source: sample BD02T64 sea water enriched with oil for 64 days | place: USA:Gulf of Mexico | collected 2013-07-27 | reverse complement strand
GCGGCCATACTTTTTTCACGGCCTTTAATGCCAATATTCTGCCGGGTTTTCAGGGGCAGCCGACGCATAAGGCCGAGCAACAAAGGATTGCGAATACGGCGGCGAAACTTTTGATAGGCGACATCATCCGTGCACAGGGTATCGCCGTGCAGTACGAGTACCTGCTCGTTACCGAGTGAAACCAGGGCGTGATCTTTCAGCAGGCTAGCGCCGGTCTCCCGGGCAAAGCGTTTGCCAACGGCAAAGTCGCGATTGCCGTGGAGGAAGTACAGTCGTGTACCACCGTCGGTAAGGGCGCGCAGGGCACGAATGACTTGTTGGGAAAGGGCGGCGGGGTCGTCATCGCCAATCCAGGCTTCAAACAGATCGCCGAGAATATAAAGCGCGTCGGCCTCTGCCGCATCACTCAGCAGAAAATGGAAGAAGGCGGCGTTCACCTCGGGGCGCTCGGCACAAAGGTGGAGGTCGGAAATAAACAGGGTGGTCAACGGGGAAGCCGCTCCGCGAGTGTGCAGCGAACCTCCCCGCTCAACTTAAAGCGCCGCGTAGGCGTCGGAGATAGACGTACTCTCGATCACTACGGTCTCTGTGGGTACATCCTGGTGGGGGCCCTTGTTGCCGGTGGCCACCGCTTTAATGACATCAACCACGTCCATGCCGTCAACGACCTTGCCGAATACCGCATAACCCCAGCCCTGAGCGGTGGGTGCTGTGTGGTTGAGGAAGTCGTTGTCGGCAATGTTGATAAAGAACTGTGAGGAGGCAGAGTCAGGCACCATGGTTCGGGCCATAGCCAGCGTACCAGTGGCATTACTGAGGCCATTATCGGCTTCGTTTTTAATCGACTCGCGGGTGCTCTTTTCGCTCATGTCTTCGTTCATACCGCCGCCCTGAATCATAAAACCGGGGATCACGCGGTGAAAAATAGTGCCGGCGTAGAACTCATCGCGACAGTACTGCAGGAAGTTGGCGGCACTGATGGGCGCTTTGTCAAAATCCAGCTCAATGGCAATGTCGCCGTGGTTGGTGTGAAGAGTAATCATATTTTGGCCTGCACTGTGGGAGGGTGGGAACTACCTGGGAAGGCGATGATAAGGGCTTTGCGGGAAGATTGGAATAATCGGTTTATCAAAGCCGCTTGGGGCCGGTATAATTCGCGCCTGATTTTGCTGGCGGTGGCCTGGCGACAAAATATTGTAGGTGTCAGCATGTACAAAAGAAGCCTGGTCCTATCGCTTATATTCTTATTTGTTGCGCTGCTGTCCCTGATGGCCATGCAGGCCCTGGTGTTTTTTTTCGTTCTGGGTCTTGTCTTGTGTGCCTACGCGAAGCTGAAAGGTAAGCCGCGGGATAGCTTTGCTTTACTGTCGGGCCTGGTCGTACTCACCACAGCGCTGACCATGTTTTTATTGGTGTTGGCCCTCAAGGCATGGCTGCTGGGTGCTCAATAAACGCATTATAAGGGTGCCCAGTGCTACTTACGGCAGGAAATTTACGCAGTCCGCTGATCCGACATTTGCGCACTATAATATTCACTTTAGTTACTAACAGAAGACCATAAATGGACGATTCTAGCACCGCCGACAAGCCGCTCAACTTTATTCAGCAAGTGATAAAGAGTGATCTGCAATCTTCTGTCACCAACGAAGTTGTCACCCGCTTTCCCCCCGAGCCCAATGGTTATTTACACATTGGTCACGCCAAGGCGATTTGCGTCAATTTTGGTCTCGCGGAAGAGTTCGACGGTATCTGCCGCTTGCGTTTCGACGACACCAATCCCGACAAAGAAAGTGACGAGTTCGTGCAGGCGATTATTGAAGACGTGCGCTGGCTGGGCTTTCAGTGGCAGGGCGAGGTGCGTTATGCCTCCGACTATTTTGGCCAGCTCTACGAGTGGGCGCTTGCTTTAGTCAATGCCGGCAAGGCTTATATCTGCGAACTAAGTCCGGAGCAGACCCGAGAATATCGTGGCTCTCTTACCGAGCCGGGTAAAAACAGCCCCTATCGCGAGCGTCCCGCCAGTGAAAGTCTCGCTCTCTTAGAGCAAATGCGCAGCGGCGATATTGCCGAGGGCCTGATGACCCTGCGTGCCAAAATCGATATGACGGCCCCGAACATTAATCTGCGCGACCCGGTGTTGTACCGCGTTAAGCGCGTGCCCCACCATCGCACCGGCAGTGAGTGGAGTATTTATCCCTCCTACGATTTTGCCCACGGTCAGGAAGATGCTATCGAAGGCGTGAGCCACTCTATTTGCACCCTGGAGTTTGCCGACCACCGGCCCCTGTACGAGTGGTTTATCGATAACCTGCCCGTACCGGCTAAACCCCGGCAGTTTGAATTCGGTCGCCTCAATTTAAATTACACGGTGACCAGCAAGCGCAAACTGCGCCAGCTGGTTGAAGAAAATATCGTCGATGGCTGGGACGACCCGCGTATGCCGACGCTCTCGGGCCTGCGGCGTCGCGGCGTGACCGCAACAGCGGTACGGGAATTTTGCGACAGTCTGGCGGTGGCGAAAACGGATGGCACCGTTGATATGGCCCAGCTCGATCATTTTATTCGCCATGACCTGAACGACAATGCGCCACGAGCCATGTGCGTACTCAATCCACTAAAGGTGACATTGACCAACTGGGTGGAAGGGGAGGTCGAAACACTGACTGCCCCCTGCCACCCCAATCGTGAAGAGCTTGGCGAGCGTACCTTACCTTTTGGCCGCACCCTGTATATCGACCGCGCGGACTTCAGCGACGACACCACTTTATCGCGCAAGAAATTTAAGCGTCTGGTCCTCGGCCAATTTGTCCGTTTACGTGGCGCCTATGTGATTAAAGCCGATGGTGTGGTGACGGATGAGGCCGGTGACATCGTCGAAATTATTGCCAGCATCGTGCCCGGCACCGTCGGTGAAAACCCGCCCGAGGGGATGAAGCCCCGTGGTGTGATTCACTGGGTCAGCGCCGCGCACAGCATCGATTGTGAGGTGCGCCTTTACGATCGCCTGTTTAACGAAGCCGATCCCGATGGCGGCGATAAACACTTTCTCGACAGTGTGAACCCCGAGTCTCTCGAAATACTACAGGGCTGTAAGGCGGAACAGAGTTTGTCGAGTGCTACGGCGCAGGATCACTACCAGTTTGAGCGCGAGGGCTATTTCTGCCTCGACAGCCGTTGCGCCAGTGAAGGCAAACCCGTGTTTAATCGCACCATTGGTTTGCGTGATAATTGGCAGCAGAAAAAATAAATTAATCCGCAGGTTTTATTTTAACGCTGTGTTTTTAATACAGCGAAAGGTGAGAGAAACAAAATGGCCCTACAGTTATACAACACACTAACGCGCAAGAAAGATCTCTTTAAACCGCTTAAGCCCGGCAAAATTGACCTCTACGTTTGCGGCATTACGGTGTATGACTACTGCCACATTGGCCACGCCCGGGTGCTGGTCGCCTTTGATGCCATTACCCGTTATCTGCGCTCCCAGGGCTGGGACGTCAACTACGTACGCAATATCACCGATATCGACGATAAGATTTTGCGCCGTGCCGATGAAAATAAAGAGCTCTACACCGACCTCACCACACGCATGATAGAGGCGATGCACGACGATGAGCGTGCCTTGGGTATATTACCGCCCAATCTTGAACCCCGTGCCACTGCCCATATGGACGATATTCTCGCCATGGTGCAAACCCTGGTCGACAACCACTACGCCTATCGGGCTGATAACGGCGATGTTTACTATCGCGTCAAACGCTTCCCCGATTACGGCAAGTTAAGTAATAAAAACCCCGACGAATTACTCTCCGGTGCGCGGGTTGAAGTGAGCGCTGTGAAAGAAGACCCCCGCGACTTTGCCCTGTGGAAAGCGGCCGATGAAAGCGAAGCGGGCTGGCCCTCGCCCTGGGGCTACGGTCGCCCCGGCTGGCACATTGAATGCTCTGCCATGTCCACCTGCCTGCTGGGTTCGACCTTTGATATTCACGGCGGTGGCCCCGACCTACCTTTCCCCCATCATGAAAACGAAATTGCCCAGAGCGAAGCAGCGACCGGTAAGCACTTTGTCAATTACTGGATGCATGCCGGCGCGGTGCGGGTCGACAACGAAAAAATGTCCAAGTCGCTGAATAATTTTTTCACCATTCGTGACGTGCTGGAAAAATATCACCCCGAAGTGGTGCGCTACTTTTTATTGTCCAGCCACTATCGTAGCCCCATTAATTACTCCGAAGCTAATTTGATTGAAGCACGGCAGGGGCTAGAACGTTTTTATTTCGCCCTGCAAAACTTTGCCGACGTTACGCCAACACCACTGGCTGAACTTCAGAGTAATACCTATTACCAGCGCTTTGTTGCGGCCATGGATGATGACTTCAACACCCGTGAAGCCTTCTCGGCAATGTACGATTTAGTGCGGGAACTGAATACCGTTGCCGGTGATGACCAAGCCAAAGCGCAAGCTCTCGCGGCAGAACTAAAAGCCCTGGGTGGCATTCTCGGTGTATTACAGGAAACCCCCGATGTTTTTCTGAAAGGCTCCGCAGCAGACGGTGAGGGTTTGTCTGACGCTGATATTGACGGGCTTATCGCTGAACGCGAAGCGGCGAAGCTGAATAAGGATTACGCCCGAGCCGACGCAGTGCGCGAAGAATTAAAAGAGCAGGGCATTGTGCTTGAAGATTCCCGCGAGGGCACGCGCTGGCGGCGGGCCTAGGGCTGCTGCGAAAAGATAGGGTGTCCAGGGATGCTTGTCCCCGGTCTTTTTGTTAGGGGCTCTTTTTCGCTAATGCACAAATAACGAGATTTTGAGGCCGAACTTAGATGCGCCCCCACATTTTTAAACACTCGAAAACTTAGCGAAAATTTCTCCAGCGCCTTTGGCGCGGCGTTAACACAAAGTAGTATTGATGGGTTGTAGCTCTATGATTTTAAGTTGGCAAGAAAACAAGTCGCCGGACGAGTGTTCTGAAAGCATTGTCCATCACTCGGAATATGCGGGCACAGAAGAGCCGGGTATTCGCTTGGCATTGGCTGAATGTGTTGAGAAATCCATAAGCCTTCTGCACACGAACATTAACGATGAGTCGCTCTACCTGTTGTTAGAGTGGTGTACTGCATCGTCTATTCTTAGCATTGTGGTGACGGATAGCACGAAAAAAATTGACTCTCCCCAGGTGGTGAAATGTGGTTTTTCCAGGCTTGAAGCTGAAGATCTTCAGTATTGGCTTGGAGATTATTTTACGACCTGTGAGTCATTTATGCGTTATTCATTGGTTGCGGCATTTCATAGTCAAACAAGAGTAGAAAGTGCCTTGCTGTGAATGTTGTGGCAAGGCTCGGAGGTCTAGCAATCCAGGATCCCTGATTCAATAGGATCTTTGGCTCAATTTTTCGATCTTCAGTGATCTTGGCTGTTTACTTTATCGGCTGGGTGGGGAAATAAATAGCCACGCGTAATCATGGTGTGAAGCTGATTGCTGGTAGTCAGCATGTCGAAACCGTTTTACTGCGGTGATGGAGCTGCCCTAAGCACCGCACCTACAGGCTAGAAGGGTATTACCTTGGCGTTCTGTCAATGGGAGCGGACTAAAGTATGAAGTGGATTATTTCAATGATAATGGTAGCGGGGCTGGTGCTGACTATCTACAGTGCTTCTATGTACTTTCAGTCAGGTGAGCTGGTCAATTCTATATCCTTGGCTAAAATCGGTAGCAGTACAGAGACGGTTGAGCTATCCCCAGAAATGAGTCCCCTTCGCGTGCTTCTCAATACCCGTTATGTGAGCCGAACCCGCAACGCATCGGTTAATTTTTATGATTATGAGGTGCGAATCTCTGCGGCCCAGAGTGCGCCAGTTTTTACAAAAGCTGGCGTCTTTTCTTTACACAGGAAAAGCGAGGATATCCCTGCCAATGAGCTCTCAAGGCCACAGCGACGAACCCACAGTCTGGGTGTTTTCTCTGTGGATAGTCGTCAAAGCTACAGCGTGCTGGCCCAGCTAAAAAATAGGCAAGCTGATATTAGTCGTGCAGATATTGAGATACGACGCAATGTTGAAACTCAGTTGCCCTTATCGTTCTGGTTGGGTTTAGTCGTGTTGTTTGGTGGTATAGGGCTGGGGTTTTTTGTCAAAGAAAAACCCAGCTCTGCAGTCATTGATGATTGATGACTTTTAATTGCCTGCCTGCCTGCCTGCCTGCCTGCCTGCCTGCCTGTGATGGGATGTTTGGCCTATTTTTGTAGGATAGCCACACGTATCGGCATCAGGAAATTTGCACCATCGGCGCCCATATTCAGCGCAAATTGATCTTCCACCTGTTGTTGCAGTTGCGGTGACAGGGCGTGTTGGGTGTGGGTCACCTTGATGATTTTATTTTCAAAATCCTCAAAGTTTTTAAAGCTCATGGGTGAATTAAAGTTTACCTCTTCAAGCCGTGTTAAGGATTTATTGCCAAGGGCTTGCTCGATGGCCTTCTGAGCGGCAGCCCTGACTAACTCCTCGTCGTGAAACAGACGTAGCACCTCGTTGAAATCACCGTTAAACACGGGTTCTGAAATATAGGCAATGCCACCGGGCTTTAAAACGCGCTCGACTTCGCGCAAGGCATCTGCCATCAATTCTGTGGGCACGTGATGCAGAGACTTAAACATAAAGATAATGTCGAAAGAGGCGTCGTCAGCGGGGATCTTTTCACTGCCGGCAATAATGAAGGTGACATTGGGCAGATCGTCGATTAAAAGGTTTTTAGCGTGCTGAATCTCATCCACTTCCGTGGCAGTAATTTTTCGGCCCGTCCCGCCAGTGGCGATGAGGCGAGTGATGTCAGCTTTGCCGCAACCTAGCTCCAGTATATTTTTATTATCGAGGGGCAGCTGTTCGTAGATTTCCCGCTCGCTGCAGCTGGTATTGTTGAATTGAGATAGTTTCATTAAAAACCTCTGAATTGTTATTCAGTAATAAGACTCCCTGAGTATTGAGCCGATTCCTTCCTTTACATCAACAACGCCCGAAATTTCCGGGCGCTGAGCCTTCTAGTACAAACCTTAACCGGGTAAGCCGCCGGATTGCTTTGCACCGTCGAGTGCCTTGCAGTTGGTGGCCCAGTCATAGCCAGCAATAATTCGCTCACAACGGGTTTCAATAAGATGCTTCAAGCCGGGGTCAGTGAAGATGTAAAACTGATCTTCCTGTACCGCTTCCAGTACCAGATCGCCAACAATATCGGGGGCCAGGCCACCGGCCAGCATTTCAGCCGTTTGATCTTTGTCGCTCGCGGCCACAGCACCGCCGTATTCTTCAGGTCGGTTGCGGGCGGAATCACCAATATTGGTGGCGACAATACCGGGGCAGAGCACCGAGGCGCCAATATTATGTCGGCGGTGATCGGCGGCAAAGGTTTCCATCATGCCGACCACGGCAAACTTGGTGGCGTTGTAGGGCCCAGCACCGCGCAGCCCGACCATGCCCGCCATCGATGCGGTGCTGATCACATGACCGCCTTCGTCCTGCGCGAGGATGAGTGGTACGAAGGCCTGTAAGCCATAGACCACGCCCCACAAGTTGACATCCACCACCCAGTTCCAGTTGCGCATGCTACAGGCCTCACTGTAACCGCCCACGGCAACGCCAGCATTGTTGCAGAGCACATGGACTTTGCCGAAAACCTCGATAGTCTTATCGGCCGCAGCCTGCACGGACTCCATACTGCCAACATCGACCTGTACACAGGCGGCTTCACAGCCCTTGCCTTTAAGTTCGTCGACAGCCTTCTGCGCCGCCTCAAGTTGAATGTCGCCAATCATCACCTTCATGCCCGCCGTTGCAAATGCACGCGCCATACCCAGGCCCATGCCGCTGCCGCCGCCAGTGATAAAGGCTACTTTTCCTGCTACGTTTTCCATTATTATTTCTCCGTTTGGTTTGCCGTTAGTAAGTGGCAAACCCTTGCTAAGTGAAGCGGGGGGTTCGGTTTTGATGTTGCCCCGCTGTTATTGTGAATTGTTGGGGGCTGATAGCTTTGCTCAGGCGGGGTCGCGGGTCAAGTGACAACTTATTGCCTTATTTTCGCCTGCGATGATGGGGCAAGTCAGAGAGTCATGGCGTAGCGGCTGCCTTCAGTGCTTCGGTGTTCTCTGATTAACTATTACTGCATGGGGGAGGATTGTTCTCTGGATTATAAATAATGTCATTTGCCCAAAAAACACCTCTTACACCAAGACCGAGTAGAAACAGCAGCAGGAAGAAAAAAATATAGGGTTTGAATTTTGCAGAGCGACCATATTTGCATTTGGTTTTCTTCAGCACCTTCTCGCCTGGAAGAGGGTTTTGCCCTAGACGAATGACTTTGAAACTTCTGGGCCCCTCAATGGCAAAAAGAGTTAAGGCTGCAGCTATTGGAATGGCAACGAATGTAAAATAAAAGACGACGTGAGTGCCTGTGAAGTAGCCATAGTCCAAGCAGTGTGAGATTTTTGCGTATTCCTCAAACCATGGAAAAAACCAAAACTTTGTTGCGACAAAGAGTGGCATAGCCCAGATTGAAAGTTTGACGATAATTAAAAGCCGTTCTTTTTTTGTATATTCTGGTGCGTATTCACTCATAGGGAGTTAACGACCGATCGACTGCAGCGCTTGTAGTAGGCTGGATGAGAATGCTTTTTCACTAGGAGTAGTTGGTCTTTCCGTCGTTAAATTGGTGTGTACATAAAGGCATGCTGATAGTACTAAGTTCCGGTCGACAGGTTTAGTTCTTTGATGCCTCGTTACGAGCCTTGGCTAACATGGCCCGTGCCACACCCGAATCATTCTGCCGCCCCAGTTGCGTAATAATATAATCACCGGCCTGCACGAGCTTCTCAAGATCAATGCCGTGCTCTATACCCATGCCATTCAGCATATACACGACGTCTTCAGTTGCCACATTGCCGGTTGCGCCGGGTGCGTAGGGGCAGCCACCGAGACCAGCCACGGAGCTATCGATAACCGCGACACCCAACTCTAAGGCGGCGTAAATATTAGCCAGTGCCTGGCCATAGGTGTTGTGGCAATGCATGGCGACTTGCTGGATGGGAATGGCGCTGGCGACGGCGTCGATAATGGCTTTGGTTTGCCCGGGTGTGGCAACGCCGGTGGAGTCGCCGAGGGAGACTTCGTAGCAGCCCATGTCGAGTAGGGCTTTAGATAGCGGGGCGAGCGTGGCGGGTTCGATAGCGCCCTGGTAGGGGCAGCCGGCAACGACGGAGATATAGCCCCGTACATCGAGGCCTTCGGCGCGGGCAACTTTGGTGAGTTCGCTAGCGCGGGCCAGGCCCTCGGCAATAGTGCAGTTGGTGTTCTTTTGACTGAAGGCTTCGCTGGCGGCGATAAACACGGCGACTTCGGTAACGCCCGCTGATATCGCTCGCTCAAGGCCGCGCATATTGGGTGTGAGTGCGGAATAGGTGACGCCGTTTTGCCGCGTCAAGGTGCCGAACACGGCTTCGCTGCCGGCCATTTGTGGCACCCACTTGGGGCTGACAAAACTACCGCTTTCAATGGCCGATACACCGGCAGCGGCTAGCTGTTCGATGAGTTCGACCTTGGTGGCAGTGTCCACCGGGGCGGGTTCATTTTGCAGGCCGTCGCGGGGGCCAACTTCAAAAATTTTAACGCGCTTTGGCAGGCTCATACATTTTGCTCCGGTTTTCGCAAATTAGCAGGTCAGATGAGAAAGGATGCCCTTCACTTATGACGCGCTGTAAATACTTCCCTGTACGCTCGGTGTCGGCATCCATGCCTCCTACGGTCATCAGTAAAGAGCACCCTTCCTCTTTTGAGTACTTAGCCTTACTCGCTATCAGCCGCTTCAAACTTAACCAGCTCTGCGCCGCCGTCCACTAAATCGCCGGGCTGGCAATAAAATTCAACGATGGTGCCATCGGCGGGGGCGCGAATGGTGTGCTCCATTTTCATCGCTTCCATAATCACGATGGCCTGATCTTTCTTCACCGTGTCGCCGGCTGCCACGGGTAGGGCGACGATGGTGCCGGTCATTGGCGCGTTAAAGCCCGCTTCGGCTTCGTCGTCCTGGTCGCCGTAGTCGGGTTCGACGAGGCTGAATTGCAGGGCGGCGTCTTGCGTAAAGAGGCTATAAATACCGTCGTGAGTGACTACCGAGGCGTGAATACGGTGGCCGTCGACGTCGGCGTGCAGTTCATTGCCGTTCAGTGTGCCGCTGAGTTGAATGTTCATCTCGGTGTCGGCACCGGGTGTACTCAGGGTAAAGCGACCGGCGCTAGTCTCTTCGGCAAGCACGGTGACTTCAGTGCCATTAATCAGTAACGGGAAGTCGTGCACATTGGCACTGCCACTGCGCCAGCCATTCGAGGCATGCCAGGGCGAGTGGGGGTCGCTGCTTTGCGAGGCGATATCAGCCGTATCCTGATTGCGCTTGAGAATCAAAAAGAGGGTGGCCAGCGGTACGTAGCGTTCCAGCTCGGCTTCGTTCTTGTGGAAGATCAGCTCGCGGTGCTTTTCGATAAAGCCGGTGTCGAGGTCGGCTTTGCGGAAGGGCTCAGACGTCGCCAGGTTGTAGAGGAAGTCGACATTGGTGGTCATGCCGCTAATGCGGTATTCGCTCAGGGCCTTGGCGAGGCGGCTTAAAGCGCGGTCGCGATTCTCGTCCCAAACGATGAGCTTGGCGATCATCGGGTCGTAATAAATACTCACCTCGTCGCCCTGCAATACGCCGGTGTCGACGCGTACGTTGGCGCTTTCTTCGGGGGGCTGCAGGAAGGAGAGGGTGCCGGTCACGGGGAGGAAGTCGTTGTCCGGGTCTTCGGCGTAAATACGGGCTTCGAAGGAGTGGCCGTTAATCTGCAGCTGGTCCTGCGTCAGCGGCAGGTCCTGTCCGGCGGCAATGCGCAGCTGCCATTCAACCAAATCCTGACCGGTGATCATTTCAGTGACCGGGTGCTCGACCTGCAGGCGAGTGTTCATTTCCATAAAGAAGAAGGTGTCGTCGGTATCGAGTAAAAACTCAACCGTGCCTGCGCCCTCATAATCGATGGCTTTAGCAGCGAGCAGAGCGGCATCGCCCATGGCGGCGCGTACGACCGGATTCATGCCGGGGGCCGGTGCTTCTTCAATGACTTTTTGGTGGCGACGTTGTACCGAGCAGTCGCGCTCAAACAGGTAAATACCGTTGCCGTTCTGGTCGCAAAACACTTGTATTTCGACGTGGCGGGGCTGGGTCAGGTATTTCTCGACCAGCATGCGGTCATCGCCAAAGCTCGACAGGGATTCCCGCTTGGCGGCTTCCAGTGCCTCGTCAAATTCTTCGCTGCTCCAGACTTCGCGCATGCCTTTACC
>MAAC01007999.1_pt1 | contig 11354 bp, 11 predicted proteins | sample 1115981 | NCBI WGS metagenome assembly MAAC01 (sample SAMN04961126, study PRJNA320927) | seawater metagenome | isolation source: sample BD02T64 sea water enriched with oil for 64 days | place: USA:Gulf of Mexico | collected 2013-07-27 | reverse complement strand
GAAGTCATTTGCTTGATGTTGCGAAATAGCTGTAGCCCCTTTACTCCTAGTCTCGTATTGACACAGTTCAAGCATATTATCTAAAATTTCATTATCAACATTAGAGAATAATTCTGATTCTCTCAATGTATCAAAACAATGTTTATAATGGATTGAATTTTTTAACATAGTTTTCCTGAAATGGTAAAGCTAATGCAATAACCTTAAATTAACAATTTAAAGCACAAGTAACTGTTCAACAAGCAGAAAATATGAATTTTATTATGAATCATATTGCTTAATAACTGATACCAGTTTGTCTGATATATCAATTAATTTTTTATTTGATTTAAGCACTTCATTTCCACCAGCTTCAGCCTCTTCAGCAATATCATTAATAACTTCAGCATTACCTGTAATTTCACTTGTAACAACGTTTTGTTCTTCCGCAGCACTAGCTATCTGTTCATTCATCATGCTAATTGTTGAAACGGCTGAAACTATCTCATCGATGGTACTACCTGCTTGTTGGGCTTTATCAACGCTTAATAGTGCTTGCTCTTGACTATGTGCCATTATTTCAACTGCGGCTTGGGTACTACTGCTTAGCTCTTTAATCATCACCTGAATCTCCATTGTAGAGTTTTCAGTTTGCTCTGCTAAAACCCTAACTTGATCTGCAACAACAGAAAAACCTTTACCGAACTCACCTGCATGTGCGGCTTCTATGGCAGCATTCAAGGCAAGTAAATTAGTTTGAGCTGTAATATCTTTAATGATTTTAATAACAGTACCTATTTTATTACTACCAGCTTCAATCCTTTGAATAGCAGTAACAGATGATTCCACTTCGGTCGCTAGCATATTTATAGATTCAACAGCCTCCAATACAACACATTTTCCTTTTTCAGCCGCTATATTCCCATCAGTAGCAGAAAGTGCGGCACTAGAAGCAGATGTTGCAACTTCATTTACTGCAATGCTCATTTCTCTTATTGAAGAAGAAAGCAATTCAGTTTCAGATTTTTGTGTTTTTACCCCGATAAGCGTCTGATCTGTTATTTTTGCAGATGAATTTGCTGCACAAATTAGCTCTTCAACAATCAAATGAATGTCTCCTATCATTTCTTGCAAGCCATTAACCATATTTTTCATCGCAAGCTGTATTTGACCTATTTCTCCACTTGCACTTTGATCCATATTAATTTTAAGGTTCCCATTAGATATTTTTTCAAGAACTTGTACCGTTTCATCTAATGAAGGGATCGTATTTCTAAGTATATTTACAATTAGGATGATTAACCCACCTACACATAGAACGATAAAAGAATCGACAAAGTATTTAATCGTAGTGGATAGGTTTTTAACCCCTTGGCTGAACTTAGAGGAAAAACCTAAAGATTTATTCATAACTAAATCAATAGCTTGTTTTTCACTATTAATAAGGGACTGTTCTTCGCTATTTTCTAGAATATAAATTCCTTTTTCTAAATTAGTCTCACTATCTTCTGCTAAGTCTATTATCCATCCTTGACCTAATATTCTAAAAAATAAACGTTCAATACTAAAGACTACATTATCAACGCTAATGGCAGCATCATATGCAGTTTTAACTTGTTCTATTATTAAGCTCCGATTAATTTCATTTTTTGATAACTCGATATTTGCAATACTGATAGATTGGCTATGTTGGTGTTCAAGATAAGAAAAATCATTTGCTTTTCCCATCAGTCGAACACCATATAATGTAACTAACAAGGCAAAAACACCTATACCTATCATAATTTTAAGCTGTGACTTTAACGTTAATTCATTGATATTCATTTTGTATATTCCTCAAAACATTATTTTACTAATTCAAATTAGAAAGCACTAAATTTTGTCTGTATGAAAATGAATATCAGACAGGCTCTTTTTCATCAAAAATCCATTCGTTGACTCAATTCCTTTCTCATTTAACCGATTATTTAGCTCCGCTCTTTTACTATCTAGAAAGCTGATCCCTTCAGCTACCAAATCAAAAATTTTCCACTCTTTGGTTTTTTTATTCATTCTTAATTTAAAGCTAATATCAATTGGAGGTCTTGATGTACTAATTATTTCCATTGCAACAGAAATGATTTTTTTGCTTTTAAACGTTTTGCTAGGCTGAAATTTAATTGTTTGATTTGTGTATAAAGTGAATATTTGTGCGTATGACGTAATCACATATTCTCTAAATGTTCCTGAAAATTCATTAAACTGCTTCTTTGTTGCTTTTCTAAAATGAACATTAGCAAGTACTTTTGCCGCAGCATATCGATGATTAAAGTAGGGAGATACCTCCTCTCTAATTACATTTTTTAATAAATTAGGATTATTTCTGATTTGAATAGACTCATTTTTCAAACGTGAAAACACCTGGCTTGCTACCTGTTCAACTAAAATAAACGGATCTGTTGTATTAACTTTACTTGATACCTCTTTTGCGCTCAGTTGAAAAATAAACAGAAATAACAAAATGCCAAATAAGGCATTTTTTTTATAATTATGAGTATTATATAGATTCAAAATATTTCTCTTTATAGTTAGTTGCTTTCAAACAAAACGTCTTCAATTATATAACGTGCTCTTTCAACGCTAGCGTGGCCTTCTTTTATAGCTACCTCAGCTTTATCAAACTCCAACAATCCGAGCTGAGATAGCTTTGGTGAAATTAGAATTTCAGGAACATCTCCAGCCATCCTGCTGCGAGTAATACGATCCTGCATGATATTAATTGAACTTGCCATAACTTCAAATGTGCCAGGATTTTTAACATTTTGATTAAAAAATTTTGAAGTGAAAAAGTTTTTCTGTTTATTAATTTCTAACTTTAGAGGGGTTGATAATCGTTCAAAAAAACTAGGCTCATCATCTGTATTCAGCTCTGTTTTAACAGGATTGAATTCCTCTGTTTTAGGTGTACTTTTCATCAGGTCGCCATTTAAATTAACAGCGATGACAACATCGGCCCCCATCGCACGGCAAAGTGATACGGGTACAGGGTTTATTAACCCTCCGTCAATGAGCCATTTATCATGATACTTCGAAGGGGCAATTAACCCAGGAAATGCAACTGAAGCTCTGACACTATCAAATAAAGGCCCATCTCTTAACCAGACCTCTCGCCCAGTATTTAATTCCGTAGCAACAGCACCAAATTTTTTTGAAAGAGAATTGATATCTGGATCACCTGCTTTTTCTCGTATAAATCTGAATAATTTATCACCTTGAATTAAACCACCTTTTGACAAGGACACATCAAAAAAGCCAATGATCTCTTGCCAAGTAAGTGTTTTGCTCCATTCTTCCAGAACATCAAGTTGATCACTTGCATAAGCAGCCCCAACAAATGCTCCAATGGAACACCCTGCCACAATATATGGTTCAATCCCCAACTCTTTTAAAGCATTTAAAACACCGATATGCGCCCAACCTCTTGCTGAACCACTGCCCAGAGCTATACCTATTTTCAGCTTTTCATCAATTTGACTATTCATAAAATATATCCAAGGTTTGCTTAAGCTCTACGCAAAAAGGAAAATAACAATACCGGAACAACAAGCAATGTAAGTATTGTTGATGCAATAGTGCCAAAAATAAGTGATATGGCTAAGCCACCAAAGACGGGATCAGTTAACATAACAGCAGAGCCAAGTATTATGGCTAATGCCGTTAGCAAAATAGGTCTTAAGCGTACAGCACCAGCTTCACTCACAGCTTCATGTAAAGGCATGCCAAGCTTCATATAATCTAAAGCAAAATCAATGATTAATAGCGAGTTTCGAACAACGACACCTGATAGTGCGATAACACCTATCATTGATGGAGCACTAAAAGGCTGATCCATCAACCAGTGTCCAGGAAAAACACCGACTAAGCCAAGAGGTATTGCTGACATAGCAATGAGAGGGATAATAAATGAGCGATAATATCCAACAAGAAACAAATAGATAAAAACTAAGGCAATTCCTAAAGCTAAAAACATATCTCTAAAGGTATCTAATGTTAGCCTTATTTCTCCATCCCAAAGTAATTGATAACCATCAATAGTATCTGGCACTATGGAATTAAGCTGTAAATTACCCGTTGTAAGTTGAGCATTACCAATAACAAGTTTATCTAAACGTTGGTCTAAATCCATTACCGCATATACTGGCGCAGTTTCTTTTAACTCAGCTCCAACATAGGTAACACGTTCATAGTCTTTATGAAGAATAGGTCTATCTTGCCAAGTTTCAATTGAGTATGTCAGTTCTGAAAGTGGTATTTTGATGTTATTTCTATTGGTTACAAAAACACGAGATAATAAAACAGGGTCTATTTGGTTCTCTCTCGGTATATGTAAACGTATAGGAATTATTTGCTTTTCACCCGCTATATGAAGACGACCAAAATCTTCACCATTAACAAGACGACTAATGGCTTGCGCTACTTCAACAGCAGAGACACCAGAAAGTGCTGCTTTTTCTTTATCAACAACAAGCCGATATTGACGAATATCTTCAACTTCAGAATCTTTAACTTCAATAACATCATAAGTATCTTTAAAAGCCGAAACGACTACCGATGATATTTCCCGCATTTTATTAAGATCATTGCCATATATCTCAGCTAATAAGGTTGCTCTTACTGGTGGACCTGGAGGATCTTCCACCAATTGAATAACAGTGCCAGGAAAGCGATTTTCAATTTCTTTAATGTCTGGTCTAAGTGCTTTTACCAATCTAATAGAACTGATATCACGTTCTTTTTTATCAATAAGGTTTACTCTTATTTCAGCAATATGTGGGCCTAACTTATTACTTGCTCCTCGAAGTAACCCATTAAAATCAATAATACCTGATTGCCCCAACCATGTTTGATAGTTAGTAATATTTTGATTTTTACGCAGTAAATGTCCAATTTCACGCGTAACTTGATCGGTAATTTCAACAGGGGAGTATTCAGGCATATCAATAGTAATATTGAATGTATTTTTATTATCTTTAGGTAATAATGAAAGTGCTACAGCGCCAGATGATACAGGTCCTGAAATCCCTTCTGATCGGATAAACTGCCAGGCAGGTTGTAATATATACCCATAACGCTTCAAGATGCAGGCGTCAGTGTTTGAAAGTTGTCATTAATCCAACTGTCTAAAGTATCAGCTATTCTCGGTAGTGTTACGGCAAAAAAATCATTGATTTTCTGTCGGAACTCTCTTGTCGTTGCAAAATATTTTCCATTTCTTGCATGTTCATTCATTACCTTCCAAAGTCGTTCTATTGGGTTTAAATTCGGGCTATACGGAGGTAGATAATGCAGTTTAATATTGAGGTTTTTGGCTGCCTCTTTCACCTCGCCTGAGCGGTGATAACCAGCACCATCAAGAATGAGATTGATAGCATCACTATGAGGATAGAACCTCCTTACTTTCTTGAAAAAATCAATGATTGACTCACCATTTACTGTTTTTTCATATTGCTCAATAACTGCATCTTGAAGGTGCCCCAATCTGATAGCTCCCACGATATTGATACGTGTGCGGCTACCTGTGGTTTTTATCGCTTTATCAGAGCCTGTTCTGATCCAACCTGCCGTTATTTTTGTTGCTTGTGTTGGATGAGCAGCATCCATAAATAATAACGGCTCGTCATCACCTAGCGTTTCTTTTAATGCTTTGTAATATTCAATAAAATCAGCCTGTTTAATTTCATCAAACTTATGGGGTACACCTTTTGGCTTTTTATAACTGAAACGGTTTTGGTGTAACCATTTGTTGATCCCAGGTACAGAATATTTAATACCAAATGTTTTTTGGATATAAGTGATTATTTGATGCTGATGCAAGTAAGTTACATCACATAAATGCTGAATTAAGTGTTGTGTTTGTTCATCACTTAAATAACTGTTTGAGCCACCGCCTTCAGGCTTAAGTTTGCTATTATCGAGGTAATCATCAACATAACGTTTAATGCTTTTTTCATGAATAAGCAACGCTTCAGCAATTTTTGCCAGAGACCAGCCCTTGTTACGCAATAAAATAGCTTTTATTCGGTCACATTCTTTTTGCTCGCGACAAATTTTATGGCGCTGTGTAAGCACTTTGATTTGTTTTGATGTTAGATTTATTTCTCGCATGTGACTATCATGATCCGATCAATTTAAAAATCAACAGTTTTGTTTGAAAAAAGAGTATTTTCAATGATCATCGGTATAGATAGACCAATAGTACATAATATTAAAAGTATACTGATATAACGATACTTCCTATGGGATAGCAGAGGTGTTATTACCCAATGATAAAATTTATGTAAGTTATCAGTTTGATCATGGTCTTCAAGATCTTGCCCTTCACCTGGCTTTAACCAGCGATTAGCTGCCCAAGGTGTAACAATATAAGCAACAATAAGAGAAGAGATCATTGCAACAGGCACATTAAAAGCTATTGGATAAAAAAATTCGCCAATCATTCCAGTAATTAACAACAAGGATAAAAAGACCAACATAATTGCAAAAGTAGCAAGGTTGGTTGGATTGCCTATCTCATTAGTTGCTAATACTGTAACTTCTGTTTTGTCTTTGCCTTCTAAATTTTTATATCGACGATGTATGTTCTCAATAACAACAATGGCAGAATCAACAAGTAGACCTAATGACAGAATTAAACCAAATAAGCTAATTCGGTTAATAGTTAACCCGGCTAAATAAGATATCCCTAATGTTAACCCCAAAATTAATGGCACGGTAATACCAACAATTACCGCTTCTTTTATGCCTAAAAAGAAAATACAAACAATAAAAACAGAGAAAATAGCAATGACTAAGTGTTCTATTAAATTATTAACCGAAGCATTTGCTTTCTCACCATCGTTTCTGGTGACAACAACATGAACACCATCAGGTATCATATTGTTGTTCAATCGTTCAATTCTTTTAATTATATCTTTAGCGACAAAAACAGCATTTGTACCTTGTTTCTTTGCAACTGAAATAGTCACTGCTGGCATTTCAGGATTTTTGCTTGTATTAAAGCGGTAATCTGCTGGACCAAAAGCAAACCTTGACAGCGTTTGTCGCTCTTTATTCGGCTCAACGACAACACTAGCAACATCACTCAAGTAAATAGGTTTATAATTATGCACACCGACAATAAGTTTTTGCACATCATCTTCTGACGATAAAAAAGAGTCTACATAAATACTGCTATTTTGATTGTTCCTAACTTGTGTTTTCATAGGAATAGAAATATTAGCGGCTTTTAAACTGTTGGTGATTTGATTTAAAGTCAGCTCAAATGCTAATAATCGTTCTGGATCAAGCTCTACTCTTACCTCTAAGTCTCGCCCACCTTTTATAGCTGTTACTGAAATTTCTTCCATTGAATGTAAGCGTTCAACCATTCGATCCGCTAAGCGTTTTAAAGCATAATCATTATACTTATCAGATGATAAGGTTATTGTAATGATAGGAACATCATCAACATCTACACTTTTTATCAGAGGCGTAGATGCATTGATAGGTAGTTGCTCTCTTTTTCCTAAAACGCGATCATAAAGTTTAACTAAAGATTCTTCCGGATTTTCACCCACTTCAAATTGAACATTGATAACAGCTAAAGAATTAAATGCAGCAGCATACGTATGATCAACCCCTTTAATTTCTCTAACAATAGCCTCTAAAGGGTTTACGATTAATTGCTCTACTTCCTCTGCACTTGCACCCGGTAAGGTAACGAATATTTCAGCACCAGGAACAACTATTTGAGGGTTTTCTTCTCTAGGTGTTAAAGAAACCGCCATTAAACCTAACAAAAGACATGTCAGCATCACTAACACGGTTAATTTCGAGGTGATAAATGTACTTGCTAAACTTCCTGCAATATTTAAATTTGGTTTATTCACCATCATGCTCCAGCAAAGAGGAACTCTTAATAAAGTCGCCTTCTCGAATTTGAGGCTTAGCATGTAAGACTATATTTTCATTTGCGAGCAAACCTGATCGAACCTCAACAGAATTTTCTTCTTTAGAGCCTAATTGTAGCCATCTAAAATGAGCTTCTTTATTCTCATTAATAACAAAAACGCCAAGTAAACCGCCTCTTTCAATCAGGGCTGATGTAGGTATAACAACGGCAGGCTTTTCCCCAAGTTCAAAGTTAACTCTTCCAAACATGCCAGATAAAAGTTCGTCATTATTTTTTAGTACTATCTTGACTTTATATCGACGAGTTGTTGAGTCACCAGCAGGAACAACTCTAGCAATTACCCCTTCTATATTTTGATTAAGAGCGTCTATGAATACTTCAACTTTTGCCCCTTTATGAATTTTACTAATCTGGCTTTCTGCTACATAAGTATCAAAGAAAAGTTCTTGGCTAGATTCAATCGTTAGAATAGGTTTACCAGGTGTCGCAAGATCGCCTTTTCTTAAGTGTCTTTCTACAACAACGCCCTGCATTTCACTTAATATTTGGATATACTGGCGCTGAGATTGCGCAGTAGAAAGTGCAGTTTCTGCTTTAACTAATGAGTCTTTTGCTCTATCTCTAAATAACTGTGTTTTTCGCATGGTATTTTCTGAAACACTACCGCGAGTAAAAAGATCTTTATACCTTTCCACATCTAAATCTGCATCAATAACAGCAAGTTTTGCTGAATTTACCGCAGCTTTGGCTTGCTCAATTGCTCCTTCAACATCTGAACTATCAAGAGAAATCAACAGTTGACCTTTAGAAACGAAATCCCCCTCTAAAACTAAGATATTTCGGATAAAGCCTGTTGCTCTTGAAGCTACACCAATGCGTTGATCTGAGACAACGGAGCCTATTGATTTATAATTAATCGGAAGCTTTACTTTTTCTACCTTGTGTACAGCAGTATCCCATGTTTTTTCTACATTGGTATTTATTACTACTTCATCTTTACAGCCAGTAATAACGAATAAAACTAAAATGAAAATAAATTTATTCATTGCCGTTTCTCATCGTGTTTTTTTGTATTTCTTGAGAGTTTGTATTCATAATAAAATCAAATATTTTATTGCTAAATATTTCTGGTGAATCAGCAATTGAAGAGACCCCCGGTAAATACTTCATTACTGACTGTGAATCAAAAAAGAAAATATTTACACCTATCAGCATAAAGGCTTGTAAAGAAGCATTGAGATTTTGGCTGTTTTTATCTATATCATGCGCATCAAATACTAGCGATGCTACCTTTGTAAAGGTGTTAGTGAAAATATCTTTTGCTAACATCTTGCCCTCAATTTGATTGTTATCCATAAGTTCTCGCTTAATCAAATTGGTAGAAACAGGTTGCTCAAGCATGCTTTTTAAATGAAGGCTTACATATTCTTTAAGTCGAGTCCTACCATCTATTGATTGAAGTGTATTTGTTAGCTCCATCACGTTAAACACTCGTTCACAGGCTAATTCAAGAGCTTCCTGGTAAAGGTGTTCCTTGGACTTAAAGTGATGATAGATATTTGCTTTGCTACCGCCTGTTTTCTTTGCAATTTCACTAATAGAAGTTGCTTTGAACCCTTTTTGAGCAAAAAGTGACTCTGCAACATTAAGTATCAACATTGCACCTTTGGGTAATTCAATTTTTTGTTCTTCTTTATTTTTAGGCATTTTTATTTCACAAAAGTAATTAACGTTAATACAGATCACTACCGAACGTTCGGTCAGTAAATTGTAGCATGATATTTTAAAATTAAAAGAATAATAACTACATAAAACTTTTAATTGAACTATGGCTTTGTTTTATCGGTGATTTAAATTAAAGATTACAACTAAATAATTAAAGGTTAGGCCCTAAACAGGCAGTTTTACTTACAAACATCCTTCATGTAATCGTCAAATTTACTGTCTATCTCGTTAAAATAGGTATCTCTGACCTGCTCTAATGACACCGCATAAGTTAATAAGGGATAATTAATCCATTAAATTAAGGTGTGAAAATGACTAAAAAAAGAACTATTAGAAAATATACAGACGACTTCAGAGAAAAAACAGTAACAAACCTCCCTTCAATATGAGGGAAAGACACCATCTTCGAAACGGACAACTAATAATAAATCACTGCCTTAACCATTGACTCACCTTGAGCTAGTATTATCAGATAAACAACCACTATCTTTAAGCTATGGTTGTTTAGTTATTAAACTTAGAAACTAATCTATTTAGCTACCATTATACAAATCAAGCTTGGATTGTTATTACTCTATCCTGGATGTCTGTAGTGCCTTTTAGTTCTCAATCTGCAAAACATTGCTGACGTAAGTCAATACTATATTTTTTACTTTCACTTTGAACGGAGCCATAACAGCAACGATGCTCAATACTAATAAATTCATGGAATTCATAATCATCTGGATTGCATGTTCACCACAGGCATCACACGCAAGTTTAGAGGTAACTTTGTCTTCAAAATTTTTCATGACTATTCTCAGTTATCTAATTAATTTTTGTAATAAGATTACTTTTTCTTTGTTATTTTTTGCAGACAATAAGATAAAACCATCTTCGTTTAATAAAATGCATCGTTTCAGTGGATGATTATCATTATCTAACCGTTTAAGTATTGAGTTCAGCTCACGCTTAAATCTAGATAACCTCAGAATTTGGCAGCTTAAGCTAGCAATTTCAACATCAAACTCACCCCGTTTTTTGAATTCTATTACATCACCGACCTCTAGATAATCTACAATTTTTCCACTTGGCATCGGCAATAATATATTAGCGTCATCCTCACTTTCTAAAGTTAATATAAAACCTAATTTAAACTCGACCATTTTGACTTCAAAATTTTTATTGAGATAATCGATTGATACTATTATTGCTCTTTGTTTATCAGTTTTCTTTTTTTATCACTCAATGTAGATTTTTGCATATTCAAGTACTAATCTTGCTTCTAAAATCTCAAGAGGTGAAAGTAAAAAATCACGCATCGAAAGAAACTCTAATAATCTCAGTTCTAAATTATCTGTTTTATCATCAGTGACATAACAATTTTCATCACTTGTAATATATTCAAAATTAACATTTGATTCGATTAGTGATGTGAATACTCGATCATCGGTGTCAAAACTATTTGTTTCATCTTCAACGCAAATGCCAAATAAAACTTTACCAAGAAAAATTTTATTATCATTTTGGTAATCAAAAATAGATAATATTGTTGCGTCTGTTAGGAATGTTTTTCTCATAATGAATTATCCAACCAATCGATATGCGCGAATGCTCTCAAGATCATTAGGTAATATGAATTATTGAAAACAATACGAAATTTACAGGCATTTTCGTGGTCCAAAAATGTATCATTAATCCATTGATTTTCGGGTGAATAGCATTTTTCACCATCCTCGAT
>MAAC01018613.1_pt1 | contig 11358 bp, 6 predicted proteins | sample 1115981 | NCBI WGS metagenome assembly MAAC01 (sample SAMN04961126, study PRJNA320927) | seawater metagenome | isolation source: sample BD02T64 sea water enriched with oil for 64 days | place: USA:Gulf of Mexico | collected 2013-07-27 | reverse complement strand
AGCCCCATCATTAAGAACGTACCCAAATACTCCCCCAAATATTAACCCGCCAATAGCACTTACTCTAGGGTGATAGTTTTGAATAGCATCTTGTTCTCCCAAAATGAAAAAATGCATTTCTTCAATAGTTAGGAAAAATTCTTTTTCCGCATTACGTACGTATAGGGTGTCTGATACTCCTGAAGCATAATTTATTTTAAAAATCTCACTGGATTCAAATTCCTTTAATTTGGTGTTTTTCTTCTTTGTCACCTCAATTTTTGTAATGAGTACCGTGCTATTAAGGACTTTCCCTATACGGGTCTTCCCATCCAAGAAAGTAAGGGTGTCTTGAGCAATAACAGTGGAGGCCACAAAGATGGAAATCAATAAAAGGAGAAGGTGGTAAATGCGCATTTGTTTTGCTGAAAATTTCGCCAAAGATAGATTAATTGGTCTATCCTAAAAATCATTTTTTGTGGCTCAAATTCTTTGATTTATGCAATAGGGAAATTGTTTTTTGCGACCGCTAAAATGTTAATTTTGTGGACTTCTAAAAATGGAAATAATTTTTAAATCGCTTTATGGAATATAGAAATTTCACAAGACGTCATGTAGGTGTAAACGACTACAATGAAGGTCAAATGCTTGATTACTTAGGGTATGAAAATATTGATGAATTAATTGAGGAAACTATTCCGACCAGCATTCGTTTAGAAAACCCTATTTCTGTAGGGAAGGGAATGAGTGAGTTGGAATACGGAAAACATATTACAGCATTAGCCAATAAGAATAAACAATTCCGTTCCTATATTGGAATGGGGTATTACAATACGATTACTCCTGCGGTAATTCAAAGAAATGTTTTTGAAAACCCAGGGTGGTACACTGCCTATACTCCTTATCAGGCAGAAATTGCTCAAGGTAGATTAGAGGCTTTGTTGAATTTTCAAACGATGATTGTTGATTTAACTGGTTTGCCCTTGGCAAATGCCAGTTTGTTAGATGAAGCCACAGCGGCATCCGAGGCGATGTTAATGTTCTTTCATTTACGTTCTAGAAAGGAAGAAAAAGCCGGTGTAAATAAATTCTTTGTGGAGGAAAATATGTTCCCGCAAACTATCGATGTAATTGTTTCACATGCAAATGCCTCGGGAATTGAACTGGTATTTGGTGATCATGCATCTTTTAAAGGGGATGATTCTTTCTTTGGTGCAATTGTTCAATATCCAGCTGCTACTGGAAATATTGATAATTATAAAGACTTCGCAAAAACCATGAACGAAGTCGGAATCAAGTTAGCCGTAGCCTCTGATTTGATGGCTTTAGCGCAACTGGAAGAACCCGGTTCTTGGGGAGCAGATTGTGTGGTAGGTAACTCGCAAAGAATGGGAGTGCCAGTAGGATATGGTGGTCCCCATGCGGCATTTATTGCAACCAAAGACGCGTATAAAAGAAATCTTCCAGGTCGAATTATTGGAATTTCTCAAGATGCAGATGGACGTCCTGCTTATCGTATGTCCTTGCAAACTCGTGAACAACATATAAAAAGAGAAAAAGCAACTTCAAATATTTGTACGGCTCAAGCTTTATTAGCTGTAATGGCAAGTTTTTATGCGGTATACCATGGCCAAGATGGAATAAAATCAATTACCTCATTGGTGCATGCCAAAGCGGTGACTTTAAATGATGGAATTACCGATGCTGGATTTAAATCCATGAACACATCGTTTTTTGATACCCTTTCTTTTGAGGCATCTGCAGATCAATTGGCAGAAGTTAAAAAGAAGGCAGAAGCGAAAGAAATCAACTTTCGTTATTTTGAGGGTGGTTTTGGTTTAAGTGCCGATGAAACGATGACTTTGGAGGATATTAATGATATCCTTACACTTTTAGGTGCAAAAGAAGTGTCTTCTTTATCCGAGTCTTCTGCTATTCCTGCAGAATTAAAACGGAGTACAGATTTTATGACCCATGAGGTATTTAAAAGGTATCACTCTGAAACGGAAATGATGCGTTACTTAAAGAAATTAGAGAATCGTGATATGTCACTGACGCACTCTATGATTTCTTTGGGTTCTTGTACCATGAAATTGAATGCGGCTAGTGAAATGATGCCGTTAAGTAATCCGGGACTCTTAAATATCCACCCATTTGTACCAAAAAATCAAGTGCAAGGTTATTTAGAAATGATCAATGAATTGGATAAGGATTTGTCTGATATTACCGGTTTTGCTAAAATGAGTTTCCAACCTAATTCAGGAGCTCAGGGGGAGTATACGGGTTTGAAAGTAATTCAAGCTTACCATAAGGACAACAACCATATGGATAGAAACCTATGTCTGATTCCTGCTTCTGCTCACGGTACTAACCCTGCTTCTGCGGTTATGGCAGGAATGAAGGTGATGATCATTAAGAGTTTAGAAAATGGAAATATTGATGTAAACGATTTACGCGAGAAAGCGGAAGCGAATAAAGATACTTTAGCTGCGTTAATGATTACCTATCCAAGTACGCATGGAGTTTATGAAGCTTCGGTAAAAGAAATTATGGATATTATTCATGGTAACGGTGGGTTAGTTTATATGGACGGTGCGAACATGAATGCACAAGTGGGTTTAACCTCTCCAGGAAATATTGGAGCAGATGTATGTCACTTGAACTTACATAAAACCTTTGCTATTCCTCATGGTGGGGGTGGGCCGGGTATGGGCCCCATTGGGGTCGTTGAAAAACTTGTACCTTTCTTACCTAATCACAAAGTGGTAGAAGTAAGTGGAGATAAAGGAATTCATGCGGTAAGTGCAGCGCAATTTGGTAGTGGATTAATTCTAGCCATTTCTTACGGTTATATCAAAATGTTAGGAACTGCCGGTTTAGAGAAATCCACCAAAGTGGCGATCCTTAACGCAAATTATATGCGTAAACATTTTGAAGAAAATGGTTTCGACCTTTTATATAAAGGTGAAAAAGGTTGTGTAGCGCATGAGATGATAATTGATTTCCGTAAGTATAAAACAGATGGTGTTGAAGTGGTAGATGTGGCTAAACGTTTAATGGATTATGGATTCCATGCGCCAACGGTTTCTTTCCCAGTAGTGGGTACCCTAATGATTGAACCCACCGAAAGTGAATCGAAAGCGGAGTTGGATCGATTTATTCTAGCCTTATCTTTAATAAAGAAAGAGATTGAAGCGGTAGCGGATGGATCTGTGGACAAAGCAGATAATGTTTTGAAAAATGCACCGCATACCGCTAGAATGGTTTCTTACGATGATTGGACCAAGCCTTATTCGAGAAAAGAAGCTGCATATCCTGTAGATTACCTTCTGGATGCCAAGTTTTGGCCACATGTGCGTAGAATAGATGATGCATATGGAGATCGGAATTTGATTTGTAGTTGTCTTCCAGTATCGGCTTACGAGGCCTAATTGAAATAAATGAAAATTTAGAGAGCGGCTAAAAACCGCTCTCTTTTCAATATAACCTACATTATGAAAATGAGAAAATACGTTTTACTAATCCTTTTTACAGGAACATTTTTGGGTGTGAATGCACAATTTCAAAAATCCTCAGCTAAATCGTCCGCTCAAAGGAATTTGGATTTTAAGGTAAATGAAAATATTTTAAAAAGCCAACATCAAAGAGCTTCCTCTATAGATACCATTTGGTTTAATGATTTTTCAGATACGTCCGAATGGTCTTTTCAGGGAGGAGTAAACCAATGGACGGTTGACTCCAATCTTTCACAAAGTTTAATCAACCAAGGGTTTGATCCCGTATTGATGTCTAATTCTGGTGGCAGGTTTGCGTATATTGATTCAGACGGAGCGGGTGGAGGACAAACTCAAGATGCCACTATCCATTTTTTGGATTCCATTGATTGTAGCCTTTACCCTAATGTTCAGTTGGTTTTCGAAACTTATTTCAGAAAGTTCAATGATGTTCGGGAAGTATTGGTTTCCAATGATGACGGTGTTTCTTGGGATACTATAGCGGTGTTGTCTCAATTTGGGACGTCTACCACAAGTCCTAATCCTTATACGGAGGTCGTAGATATCTCTGCATTTGCAGGAGGAAATTCCAATGTGCAGATTAAGTTCCATTATAAAGGTGCGTACGATTGGTTTTGGGCTATTGATGACGTGATGTTGCAACCAGTTCCAAATAATGAATTGGAATTGACTCAAGAGTTTTACAACGGGATAATGGATCAAACATATCGTACATTTTATTCGATGATCCCAAAAAGACAAGCCGATTCAGCGATTATCAATTTTGGAGCCTCGGTTCAAAATAATGGCGTGTTAGATCAAACGAATACCCAAGTTTCGGTAGTGGTGAAATTTGAGGGTAATTCCATTCATTCAGACACCACTATAAATGATAGTTTGGTTGCAGGAGATATGCAACACTATAATTTCCCTATGGCCTTTGCCCTCGACAGTGGTTTAGGTGTTTATGATCTAAGAATGACCGTTTTTTCGGATTCTGCGGATGCCTTATTTAGGAATAATGAAATTACGCAGAGTTTTGAGGTTTCTAGCTACCAATATAGAAGGGATAACGATACCGTAAACTCGGATAATTGGTTTGATGTAAATCAATCATTAGAGATGTTAGTGCGTTACGAGGTTTATACAGAAGATTCAATAGTTGCCTTATCTACCTATTTCCCTTTTAATTACATTACCGGCAGAGGATTGATCGAAGGAGACTCTATCTCTTACTTTGTTTATGAGTCGGCCAATTTAAATACGCCAGTTTCTGAAAACAGTAACTATGTACTAACGGCTGCAGATGTAAACTCATGGGTTACGCTTCCCTTGCCAAAGGTGAAGTTAGAACCGGGTATGTATTATGTAGGCTTTAAATTGAATGGCAGCTCTGGCTCAGTAGGTACGAATGCCGTAATAAATAGTCATACGGCTCCGTTAACGGTTTTGTTACGTATGGACGCCACTTCAAGTAACTCTCCTTGGCAAACAACAACGGCTTTTATGCCTTTTGTACGCATGTTTACCCATTCTGATAGTGCATGTAGAGATGTAAATATTGGGATTGAATTTACCGTAATTGACTCCTTGGAAATTGGGCAAATCCATTCGAATGTTGTGGGAACCGGTGCTGCGCCCTATATCTATTCATGGAATGGCCCAAACGGTTTTACCTCAAGTAGTCAGAATATTTCGAACTTATTAGACACCGGGATATATATATTAGAGGTGAATGATGTATTTGGTTGCTCGGCTATTGACTCTGTAGCTGTTTCGGGCACTGTAAATGTGGTAGAAATGGATATTAATAATAATTTCAATGTATTTCCAAATCCAGTTTCTACAAAGGTTTATGTGACTGGGAAAATAACGGAATCTGGATATTTTCAGATCAATGTAGTGAACATGTTGGGGATGAATGTCTATTCAAATCGTTCGTTTTATAGTGGCGATCTGGAGGCTGAAATTGACCTTACTACTTGTAATTCAGGGATGTATTTAATACACGTGTCCGTTGGAGATAAAATTATGTGTACTATTCCTGTTATCAAGAATTAATAATGGGAATAGGTTCAAAACAAACGGTATCGTAGTTCGGATACGTAATTTCTGATAAAAATTAACGCAAAATTAGCAGTAAATAGGAGGCGCTTTCCAATTATTCTGATGGGAATGGTTGGAGCATGTACTTTATCGGGCTATATTTGGTGCCTGAATAATAAAATTAATTAACAAGTTATGAAAAAAACATACTTAGCGGGATTGTTTCTAGCAGCGTCTAGTGCATTTGCCCAAGTCGGTGTACAACAGCAGCCATTATCAATGGACGGGGAATTTTCCTCAATCAACACGCAAAATGCTTCAAGAGCTTCAAGAGCAGCAGGTGATACTGTGTTTTATGATGGTTTTGAAGGAACATCAAACTGGGTAGTTAATAACGGTCCAGCAGGTGCTACTGCAAATAATGGATGGCAAATTTCTAGTGTCGCAGGAACAAATTTGGGTTCTTGGTTTTTTGCAAATACAAGAATGTCATCTACTGGAGGTGGAAATTATGCTGTTTTGGTTCCAGACGATGCAACTTTAGCAACTCCTCCTTCTTTAATGGGGTCTATTATTACTACAGCAAGTGCTATTGATATTAGTGCGTATACAGGTACACTTTCAATGTCCTATGAAAAATATGGTGCAAGGTATTATGATACTCTTTACTTAGAAGTAAGTAATGATATGGTGAACTGGATAGAGCTAGATGATAATACGAGTTTTCCAATTTTAACAGCAGCATCAAATTATATCTTGCCTAACCCAACACGTACTGATTTATTTTTACCAAGTAGTGTAGTTAATCAAGATTCACTTTACATTAGATTCCGTTGGGGAGCTACTTTTGTGAGTACTACTCCTGGTGTAAACACTCCTGGTGTTGGATACGGTTTCTTTGTGGATGATGTAATTGTTCGTGAAGTAGAAGATAACGATCTTCAACTGGAGCAAACAGCATTTTTTGATGATGTAAGAATATTATACTCTTGGTACTTTGGTGATATGCCAGCTAGACAAGCAGCTGCAGATACTCTTTCTTTTTCTGCAACGTATTCGAATAAAGGGAATAATAATGCCACTAACACTAGATTAGAGCTTGTTGTTTCTGGTCAAGATTCTGAAACTTTAACTTCTACCTCTGTGAGTGTAGGTGCAGGTGATTTAGCGGATACTGCTAGAACTGCAAACTATATAATGGATCAAGGTCAAGGTACATATACCTTTACTTGGAACATCGTTTCAGATTCGGTAGATGCTACTCCTGATAACAATACTAAATCAATTGATTTAGTAGTAACGGATAATGTGTATTCTATGGCTCCTCTTCCTGTTTCTGCTGCTGGTGGAACAGGTAAAGGTGGTACCGATGAACAATATACTCTTACGCAAGATTATTACATTATGACTACGGATACCATTAACGCTATTGGAGTTGCATTTGATTCTGATTGGAGTAGAGAAGGAGCATTATTTTCTTTGTCTCTTGTAAACAGATCGAATGATGTAGTTGTTGCTGAAACTGATTATTACACCAGTACTTCAGAAATGATTTTAGATTCTGTTATTTATTTCCCAACCCTAACCCAAGCGGAGATACTTCCGGGTACGTATGAGGTAAGATTAGAGTTATTATCTAATGATTCTCTTTTTGTAGTTACTTGTGTGGATCCAGAGTCTCCAATTGAGCCTACTGGAACAGGAACTTTTTTCTCTAGAACTACTCTAGCATTTGGAGGTGGGTCATTTATTGAAGACATGGCTTATTTGACTATGAAGAATAACGATAATGTTGTTTGTGATGCAAATGCTAGCGTAACAGGTACTGTAAAGGATAATGAGCCTGATTATTATGGTGCAATTACAATTGATAACGTATCTGATTTAGAAGGTCCAATTTTCACTTACGAGTGGACAGGTCCAAGTTTTGCTTCTACGGATAAAGATTTAACGAATTTAACAACTCAAGGTCTTTACACTGTTGTTGTGACCGATGTAAATCGTTGTACTGCTACTATGGACTTTAATGTTGCTGGTAATGTAAGCGTTAGTGATATCGAGTTTGAAGGTTCTGTATCTTTATTCCCGAATCCAAATAACGGAAACTTCCAATTATCATTAGAAGGTGTTGAAGCAGGTGCTTACACTTTAAATGTTAAAAATGTATTAGGTCAATCAGTATTCGTTAAAAGCATCAACGTTACTGTAAACCATACGGAAAGTGTTGAAGTATCAAACTTATCAAAAGGAATTTATTTCATGGAAATCGAAAATAACGCAGGACAAAAATCTGTTGTTAACTTCGTAGTGGAGTAAATAGAATTTGAAAATTCAAAAACCTCAAGAGTATTTACTCTTGAGGTTTTTTTTGTTTTATACATTTTGTGGCACATCAATAGGTGTCCGAATTTTCGGAAACAGGGAGTAACAATGGATGGTTAGATTGAATTAAACTTACTTCGCTTTATCTCGAATTGCTTTCATGAAATTGGATGCATAAATGAAATCTGTAAGTTCTTTGTTTTCGGTATTTAGTATATCCGTCTTAGATCCATTCCAAAATTTCTTCCCCTGATGTAAAAACATGATGTTATCACCGATTTCCAATACCGAGTTCATGTCATGGGTAATAACCATGGTGGTTATGTTATACTCATAGGTAATTTCACTTATGAGTTGATCTATTAAAATGGCCGTCTGTGGGTCTAATCCGGAATTTGGTTCGTCACAAAACAAGTACTTTGGTTTCATCGATATTGCTCTGGCTATCCCTACACGTTTTTTCATACCTCCAGATAACTCATCTGGGTAAAGCGACTTAACGCCATGTAAGTTAACTCGTTCCAAACAAAAATCCACGCGGTTTGCCATTTCCTTGTTGGTTTTGTTAGAAAATACACGCAGTGCAAATTTTACATTTTCCTCCACGGTCATGGAGTCAAATAAAGCGCCTCCTTGAAATAAGAAACCAATACTTTGTCTAAGCTCGGCTTTTTGTTTTCGAGTCATGTCCCAAAAGCTTTGCCCGTCATACTTTACCACTCCTGAGTTGGGTTGTTGTAAACCAACGATACATTTGGTCATAGTCGTTTTACCTGAACCACTCGCTCCAATAACCAGGTTGTTCTTCCCCTTTTCAAATTGAAAGGAAATATCATCCAAGACCGTTTTATCCCCAAAAGATTTAATAAGATTTCTTATCTCGATCATAACAGAAGCATTTGGGTAAGTACGTAATTAAGTCCTAGAATAACAATACTACTTTGGACAACGGATTTCGTACTTGCTTTGGCAACCTCCATCGAGCCGCCTTTAACATGATACCCGAAATAGGCAGGTACGGAAGTGATTACGAAACCAAAAACCACGGATTTAATCATGCTATAGGCATAATCAAATGCTTCGAAATCGTATTGAATTCCATATTCATAATCGTAGGGGGTAATGGCTCCGGTTCCTACACCAGCAACGAAACCGCCTCCAATAGATAAGAAGATACTCAGGGTGATTAAAAAGGGGTTTAAAAGAACTAAAGCGATTATTTTGGGTTGAACCAAAAAACTAGCCGAATTAATACCCATAATTTCAATGGCATCAATTTGTTCCGTTACCCGCATTGTTCCTAGTTGGGATGATATACTAGATCCAATTTTGCCGACTAAAATTAATGCGACTATCGTAGGTGAAAACTCCAGAATTACAGATTCTCGAACAGCGAAACCAACGGTATATAACGGAATGATACCTCCCCCAGTATTAGAAGCCGTTTGAATAGTAATTACCGCACCCATAAAGAACGAGATGATGGCCACAATAGGAAGAGAATTCACTCCTAAATTGATCATTTCGTCCAAGATGTTTTGACGGAACATTTTCCATTTTTCGGGTCGTGAAAACACCTTGTTAAGGAAAATAGTATAGGAACCAAGACTGTAAAGAAACTTCATTAATTTATTACGTATTGTGTAAATTTACATTGTCAAACGAAAGTAAAACACAGAATGAAATAAATATACGTTAATGGAATATTCTACCAATATTTATGTGTTAATAGAGATAAAGCAGAATTTTGGGGTTTTTAGTCGGTAGTACGAATTAAATCGTTTTTTTTGTTGAAATTTTTAAGGAGTAATGAATAGAATTAAATGCCTTGTTTTGGTTGGAGTAATTTTTTTGGGGCCAATCCTTTTGCAAGGATGTGCCGCAAAGAAAAAATGTCATCCTCCATGTCCTACATGGCAAAAAAAGAAGCATAAAAGGTAAATGCAGTCAGAACGATTTTTAGAAAATTTAAAAAACCATGTCCCCGAGGACGCGATTCCGTTAATATGGAATTTGATTAAGGATTTTGATTTTACCCTCACGGTTACCAATGAACGTAAAACGAAGCATGGGGATTATCGAATGCCATTAAGGTCAGGAGAGTCCCATAAAATCAGTGTGAATGGAACTTTAAATCCCTATGCATTTTTGCTGACTTACGTCCATGAAATTGCACATATGCATACGTTTGAATTGTATGGTCGAAAAGTGAGTCCACACGGAAAGGAATGGAAAAGAACTTTTAGAAATATTGCGAAACCTTTTCTGAAAGTGGGGATTTGGCCGAAGGATGTAAATATTGCCTTAAAGCAATATTTTATTAATCCAAAGGCGAGTAGTGGCGGAGATATTGACCTGACAAGGGTATTAAGGAATTATGATCCGCATCCTGAATTGCACTTGGAAGATTTGGAAGAAGGGGAAGTATTCTCAACGGATGAATTGAATGAACGATTATTTGTCAAAGGAGCTAAAAGAAGAACAAGATATTTGTGTAAGGAAATTGCAACCAGTAGAGAATATACGGTTCATAGCCTGGCCAAAGTATTTATAAGAATTTGAAATGAATAAGAATAATTACGTGGTCATTATGGCCGGTGGGGTTGGAAGTAGATTTTGGCCCAAAAGCACGGAGAAGAATCCGAAACAGTTTTTAGATGTTTTAGGTGTAGGAAGATCATTGATTCAACTAACGTTTGACCGGTTTAATGCCTTTATTCCGGAAGAAAATATTTTGGTAGTTACGAACGAGCAATATGTAGATTTAGTAAAAGAACAGCTCCCCAGAATATTATCTACGAATATTCTGGCCGAACCGGTAATGCGGAATACTGCTCCGTGTGTGGCATATGCCGTAAAAAAAATTGAGTCAATAAACCCACATGCAGTAATGATTGTAACTCCCGCAGATCACCTTATTTCGAAGGTGGATGTGTTTTATGAGGTCATGAAAAAGGGTTTGGAGTTCGTTAAAACTAATTCGGATATTCTAACTATTGGGATTGAACCTGATAGACCCAATACGGGATATGGATATATAGAATATGCGAAGACCGCTAATTCGAAAATAAATATTCCTGTAGAAGTGCAGCAGTTTAAGGAGAAACCTAATTTAAAAACAGCCAAAGAATATTTGGCTCACGGAAACTTTAGTTGGAACTCAGGTATGTTTTTATGGAGTTTAAAAACCATAACAGATAGTTTTATTAAAAACGCTCCAGATGTGATTAAGTGCTTTTATTCCGATAAGTTGGTGTATGGAACATCCGGGGAAAAGGATTTTATTTCTAAAGTATATAGCACTAGCCCGTCTATTTCTATTGACTACGCCATTCTTGAAAAGGCAGATAATGTGAAGGTGATTAATACGGATATTGGATGGAGCGACATTGGAACTTGGGTGTCATTACAAAACCATATAAACAAATCTGTAAAGGGCAATTTTATTATTTCAGGCGATGTTTTACTTCAAGATTCAACGGGTAATATTGTAAGTCTACCCGATGGGAAAATTTTG
>MAAC01016827.1_pt1 | contig 11367 bp, 9 predicted proteins | sample 1115981 | NCBI WGS metagenome assembly MAAC01 (sample SAMN04961126, study PRJNA320927) | seawater metagenome | isolation source: sample BD02T64 sea water enriched with oil for 64 days | place: USA:Gulf of Mexico | collected 2013-07-27 | reverse complement strand
ATGTATTTGAAAAACAAATACCTACTGTTAAAAAAGGAAGTAAAATTAGCATCACAACAAACACAGATTCAAATACAACAATTGCAGCGACCATTTCATTTGTTGACCCAATTTTGAATACAAAAACAAGAACTGTAGTTGCTAGAGCTGTACTAAACAATAGTCATAAAAATTTAAAACCAGGCATGTTTGTAACTGGTGATTTGGCTGTAAATAGTTCGGTAAGTAAAAGTCAATTAACCATTCCGAAAACTGCTGTTTTATGGACAGGTAAACGTTCTTTAGTATATGTGAAACCAGGTCAAGAGCCCGTTTTTGAAATGCGTGAAGTTATCTTAGGGAAATCAGTTGGTAAAAACTATGAAATTATTTCTGGATTAAAACAGGGAGAAGAAATTGTTATAAACGGAGCCTTTACAGTGGATGCTGCCGCACAATTGCAAGGGAAAAAATCGATGATGAATAAAATTGGAGGTGTAACTAGAACTGGACATGAAGGTCATACAGGAATGAACACAACAGCAACAAGTAATGTGAAAGATTCTAAAGTAAAACACGAAAGAATTACCGTTTCAAAAACTTTCCAAAAACAATTGTATCAAGTAACTAAAGCTTATGTAAAATTAAAAGATGCTTTGGTACAATCTGATGCTGAATCTACTAAAAAATATGCTCAATTTTTAGCGAGTGAATTGGCAAAAATGGATATGAAATTATTGAAAAGCAACACCGCTCATAAAAATTGGATGGATGTTCAAAAGATATTGGAAAAGACAACGAACAGTATTCTAAAATTGGATGCGATTAAAATGCAAAGAACTCAGTTTATTAGTCTGTCATCAAACATGATTAAAGCAGTACAAATATTCGGAATTAACAAAAAAATATACAATCAGTTTTGCCCAATGGCAAATAACGACAAAGGAGCAAATTGGTTAAGTTTTCAAGAGAATATTAAAAACCCTTACTTCGGGGATGCCATGTTAACATGTGGAAATGTAGAAGAAACTATAAATTAATAACTAAATACAATCAAAATGAAAAAAGTAATCTTTAGTGTAGCTGTAGTAGCTGTCATGGTTTTTACAGGGTGTAAATCAGAGAAAAAAGAAACAACTAAAACAGAAAAGGTAGAGTCGAAAATAGCTGTAACAGAAGCAAGTTTTGGTGTACGTGGAAATTGTGGAATGTGTAAAAAAACAATTGAAACAGCTGCAAATAGTGTTGATGGAGTAACTTCTGCAACTTGGGATAAAGCAAAGAAAAAAATAGATGTTTCTTTTGATGCTTCAAAAACCAATGTAATGGCTGTGCAAACTGCTGTAGCAAATTCTGGATATGATACAGAGAACGTAGCGGGTAATTTAGAATCTTATAGTGGTTTACCTGGATGTTGTAAATATGATCATTCTATGGAAATGAATCAAACTGGAGAAAATAAATCGAAGGGCACTCATTAATTCTTTGATAAAATTTTAAAAAAAGCGTTGTAATTTTACAACGCTTTTTTTATCTTTAAGCATGGATTTATTCAATCAAGAAACAATAACCAATATTTTACCTTACGATGGTATTTCCAATTACCATGGCCAAATTCTATCAGATGCATTAAGCTTGTATTATTACAAGGTTTTATTAAATGAGATTGAATGGAAAAATGATGAAGCAGTTATTTTTGGTAAACGAATTATTACCAAACGTAAAGTTGCTTGGTATGGAGATACAAAATATGATTACAAGTACTCAAATGTTACAAAGCAGGCACTGGTTTGGTCAAAAGAATTATTGGAGTTAAAAGCTATTGTTGAGAAGGAGAGTAATGCTAGGTATAATTCTTGTTTGTTGAATTTGTATCATTCTGGAGAAGAAGGCATGGCTTGGCATTCTGATGGAGAAAAAATGTTAAAGAAAAATGGAGAAATAGCTTCATTAACATTAGGGGCAGAACGCAAGTTTTCTTTTAAACACAAAGAATCAAAACAGAAAATTGATATTATTTTAGAAAGAGGAAGTTTATTAGTAATGAAAGACACTACACAAACCAATTGGTTACATCGTTTGCCACCAACAAAATTGATAAAAACACCAAGAATAAATTTAACTTTTAGAACAATTAATCTGTAAAGATTATTGTTTCTTTGCAAGATTAAAATCGCGTATTCATTTTGGAATCAAAACCATCTACAAATCTTAATAAATATATAAGTAGCACAGGAATTTGCTCTCGTAGAGATGCAGAGAAATTTATTGTTGCTGGTAGAGTTACTATCAATGGAAACCCTACTCAATTAGGAAATCGTGTTTTTGAAGGCGATGTTGTTAAAGTTGATGGAAGAGCTTTGCAGGCAAAACCTAAAACCTTATATATTGCTTTTAATAAGCCTATTGGTGTTGTTTGTACCACAGATTCAAGAGAAAAAAATAATATTGTTCGCGAGATCAATCATCCAGAAAGATTGTTCCCTATTGGGCGCTTAGATAAACCATCTGAGGGGTTGATCTTTTTAACCAATGATGGAGATATTGTAAATAAGATTCTTCGAGCTGGTAACAATCACGAAAAAAATTATGTAGTTACTGTTGATAGGCCTATTACGGATGATTTTATCGAAGAAATGGGATCAGGGATTCCGATCTTAGGAACAGTTACTCAACCATGTAAAGTCACGAAACTTTCAGGAAAAACATTTCAAATCGTTTTAACGCAAGGCTTAAATCGTCAGATTCGTAGAATGTGTGAGTACTTAGGGTATGAAGTTCTAAAATTACAACGTACACGAATTATGAACGTTAATTTGGATAAATTAGCAATTGGACAATGGCGTGAATTGACAGAAAAAGAACTTTCTGAAATACATGAAATGGTAGCAAATTCTTCTAAGACAGAAGAAGCATCTGTTGTTGAAAAGAAGATTAAAAAGCAGTCATCAAAAAAGCCAACAAGAAAACCTAACGACTTTAATAAAAAAAGCGCATCATTTAGAAAGAATTCACCAAAATCTAAAAGAAACGCGAATAATTCACCAGGAAAAAAGAGACGTTAAACGTTTCAGATTTTTTTAACTTTTCAATTCTTAAATAACTGTATCTTTGCAAGCAATGAAATTTGACTTAAAAATTACCGACCCAAAAAGTAAAGCCAGAGCTGGTGTAATCACAACAGATCATGGTACTATAGAAACACCAATTTTTATGCCTGTAGGCACAGTTGGTACTGTAAAAGGAGTACATCAATCTGAATTAAAGGATGAAATCAATCCTGATATTATTTTAGGGAATACCTATCACTTATATTTAAGACCAAAAATTGATATTATAGAACAAGCTGGTGGTTTGCATAAGTTTATGAATTGGGACCGAAATATCTTAACTGATTCTGGAGGTTATCAAGTATATTCTTTATCTGGAAGAAGAAAGATTAATGAAGAAGGAGTGAAGTTTAAAAGTCATATTGATGGTTCTTATCATTTCTTTACCCCAGAGAATGTAATGGAGACTCAGCGTTCAATTGGAGCTGATATTATCATGGCATTTGATGAATGTACACCCTATCCATGTGATTTTAATTATGCAAGAAGGTCTATGCACATGACACATCGTTGGTTAAAACGTTGTATCAATCACTTAGAAAAAACACCACTTAAATACGATTATAATCAAACATTTTTTCCCATTGTACAAGGAAGTACTTATAAAGATTTACGGAAACAATCTGCAGAGTTTATTGCTTCAGTAGGTGCAGAAGGAAATGCCATTGGAGGATTATCTGTAGGTGAGCCAGCAGAAGAGTTGTATGCAATGACAGAAATTGTTTGTGAGATTTTACCTGAGGATAAACCAAGGTATTTAATGGGTGTAGGAACGCCAATAAATATTCTTGAGAATATTGCTTTAGGAGTTGATCTGTTTGACTGTGTAATGCCAACAAGAAATGCTAGAAACGGAATGTTGTTTACAGCACATGGAACCATAAATATCAAAAACAAAAAATGGGAAAATGATTTTTCTGCCATTGATGAAATGGATATTACTTTTGTAGATACCATGTATTCAAAAGCATATTTACGTCACTTGTTCGCTGCGAAAGAATTACTTGGGAAGCAAATTGCAACCATACATAACTTAGGTTTTTACTTGTGGTTGACTAGAGAAGCAAGAAAACATATCTTAGCAGGAGATTTTACAGAATGGAAAGACAAAATGGTAAACCAAATGAACAAAAGATTGTAATTTGAAAATAATTGATAGTTACATATTAAAAAGGTATTTAGTAACTTTTGTTTTTACGTTATTAATTTTAATTCCAATTGCTGTTGCCATTGATATTGCTGAAAAAGTTGATAAATTTTTAGCAGCAGATACCTTAACAACTTTCGAAATAATAAATGATTATTATAAAAATTTCATCATTTATTATGCGAATACTTTTATGCCTTTGGCATTATTTGTAGCTGTAATTATATTTACATCTAAACTTTCTAATAATACAGAAATAGTAGCAATTAACAATGCTAAAGTCTCCTTTACGCGTTTTTTATACCCCTATTTTATAGGAGCAACTTTGGTTACAATTTTATCCTTGTTAATGAATCATTTTGTGGTTCCAAGTAGTAGTAAGGTTCGAAAGAAATTTGAGAATACATATTTGAATACTAAAAATTATGGAGAAAATCAAGTTCGGGATTTTAGTTTACAATTAACAGATAGCTCCTATATTTACATTCAAAGTTTTGATTTAAAAAGAAATACGGGCTTTACGTTTTCAGAAGAGGTGTATGATGGATATAAATTAAAAAGAAAGTTTACAGCAGATAATATTACTTGGGATTCAAAAAAAGAAAAATTCAAACTATCTAGGTATAGAATTAGAAAAATTTACGATGATAGAGATAGTATTTTTTCTGGAAACGCTATAGATACTACTTTAGCCTTTTCTCCCAAGGATTTAATCTATAGAGCTGCATTGGCACAAGAAATGCCATCAAACGAGTTAATTAAATATATTAATATATCTAAAAAAAGAGGTGTTAAAAACTTAAACGCTCACTTGGTTGAATTGCATAAAAGAACCAGTTTACCTATCTCATCTTATATGCTTACTATAATTGCTGTAGCATTGGCATTTAAAAAGCGTAGAGGAGGAACTGGGGTAAATTTAGCTTTGGGGTTTGGTTTAATGTTTGTTTACATTTTTTTCTTAAAAGTATCTGAAGTTTTAGGGGCTGTTGCAGGAGCCAATTCTCTATTGTCTGTTTGGATTCCTAATTTTATCTTCGGAGCTTTAGCAATCTATTTATATTATAATGCCAGAAAGTAAATTAAAACATTTTTTACAACTTCATCTAATTGTTTTTATATGGGGGTTTACAGCCATACTCGGTGCTTTAATAAGTATAGAAGCGATACCGCTGGTTTGGTATAGAATGTTACTAGCAGTTTTTTTTATATTTCTTTATTTTTTGATTCAAAAGAAAAGCTTTGCGATTGATAAAAAATCGGCGCTAAAATTTTTGTTTACAGGAATTATAATTGCCTTACATTGGATTGCCTTTTTTAAAGCGATTAAAGTTTCGAATGTATCTATAGCATTGGTAACTATGAGTACAGGTGCCTTTTTTACTTCGTTAATAGAACCGTTGTTTTTTAGAAGAAAAATTAAATCAATAGAGATAGTTCTAGGGGTAATTGTTATCGGCGGGTTGTATGTTATTTTCAACTTTGAAACGGAATATTATTTAGGAATCATTTATGCATTAATTTCCGCGTTTTTAGCGGCACTATTTTCTGTGTTAAACGGCCTGTTTGTGAAGAATACTGCTGCTGAAATAATTTCATTTTACCAGCTCTTATTTGGAGTAGCGTTTGTAACTGTATATTTATTTTTTACCAACTCATTTACTGTAGGTTTTTTCACCTTAACTTCATCAGATTGGTTTTATTTAGTGCTGCTTAGTAGTGTATGTACAGCGTATGCATTTATTGTATCGGTTAAGATAATGAAGCATCTTAGCCCGTATACAGTGATGCTAACAATGAATTTAGAGCCCGTGTATGCAATTGTATTGGCGTTGTTTATATTTGGTGATAAAGAAAAAATGAATGTAGAGTTTTATTTTGGAGCATTTATTGTTTTATTTGTAGTATTGTTAAACGGTATTATCAAAAACCGAGCAAGAATTAAAGAGAAATTCAAGAAGAATAAAAATTAAAAACGGACTTGCAATAATTAATTTTATAGTAAGTTTGTAGCGATGTATTATCAATCAATTTATAATTGATTTCGTTATAATCAAACAACTAGAATATGGAATATTTAGATTTTGAACAACCGATTAAGGATCTTGAAGATCAGTTGACTAAGTGTCAAGTTATTGGAGAAGAAAGTAATGTTGATGTTACTGCAACATGCAAGAAAATTGAAAAGAAGCTAGAGAAAACAAAAAAAGATATTTATAAAAACCTTACTGCTTGGCAACGTGTGCAATTATCACGGCATCCAAACAGACCCTATACCTTAGACTATATCAAAGCATTAGCTGGTGACACCTTTATGGAATTGCATGGTGACAGAAATGTAAAAGACGATAAAGCAATGGTTGGTGGTTTAGGTAAAATAGGTGATCAGTCATTTATGTTTATTGGTCAGCAAAAGGGATATAATACTAAAACGCGCCAGTATAGAAACTTTGGAATGGCTAATCCAGAAGGATACCGGAAAGCATTGCGTTTAATGAAAATGGCAGAGAAGTTTAATATTCCTGTTGTAACATTGATTGATACTCCAGGAGCTTATCCAGGATTAGAAGCTGAAGAAAGAGGTCAAGGTGAAGCAATTGCAAGAAATATCTTAGAAATGTCTCGTTTAAAAACGCCAATAATTGCTGTGGTAATAGGAGAAGGAGCTTCTGGTGGAGCTTTAGGAATTGGAGTAGGAGATAGAGTATTAATGCTAGAAAACTCTTGGTATTCTGTAATTTCTCCTGAAAACTGTTCTTCAATTTTATGGAGAAGTTGGGAGCATAAAGAAAAAGCAGCTGAATCTTTAAAGTTAACTGCTGAAGATGGGATTAGATTAAAAATAGTAGACGCAATTATTAAAGAGCCATTAGGTGGAGCGCATTCTAATCGAGAAGGTACATTTAAAGAAGTTGAGAAAGTTATTTTAGAAACCTATAATAAACTCAAAGATTTAAATGATGCAGATTTAGTACTGCAACGAATGGATAAGTACTCTACAATGGGTGTTTATAAAGAGTAGGCAAAATATAGCATAAAAAAAAGCAGGATTTTTAAATCCTGCTTTTTTTATGGTTGAAATTTAACTTAAATACCTAGTTCTTTAAATAAGTTTTCTAATGTTGGGTCAGAGGGTCTGGGTGCATTTGGGTTTACGATGTTTCCTTTAGGATCTATTAGTATAAATCTAGGTATACCAGTTACTAAATATTCTTTCATAAACGCTATATCTTCTCCTGCATATAATTGAGTACCTGTTAAATTTTTGTCTTTTACCATTTTTCTCCATTTAGCTAAAGCATTATCCCAAGAGCCAGCAGTTTTCTGATCGTCAATAGAAATACTTACAAAACGAATGTTTTTGTTATGGTATTTTTTCTCTAAACTTTTTAGAGCAGGTATTTCCGCAATACAAGGATTACACCAAGTTGCCCATACATCTATGTAAACATATTTTCCTTTTAAAGCATCTAAAGATGTTTTACCACCTTTGTAATTGATATAGTTTTTGAATTTAGGTGATGGTTTTCCTTTTGTTAATTTGTTTTTAGCATCATCTTGTTGTATTGCTCTAGCATGTTGTTGATCAAAACTTTTTTCTAACATGTTAAAGAAATCATTGTTTCGTTTGTCGTTTGTTCTTACTAACATGGTGTCAATGTCAGTGTAAGACTTTTTTAAGCTATCAAAACTGCTTCTCATCGCCTTTATTTTCTTTAAAAAAGCATCTTTCTCTAAAGAAAACATAGCTCTTGGGTCTCCAAAAGTTCTACCTAGCTTAAATTGAGATTGTAAATAATTGATAGAATTAGACCCATTTCCGGTGTATGTAGAAGACTCATAAAAGCTGTTTTTATTTGTAGTTAGGTTCAAGTCGAAGCCATGTCTTAAAAAAATAAACCCAACATTTTTACCGTTCAAAGCTAGTGTGTAATACCCAGCCGTTTTAATAGTAAGTGTATCGTTGAATGAACCGTCTTTATCAATTGTAAAAGTTTTTTTAAAAACATTATTTCTTAAAGAAAGGATCGTGTCGGTAGGGCTAAGGTTCTCGATTTTTCCAGAGAATTTAACATAATTAACATGTTCTTTTTTGCAAGAACATAGTAGAGTGATAACTGCTAAAAGTAGCGTAATTTTTTTCATTAGTATGGTTTTATAGACTGTTGCAAATATAAGTAAATAGGTACTGCTAGATGCATTATTTTATTCATAAAAAAAACCGAGCATTAAGCTCGGTTTTTTATTATTGTTCATTTTGTTCTTCTGGAGTTTTCTTTGCTTTTTTAATTTTGATGGTAAGCTCATTTTTCTTCTCATCTAAATCCATGGCAATGGTGTCTCCTTCAGATAATTTTGAATTGACTATCTCTTCGGCTAAAGCGTCTTCAATGTATTTTTGAATGGCTCTTTTTAAAGGTCTGGCACCATATTTTTTATCAAAACCTTTGTCAGCAATATAGTCTTTCGCTTTGTTGCTGAGCTTCAAGGTGTATCCAAGGTCAGAAATTCTATTTAATAATTTATCTAGCTCAATATCAATAATAGAATGTATGTTATCTCTATCTAGTGAGTTGAAAATAATAATATCATCAATCCTGTTTAAAAATTCAGGTGCAAAAGATTTTTTTAAAGCGCTTTCAATAATTCCTTTTGCGTGATTATCTGCCTGAGCAACTTTAGATGAAGTTCCAAATCCAACACCTGCTCCAAAGTCTTTTAATTGTCTAGCTCCAATGTTAGAGGTCATGATTATAATCGTATTTCTAAAATCGATTTTACGACCTAAACTATCCGTAATATGACCATCATCTAAAATTTGCAACAACATGTTAAATACATCTGGATGTGCCTTTTCTATTTCATCTAATAAAACAACAGAATAAGGTTTGCGTCTAATTTTTTCAGTTAACTGTCCACCTTCTTCGTAACCTACGTAACCCGGAGGTGCTCCAATTAATCTAGAAATGGCAAACTTCTCCATATATTCACTCATATCAATTCTAATCAAAGAATCTTCGGAATCAAATAATTCTCTGGCCAGTACTTTTGCAAGTTGTGTTTTTCCAACTCCAGTTGAACCTAAAAAGATAAATGAACCAATTGGTTTATTCGGGTCTTTTAATCCAACACGGTTTCTTTGAATGGCCTTTACAACCTTAGTTACGGCTTCGTCTTGGCCAATTATTTTTCCTTTAATAAGGTTTGGTAATTCCTTTAGGCGATTACTTTCTACTTCTGCAACTCTATTTACAGGGATGCCTGTCATCATAGAAACAACTTCTGCGACATTATCTTCTGTAACAATTTCTCTGTTTAATTTAGAATCTTCTTCCCATTGTTTTTGAGCAGATTCTAAAGCAGATTCTATATTTTTTTCGTCATCTCTTAACTTTGCAGCTTCTTCGTATTTTTGACCACTTACAGCTTTAGATTTGTTTGTGCGAATTTTTTCTAATTCAGTTTCTAATGCTAAGACTTGTTTAGGTACTATAATATTTGTGATATGAATTCTAGAACCAGATTCATCTAAAGCATCTATAGCCTTGTCTGGTAAAAATCTATCAGTCATGTATCTATTTGTTAATTTTACACAGGATTCAATGGCTTCGTCCGTATAATTAACATGGTGATGTTCTTCGTATTTTTCTTTGATATTGTGTAAAATCTGAATGGTTTCATCAACCGATGTTGGTTCTATAATTACTTTTTGAAAACGACGTTCTAAAGCACCGTCTTTTTCAATATTTGTTCTAAACTCATCTAGTGTAGTGGCACCAATACATTGTATTTCTCCTCTAGCCAATGCCGGTTTTAGCATGTTTGATGCGTCTAGTGATCCTGTTGCTCCACCAGCACCAACAATGGTGTGAATTTCATCAATAAAAAGAATAATGTCTTCGTTCTTTTCAAGTTCATTCATCAGTGCTTTCATACGCTCTTCAAACTGACCTCTGTATTTTGTGCCAGCTACTAAACTTGCTAAGTCTAAAGAAATAATACGTTTGTCAAATAAAATTCTAGATACCTTTCTGTTTACAATACGCAAAGCCAACCCTTCTGCAATGGCAGATTTTCCAACGCCAGGTTCTCCAATTAACATGGGATTGTTTTTCTTTCTTCGACTTAGAATTTGTGAAACTCTTTCTATTTCTTTTTGACGTCCAACTACAGGGTCTAGTTTATTAGCCTCTGCCATGGCGGTTAAATCTCTACCAAAATTATCTAACACCGGGGTTTTCGATTTTTTAGCAGTTTTTCCTTTTCCGGGCTGTTGGCCGTAAGGATTCGCTTTTTCTTCGCTAAATTCATCTTCAGACGGAGTTTCAGCAACCGTATCTAGAGAGATTTCAGTATCGTCTGTATGTAATTGTTTGTAAAGAGATTTAGCTTGATCATAGTCTATATAGAGTTTGTTCAATAATTTTGTTGTTGGATCATTATCATTTCTTAAAATGCATAATAATAAATGTGCCGTATCTATCGCTTCGCTTTGATATAATTTTGCTTCTAAAAAAGTTGTTTTAAGCGCTTTTTCAGCTTGCCTTGTTAAATGTAAACTCTTTTTCTGCTCTTCTATTTTGAAGCTCGGATTGACCGGGTTTAAGCTTTCTATTTTTTTTCGCATTAATTCTAAATCAACATCAAATGCCGTTAAGATATCAATTGCCTTGCCATCTCCTTTTCTTAGTAAGCCTAGTAATAAATGCTCTGTTCCAATAAAATCATGGCCTAAGCGTAAAGCTTCATCTTTACTAAAGGTGATTACGTCTCTTACTTTTGGTGAAAAATTATCGTCCATATCTTTGGGGTGTGTAGTTCTTAATTTATTTGAAATTTAATGAAAAAATTGCAAAAAAAGTGCCAGTTTAAAATATTTGTCAATTTGTCTGTATAAAAACGGTTAGAATTACCTGAAAATCAGAAGAATATATTTTATTAAAAAGTGAAATTAAATGTTAATAACTCCAAGGAATGACTCTACATATATTTTGACGAAAAAAGGATTTATTGTATCTTGCTCGTTTAAGAAAATTAGTAAAAAATTAATACACAAATATATATGACAGACGGAGAAAAGTTGATTCCAATTAATATTGAGGAACAGATGAAATCTGCGTACATTGATTA
>MAAC01018777.1_pt1 | contig 11374 bp, 8 predicted proteins | sample 1115981 | NCBI WGS metagenome assembly MAAC01 (sample SAMN04961126, study PRJNA320927) | seawater metagenome | isolation source: sample BD02T64 sea water enriched with oil for 64 days | place: USA:Gulf of Mexico | collected 2013-07-27 | reverse complement strand
ATAGGATCGACATTCGAATGGAAGACGTAACCTTCATCATTCGCCATCGGATGGCTAGGGTTATATTCTTGTCGTACAGGATCTTGGCTTTCAACCACTCCCCTAACTTGTACCCCACCTTGCTTATAACCTTGCTGAGCATCATCTAATACTGTGGCAAAAACTGGGTGACGTGCTTTATATGTTTGATCAACACTACTACTAACACTGTCAGAGTTAGCTAAGTTACTTGCAGTCGTATTCAGTCGTAATGACTGTGCACTCATACCACTACCGGCGATATCAAAAATATTAAATAGAGACATAAGGCGTTACTCCCCTTTAATGGCAGACCGTATACTACGGAATTTGCCACCTAGAAATTCAAGACTAGCCTGATATTGGACTGCATTTTGCATAAACTGAGACTGTTCAATCTGTTCATCTACCGTATTACCATCCAATGAATCTTGCATTGATTGACGATATTGCACTGCTGGTGAAAACAACTCGCCACCAGATGTAGAAAAATGATTTTGATGCGTTGTTTTAATCGGCTCAGATTGACCGGTTGATGCCATTTTCAGAGCAGTCTGAAAATCAATATCACGCGCTTTGTAGTTGGGAGTGTCGGCATTAGCCAGGTTAGATGCCAGCAACTCAGCCCGTTGAGAACGGATCTGTAGTGCATCTGTGTGAATTCCTAGGGCGGAATCAAAGTTTATCGGCATGTTTAACTCCAACTTTAATCTTTTATTTAATATAGACCAAAGCAGCAAGCATGCCACAAATTTATTTTAGTTAAAACTCAATGAGTTACATCATTACCAGCAACTTCGTCAAAAAAATAGCGGCAAGGCATTGCCACATTAAAAATATACTTTCTCTACGAAATCATGACCTTATTACTTAGAGTAAATCGCTTGTAGATTTAAAGAAAACACCTGCATATTATTAATTACACAATCGACTTCAAGGTAAGCCCATAACTAAATAAGGCACCCGAAGGTGCCTTATTTATGTACAAGCTAAATGACTCTTAACTAGTTAAATACCATCATTAATAGCACCGCTAGCCAATAGCGATTGCATTGCTGCCACTGCATCTCCAGATATTGAAACACCAGTCAGCTCAATTTCTTGAACCGTATTATTAGCAGAGTCTTTGATATTCAACTGCAAATCACCAGAGCCATTGTTGATCCCTTCAATCGTATGAGAACCATCAGATAATAAATCTGATAAGTTCAGTACATCATCAGTATCATCAAAGTCCATAACCGTATCATGTGCAGGCATTGCAACAGTGCCTACATCTGAGCTATTCCACACAAACTCATCTTCACCCGCACCCCCAGTAAGTACATCATTACCCGCACCACCGAAGATAATGTCATCACCACTACCACCAAGCAGACTATTGGCTAAAGCATCACCTTCGATAAGTAAGTCTGCAGTTTCTGCTGAAGCGTCGCTTCCGGCAAACTCTACCTTTGTAGTGCTCACTGTCGTAGCTGTTTTTGGAGTTGCATCTACACTCGCTTCCGTCGATGTCACTGAACCTGTGATTTGATTAAGCTGCTCAGCTGTCAGCGGTGTATCTGATGTTAATGTCGTACCCGTTAAGCTCACACCATTAGGTAATGAAGAGATAGTGACGTCGCTTGATGTTTCACTACCATCAACATCTGTTAATGAAGTTACAACATTAAGTTCATATGAATATGAGGTCACTTTATCAAAGGTGATTAGGTTAACAAGGTAATCATCCGTGTAATTTAATGGTGCAGTGAAATCAATACGGTCAAACTCGACCCCAGGACTTAATACAAAGACACCATCTACCGTATCAGACTGATAGCTGACGGTGTCAGTAGAACCTACTTGAATGCCGTCCAGATAAAACGTATAAGCAGCCGTTTCAATGCTACTTAACCAAGCAAAATTAACTCCCACAGAACTTACTGTATTATCAAACTCTACTTTCAGTCTTTCTGAACTGTTATTGTTAGAGCCTATCTCAGAACTAGCGCCCGATGACCAGCCATCCACGCCAAAACCATCGTGATTCGTACCCGATGTAGTGCTAACACTTGTCTCATTACCAAAGATGTCATAAGCAGTGACTTCAAAACCATTATCGGTCGTTGATACATTAGAAATATCAATAGTTTGAGGCGCGCTATGAACCACTGCCTCACCTACACTAATAATCAAGTTCGGTGCATCAGCTACCGCCGTCACATTTACAGTGGCTGTCGCGGTGGCACTGTCGCCATCGCCATCTGTCACTGTATAAGTAAAGGAGTCTTCGCCAGAAAAGTTAGCCGCAGGGGTATAACTAAAACTGCCATCAGCATTAAGAATGACTGTACCATTTGATGGTTCAGTATAAGCAGTAACACTTCCACCATTTGCGCCTAACTCATCGTTATCTAATACATTGATACTAACAACTGTATCTTCATCAGTACTAACGTGGTCAGCACTCACTACTGGCACATCATCAACAATAGCATCTTCTTCAATGGCATCTTCAAAAGCAACGTTTACTCCCATTGTTTCAAAACCAGCATCAGGTGTAACTTCTGGAGCTTCATGAAGAATTTGAACTATATCTACACCTTCATTGCTTTCGCCGGAAGTACCTGCACCAGCAGCGGTAGCATCAGCTATCTGGCTTAAGTCACCACCTTCTAATAAGGCTTGTTGCAATGCTTCAACATCCGCATCAACAGTTGGTTGAGCAATGTCTTGTGGACTAAAGGCTTCATTATCAAGCACGGCTTGAGAGTTACGACCTAATGTCATAACAGAACCGTCACTAAATTCTACTTCTACTGCACCCGCTGGGCCGGTAGTGATGACTTCATCCTGAAAAATACGGTCGCCAGCTTGCAAAGTACGTTGCGAACCATTAGTTCCGGTTGCGACAGCTGTTCCAATAAGTGTTTTGATAATACCGATTACTGTAGCCACTGTTATTTACTCCTAAAAGTTATATCGCTCGCAAATTTTGCTGGTCGATTTACAGTTGGCTACATTAAGTGATTGTTAAAGCTTAATATATTGTACCTTGGTACTAATTATTTTATTTTGTGATGAATGTCACATTTATTACTCGCTTGCTTACAACAATTCACTATTATCTTCCCCCTCCCCCCTAATAAAGAACTGCTGGCACCTTTAAACTATATTCTAAAGATGTGCCTTTTAACTATTACACTTCAATAACGGTACATTGCTCTATCTAGATAGCTCTGCTGGATTTATGCCGACAGTCTATTGCCTGGTTAACAAGCAGGACTGCCATGCAGTAACTTAACGATTTATCACTCAAATTAACATTAAACATCGATGTAGTTCACAAAATTGAAATTAGAAGCCCTAACCCGCTAGACACAATGATTTTGTATACGCATAATGCCTTTTGACATAAGCAGTTCAGATAAAAATTAAAATTTTAGAGTAATGGAGATAGAGCTCTTTCTTATCAATCGTGGAATATTTGCAGGAGGAGCAAAAAAACCACGCCTTTTTAGATGGAGTAACGTCTCTTGACTGGCGATAGTGACAAAAATGCGGTACTACAACCTTATGAAAGTGCAAGACGACTCAGCATTATGAAAAAAGATAGACAAGTATTAATTTTAGATGATCAATCAACTGGCCGGGCCATATTAGAAAAAGTTATTCAACAAATTTCCGATAATATTGTTGTCACAGCATTTGCCGATCCCCTTGAAGCCCTAACTTGGCTTGATGACAACAGTCCTGACTTAATCGTGACCGACTATCGAATGCCTGGAATGAATGGCATTGAATTTATTCGTCGAGTACGTCAAAAAGAACTGCACCAATACGTGCCGACAATGATGATCACCGTGGTGAGCGAAAAAGAAGTCCGGTATGACGCTCTAGATGCAGGTGCTACCGCTTTCTTAACTCGGCCCATCGATCAAATTGAATGCCGCACCAGTTGTAGAAACTTACTACAAATGCACGAGCAACATTTAATAATCCAAGATCGTGCTGATTGGTTGGCTAGACAAGTCGATGTTGCTACCGAAAAAATTTCCGCGAGAGAAAGAGAAACCATCATTCGGTTAGCAAAAGCCGGTGAATATCGTGATGAAGGCACAGGCAATCATGTCATTCGCATGGCAAAATATGCCCGTCAGATTGCTGAAGCGACCGGAAAGTTCACCCCAAAAGAATGCAACGATCTAGAGTATGCAGCTCCTATGCATGACATTGGAAAAATAGGCATTCCAGATAATGTATTACTCAAACCCGGTAAGTTCACTCCTGATGAATGGGAGATCATGCAAGGCCATACCACCATTGGTCATGCAATATTATCGGATAGCCAATCTATTTATATGCAAATTGGTGCGGTTATCGCCTTAAATCATCATGAACGTTTTGATGGCAAAGGCTACCCAAATGGCTTGCAAGGCGAAGAAATTCCACTCATAGCCCGCGTAGTCACTATTGCTGACATTTATGACGCTCTGGTTTCAGAAAGGCCTTATAAACATGCCTGGTCAACTGAAGAGTCGATCGACTATATCAAACAACAAGCAGGAACGCAGTTAGACCCTGAGTGTGTACAAGCTTTCCTATCTCGAATTGACACTATTAAAAAAATTCAGTCAGACTATGCTGATAAATCCTGATTATTCTATCCAATAGGTACTTATGTCCGCTTCCGATAAGAGTCATAGATCCATTCTAGCCAAACTCAAACAACGCTTGGCTCAAACAACGGACTCTGAACCGGAGCAAGCAGTAAAGATAAGGCTCAGCCTTGGCATTGGTTTAATTTTATACTTTTGCTTTCCTTGGGCTGATGGTGAAACATTTTTCGACGCCATTTCATCTCAACCAAGCTTAATTACCCTAAGCTATTACCTTGTTGCAGTTCTCATTGCAGCGTCATTAATAGTTAACCCAAAACCTTCCCCCGTCCGAAGAGTAATGGGAATATTATTAGATCTGGTATCACTTTCCATTGTCATGTTCTTGGCCGGTTCCGAAAGTGTATTTCTCTTTGTGCTCTACCTTTGGGTGATTTTAGGTAATGGCTTTCGGTATGGAGTCAATTACCTATATATATCACTCGTGGTTGGCCTTATAGGCTTTTCAATCGCGATTACTTGGGGACATTACTGGCAAGGTAACGAGCAGCAATCCTTTGCTATTAGCCTCATTCTTTTATTAATCGTCGTTCCGCTTTATTCAGCTTTTTTAATTAATAAACTTCATGCCGCTATCACAGCCGCCAAATTTGCAAATGAAGCCAAAAGTCGCTTTCTGGCCAATATGTCTCACGAACTAAGAACACCATTAAATGGTGTCATTGGTATCGCAGATTTAATAGGGGAAACCAAGCTAGATCAACAACAGCATGAATTTATAAACATCATGCGTAGCTCAGCAAATACCCTCTTAGGCCTGATTGAAAATGTCCTTGATATATCTAAAATTGAGGCCGGAAAAATTATCATTGCTAATGATACTTTTGACTTACATCAACTGATTAACATCATTATTCAAATGCAAAGCCCTGCGGCTACAACAAAGGGTTTATCAGTTAATTACAATATTAATGCCGCGACACCTTTTTTATTACAAGGTGACGAACAACACTTAAAACAAATTCTTATTAACTTGATTGGCAACGCAATTAAATTTACTGACCAAGGATCGGTTAAACTATACGTCTCTCTTGCCGATATGAGTATGGAAAACCCTACCATCCGCTTTGAAGTACAAGATTCAGGCATAGGAATAGCTAAAGAGTCGCTATCGACAATTTTTGATGACTTTACCCAAGCATCGTCAGGATTGAATAAGCCCGGAGGTACCGGCTTAGGTACGACAATATCTAAAGAACTCGTTGAATTAATGGGAGGAGAAATCGGCGTAGAAAGCGAATTAGAAGTGGGCACCACTTTTTGGTTTGAAATACCTTTCACCGCGATTCCTTATGACAATTTGAACTTATCTGACAATCACTTATTACTACTTACTACACCAGAAACAGCCTCCATCATCGAGCCGGCACTCAAAACGTGGCAGACTAACTTCAGCTCGGTTAACTCACCTGCTCGTGCATTATCAGAATTAATGACTGCCATTGAAAATGAAGATAGCTATAAAGCGTTAATCATTGATCAAGCCTGTATGCTGGATATTGAACCCATCAAATTTGCTCAAATGATCAAGTCAGAACAGAGTTTAGAACAGTTACCGCTTATATTAATTAATACAGCTGAGCGTAACCAATTCGATCCTCAAATCCGTGAAAACTTTATCTCAACGATTGCTGACCCAGCAGATAAAAGACTGCTGTTTAATGCTATTCATGCTTCGCAATCAGTAGCATTCAGTGATAAAAAAGTAGTCACACTAGCCGAACATTACGCTTCAAAAGCAGTAGCCCATGGACTAACTATACTGATCGCAGAAGATAACCGCGTTAACCAACAAGTATTGGAAGGGGTGTTACAACATGCCGGACATAATATTCTGACGGCAAACTCAGGCGACAAAGCCCTAGACATCCTTGCTGAAGATATAGATAGCATTGATATGTTAATTCTAGATATGAATATGCCTGAAATGTCAGGACTTGAAGTTATTCAAGCATTACGCTATCTAGATACAACGAGTGATATTCCCATCATTATGTTGACGGCCGATGCGACACCAGAAGCGAGACAAGAATGCATGGCTGCTGGTGCTAATGCATTTTTGACCAAACCTATTAATTCAAAAGCACTACTTGAGCAGGTTGCTCTTTTTTCTTCAAGTGCAACATCAGATAATTCCACAGCCCAACCCGCTCGTCCAACACAACTTAGCACGCAGTGGATTGATCATGCAGTGATTAATGAACTGTCAGTATTAGGTGGTGGCGAATCATTTATTCAAACACTCATTCATGGCTTTGAATTAGATGGCAATCAACATGTAAGTCAAATCACCAACGCAGCCAATGATGACTATCTTACATATCGCGAGAGCTTACATGCATTAAAAGGCTCAGCCACAGAATTAGGCGCACTACACCTAGTCGAACTCTGCATACAAGCAGAGTTGCTTAAACCTTATGATATCGGCAGTCAGCAACTCATTACGTTGTGTCATAACATTGATGAAGCCTTCAAAAAAACCGTATCTGTATTACAAGCCACCTTATTAAAAAACAAAGAACAGTCTCCGCCTTCGTAAAATCAAGCTGATTTCGAATTTTGGCGGCTAACTAATCTAGTCATCATTTTTAAATCTTTAGGCGTGAGGTTAAGAGCCGCATCAGCCCAAACATTAGCAATACTGACAAGCTCTTCATAACTTATCGGGTTACAGATATCTTTTACTTTAGCCATCGCTTTAAAGCTATTTGGTGATCGTCTGGCATTTTTTATATATTTATAAAGTGCCAGCTCACCCTCACCTTTTTCAGCAAGAATATCGATTGCACCCATCTCATATAGCTCTTCAGCAGTATACAATTTACCAGACATAATCATCTTTTCAGCTTGAGCTGGGCCGACTTTTCTAGATAATATTGAGTAAGCCCCCATGCCCGGGAATAAGTTAAAGATAACTTCTGGCAAGCCCATCTTTACACCGCGCTCAGCAATAATTAAATTGCTTGACAGTGAAGCTTCAAACCCACCACCTAATGCATCACCTTGAATCAAAGAAACAGTCGTTACATCAGCATCGAAGTGGAACATATTGGCATATAAAATATCAACACAATGAACGGCATACTTCAATAATGCATCGCGATTACCATCTTTAATCAAAGACATAAATAAGTCTAAATCACCGCCAAGATTAAAAACGCCATCAACTTTGGAACCAACAACAAGATAATCATATTTTTGATCATTCGTCTCATCTAACTCTACTTTTACAGTCGTTAAATAATCAGATAGTTCATTCAATAATGTAGGAGTAAAGCAAGGTCTAGGAGCTCCATCCATCAAGAACCAACCAATTTTATACTTTTCATCGTAATAGGTGTGTAACTGTGAATATTGTGCGGCCCTGTCTCCATAAGAGGCTTCATCAAATTCTTTCAGTTGTGCTAATGCGTTCATTTCCTTCTCCTAAATATCCCTTTAGTGTTCGTATCCTAAAATCGACAGTGACTTTTTATTGTCATCCACATATGTGTGCGGATTAGGTAAAGCATGAAGCATGCCTAGTTAAAATATTCTTCCTTTTAATAAAATCAAGGCCTTGTTAATTAACAACTATTACTTAATTAACTCTGTTAGGTGACTTATGACAGCACTCGCATTTCCTTGAATGTTATAGCCGCCCTCTAATAAGGACACTAGTCGGCCATGACAATGTTGTTGTGCCAAATTTTTAACTATTTTGGTCAACTGAGCAAAGCCTTGATCGGTAATCTTATGACAGCCTAGGAGATCATCTTCACGACTATCGAAACCGGCTGAAATTATAATGAAATCAGGTTTAAACATGGCCACAGCAGGTCTAAGTCTTTGTTCGAATACAGTGATAATGTCATCATCTGTGGTACCACAACCTAGGTGAACGTTTATATTAAAACCTTTGCCCTCACCTTCTCCTTCTCGCTCAGGAAAACCAGTGCCTGGATAAGCAAACTTATCATGTGTCGAAAAATATAATACGGATGGATCGTTATAAAACGCCCATTCAGTACCATTGCCATGATGGTAGTCCCAATCAACAATCAATATTTTTTCTAGCTTATATTGTTGTTGAACATAACGAGCCGCTAGCGCAGCATGGTTGTAATAACAAAAGCCCTCTTCCTGGCCGGTATTTAAAGCATGATGACCAGGCGGCCTAGAAGCACAGAAAGCATTGCTGACTTGCTGTTGGCCAACGGCATCAACCGCAGCTAATACAGCTCCTGTTGCTAACATCGCATGTTGATGTGCCACTAAACCAGCTTGCTTGATGGACTCAATATGCTGCTCAGAATGGATAAGCTTCAATAATGCCTCAACATTATCTTTAGGCTTAATTAACACCAGTTTAGACAAAAGGTTTTGTTGTAGTAACTGCTCACTAATGGCTTGATAGCGTGCTGGCGACTCCGGATGAGCTGGACTAATATGATGCTCAATAAAACGCTCATCTATTACTAAACCGGTATGTGACTTTTTGTCTGCTGCAATCACAGCTTGAGCAAACGTTGCTAGCGATGATAAAGCAAGAAACTGACGTCTTTCCATTTCTTTTCCTTCGAATATAAAATATATTTTCTCTGGTAGTTAGCTCACCAGTTTGATAGTTAACAGCGTATGATAAATATCATAACGAATATGCAGTTAGGTAAACAAACATGGCTAGCTATCTCATCACCGGCGGCACCGGTTTAATAGGAACTGCGCTGAGTAACTATTTATTAAATGCTGGCCATGACATTATTATTTGGACACGACGTCCTAACTCCGTTGCCAAATACAACGAACGTCAGCTGATGGCTATTAGCTCACTTAACCAGATATCTCCGCACACCACTATTGACGGTGTCATTAATTTGGCAGGAGCAGCTATTGCCGATCGACCTTGGACACCAACAAGAAAAGCCATGCTTGAACAGAGTCGAATTGCATTAACTTCGTCACTAGTTGATTGGTTATCATCTCGTAACCACCAACCCAGTGTTTTAATCAGTGGCTCTGCGGTAGGTTGGTATGGCAATAGTGGCAGTTCGGTATTAACTGAGTCCAGTCACTATCATGATGAATATACTCATCAACTCTGTAATCAATGGGAACAACAAGCCCTTCGCGCCAACAAGTTAGGTATTCGTACCTGCATCGTCCGTACTGGCTTAGTATTAGCTCATAACGGTGGCTTCCTCAATCGCTTGCTACTGCCATTTAAAATGGGCCTGGGTGGTCGGCTAGGGAGTGGTCAGCAATATATGTCATGGATACACCTTCAGGACATGATCAAGCTGATAAACTTTTTACTTGAGACCAATACGGCTGATGGCGTATTTAATGCCTGTAGCCCTTCGCCGGTAACTAACAAGCAATTTACACATTCTTTGGCAAAACAATTACGTCGACCAGCAATAATTCCTCTACCGTCATGGCTACTTAAACTGATATTGGGTGAAATGTCTTGTTTATTAGTTAGCGGACAACGCGTCATTCCTGAAAAAGCTCAGGCACAAGGCTTCCAGTTTGACTATACTGAATTAGATTCAGCTTTGGCTGATACTTTATCAACTAATAAAAAAAACAATACATGAGAAAAAAAGCAGTATTATTAGCGAATTTAGGTTCACCTGAGCAACCTGATTTATCTTCGGTACGAACCTATCTCGATCAGTTTTTGATGGATCCTTACGTCATCCAGCTCCCTTGGTTACTGCGCCGTTTAATTGTCAGTTTATTGGTTTTACCTTCTCGGCCCAAAGCATCAGCTGCAGCCTATCAAAGCGTTTGGCTGGAGCAAGGTTCACCTTTAATAGTTCTTTCCGAACAACTAAAACAAGCACTTCAACAGCAAGTGGATATTCCTGTAGCCATGGCAATGCGCTATGGCTACCCCAGTATTGAATCTGAGCTATTAAAACTCCATAAGCAAGGCATTGATGAGGTGTTATTCATTCCTCTCTACCCCCATTTTGCTGAGAGCACAGTAACTACGTCGATTAAAGAAGCCGAACGGGTTATCAACAAAAATAAGTTAGATATAGCACTCACTGTTATGCCACCATTTTATAAACAACCTGACTATATTCAGGCTTTAGTAAGCAGTGCTCAACCTTACCTCGATGGGGATTTTGATCACATTGTTTTCAGTTATCACGGCTTACCCGAATCTCACATTACTAAATTTGATAAGCCAAATACACACTTTATTGAAGATGAAGATTGCTGCCAACGACAAGAAAGTCAGACTCGATGTTATCTACACCAAGTATTGCAAACAACGCGGTACTTTGTAGAGAAAACGACACTAACAGAACAACAATACTCCATCGCCTTTCAATCACGACTGGGTAGAGCAAAATGGTTAGGACCTAATACCGAACAACGCTTGCAAGAACTGGCACACAGTGGCGCCAAAAAAGTACTCGTTATTTGTCCGGCTTTTGTTACTGATTGCTTAGAAACGTTAGAAGAAATTGCCATTCGGGGTGAAGAGGTATTTCTCGAAGCAGGTGGTGAATCACTCACCCTAATTCCCTGTCTCAATGATCAGCCTGAATGGGTTTCAACATTGGCAACATGGTGCCAAAAATAGCTTTGAATTTAGTTTAAACGCGACCTAATAACGGTTGACGTACAACTTGGCTGCTATATTCACCACCGGGGCCGTAAGAAGTTGCACTGCCATCACTACCACGGAAAATACTGAT
>MAAC01016842.1_pt1 | contig 11376 bp, 9 predicted proteins | sample 1115981 | NCBI WGS metagenome assembly MAAC01 (sample SAMN04961126, study PRJNA320927) | seawater metagenome | isolation source: sample BD02T64 sea water enriched with oil for 64 days | place: USA:Gulf of Mexico | collected 2013-07-27 | reverse complement strand
TAACATTCAACTAAAATAATTTATATGAGCCAATACTCTCCGTTTAGCAAAGAAGAATTGATGCCGCAAGAAGAAATGCTTGAAATTAAAAAGCAAAAAGGAGAATTATTTATTGGCCTACCTAAAGAAACCCATTTTGAAGAAAAAAGGGTGTGCTTAACTCCAGATGCAGTGGCTGCCTTAACGGCCCATGGACATCGAATTGTTATTGAGACTGGTGCCGGAGAAGCTGCTAATTTTAACGATAAAGAGTATGCAGATTCTGGTGCAAAGATATCGTATAATTCTGAAGAAGCCTTTGGGTGTAATATTGTTTTAAAAGTGGCACCGCCAACCTTAAAAGAAATTGAATTGATAAAACCGCAAAGCATCTTATTGTCTGCTTTGCAATTAAAAACGCAAACAAAAAAATACTTTGAAACCCTTGCTAAGAAAAGAATAACAGCTGTTGCTTTTGATTATATTAAAGACGAACATGGCGTATACCCAATTGTAAAGTCGTTGAGCGAAATTGCTGGAACTGCCGCCATATTAATTGCTGCAGAATTATTAAGTAATAGTAATAAAGGAAATGGATTGCTAATTGGAAATATTGGTGGGGTTCCTCCTACGGATGTTGTAATTATTGGCGCCGGAACTGTTGGTGAGTTTGCTGCTCGTTCTGCGTTGGGACTCGGCGCTAGAGTAAAAGTTTTTGATAACTCTATCACCAAACTTAGAAAACTACAACATTGTTTAAATACACCAATTTACACCTCTACAATACAGCCAAAAACCTTATTAAAAGCGCTAATGCGTTGTGATGTTGCTATTGGAGCATTGCGTGGAAAAAACCGCTCTCCAATTATAGTCACAGAATCTATGATTGAGCAGATGAAAGACGGTGCTTTAATTGTTGATGTAAGTATAGATCGTGGAGGATGTTTTGAAACCTCTAAGGTAACCACACATAGCAACCCTACTTTTGAAGCCCATGGCGTTACGCATTATTGTGTACCTAACATACCATCAAGATATGCACGAACAGCATCGGTGTCTATTAGTAATATATTTACACCCTACTTATTAGATATTGCAGAAGAAGGTGGTTTCGAAAATGCTGCGCGTTTTGACCAAAGCTTACGAAAAGGAATGTATTTTTATCACGGAATTTTAACTAGTAAAACAGTTGCTGATTGGTTTAATTTACCATTTAGAGATATCAATTTATTGATTATATAAGTATGTAGTTTCCCCTTAGAATTTAATACCACTTCAATGAAATTTACCAAAGTTTTATTAAGTATTGTTTTTTCTATGTTCGCTTTTCAATTGTATTCGCAAGCAATAACAGTTGATGATACAAGAAACCCAAATGATTTAGTGAATCTGTTGGTAGGTAATTCTTGTGCTGCAATTTCCAATATTCAAATATCTTCCAGCCAATCTGTTGCCTATTTTAATCAAAATGGTTCTTCTTTCCCTATTAATGAAGGGGTTTTAATTAGAAGCGGAATTGCTGAACATACCCAAGGAAGCTATACCGGAAATAATTTAGATACACAGGTAAATACCAATTCTGATATAGATTTACAACAAATAAGTAACAATTCTGGTCAGGTGGCTCAAATTACAGATGCTGCTTTTTTAGAATTTGACTTTGTTCCTCCATCCACAAATTTTAATTTTAATTTTTTATTCTCTTCAAATGAATATGGTGAATGGCAATGTGGCTTTAGCGATGTTTTTGCTTTTATCCTTACAGATTTGAGTACTGGAGAAAAAATAAACCTTGCAGTAGTACCAACTAGCGGAAATCCTATTTCTGTAAAAGAAATTAGAGACAATCAATACAACCCATCTTGTAACTCTGTAAACCCACAATTATTTGGATCCTATACTATTAACAACCCAAGCAGCTCTACTATAAATATGCGTGGACATACTGTAGTAATGAACGCGTCTGCTACTATTAAACCAAACAGTCCATATCGTATAAAATTAGTCATTGGAGATTATAACGACTCAAGATACGATTCGGCTGTTTTTATTGAAGCAGGTAGTTTTGGTAACTTTTTAGATGTAGGAGAAGATTTTTCAATATGTACTGGAGAAAGTGCAACTATAAATTCGGGCTTTACAAATACAACAGATTACACCTACGCATGGAGACGAAATAATGCAATAATTACAGGAGAAACAAATCCCACACTTGCCATTACTTCTATTGGAACCTATGCAGTGTTCATTACAAATAACACTACAAGCTGTGTAATTACAGATCAAGTTATCGTTTCTGAGTTGGCCATCAATAATCCACCAGATTTAATAGAATGTGACAATGGTCCTGCAACTACTTTTGATTTAACACAGAATAATATAACGACTCTAGGATTAGAGGATACCAAGTACAACCTGACATATTATGCATCGGTAGATGACTTGAACAATAATGTTCCAATTAATACAGCATTGTTACCAAATTATTCAAGCCTAGGAGGAACAACTATCTATGGAAGAGTTACCAATATAAACTCTGCAGAAAACTGTTCTCAAACCATACGTTTTCAACTGCTAACCAACGCGGTAATTGCCACAAAACCTACTGACTTTAGAGCTTGTGAAAATTCGACAATAGATATACCTACAGAAGTTGCTAGTCAGATTTTAAATGGTTTAAACCCCGCTAATTATACAATCTCTTACTTTACGAGTTTAATAGATGCTCAAAACAATTCGAATGCGATTCCTAATCAATACAATCCCCCTTCAGGATTAAACGCGTTTACACTATGGGCTCGCGTATCAGAAAATGATGGAACCATGTGTTTTGAAATCACCAATTTTAATATCAATGTAGATCCAAATCCATTGGTAGACACACTACTAAATGTATATGGTTGTGCTAGTTATACCCTACAAGCATTAACTAATGGAAACTATTTTACAGGGCCAAATGGAACTGGAACGCAATTAAATACAGGTGCTGTTATTACTGATACAACGCTGCTTTTTATTTATAATGAAGTAAATTCTTGTGCTGCTCAAACAAGTTTTATCATCACAATTATAGAGGATTACACCTTTGAAACCGAGCAATGTGGAGAATTTATCATTCCAAGTCCCGATGTTGGGAGTTTCTATACAGCCCTAAATGGTCCAAATGGTACTGGGCAGTTGTTGGTTGCCGGCACTAGTTTAAATACAAGTCAAACAATCTATTTCTATTCAGAATTTGATGGTGCAGTCTGTACCGATACAGAATTAAACATTATCATCCACCCAATTCCTGCAGTAGACATTTTAAATGATGTAACTACCTGTTTATCCTATAGTTTACCGGCATTATCGAACGGAAACTATTTTACCGAAGCCAATGGACAAGGAACACCGCTAAATGCTGGCGACGCAATTACAACTACACAAACCATTTATATTTTTGTTAGCGATAGCAATAATTGCACGAATGAGTCATCATTTCAAATACCCATCATAGATACTTCCACATTCATAAATCAATCTTTTTGTGGAATTTTCACCATTCCAAATACTGAAATAGGAAACTTTTTTACACAAGCCAACGGGCTCGGCACTCAGTTTAATGCTGGTGATGAAATCACAACAACCCAAACCATCTATTTTTATGCGGCTACCAATAATGGATGTGCTGATGATGTGCCAATGATAATTACGATTAATCCATTACCGCCAATAGATACTTTGGTTGATGTTACTACCTGTATTGACGCTCCATATACACTTCCAGTAGTAACAAACGGAAATTATTTCACTCAATCTGGAGGTTTAGGAATCGCTTTAAACTCTGGCGACATCATTACAACTTCACAAAGAATCTATATCTATAATTTTAATGGAATATGTCCAAACGAAACTAGTTTTAATGTAGAAGTAAGGCCATTACCTCCATTAAATAGTTTTACTGACATCTATAATTGTACGCCTTATACATTGCCTATTTTAAATGCTGGGAAATATTATACACAAGCAAATGCTCAAGGAACTGAATTATTACCTGGAGAAGTAATCAGTACAACACAAACTATATATGTTTATAATGAATATGATGATTTAAAAACCTGTATAAATGAAGCCTTTTTTACCATTCATATTATTGGTGTAGTAGTAGATAAACCTGTAGATGTTACTTCTTGTGATTCCTATACATTACCACTATTAACAAGCGGAAATTATTTTACGCAAGCCAACGGACAAGGAGCTCAATTAAATGCTGGTGATATTCTCACAACAACACAATCATTGTATATTTTTAAAGATAATGGCAATAGGAATTACTGTTTTGAGGAACATCAATTTACCATTACAATAGCTACCACTCCACAACTACCAAGCTATTTAAATATAGAGAGCTGTGATAGTTATACATTACCAAACCTAACTTTGACAGGAAACATAATTAATTATTATAGACAGCCAAATAAAGTCGATATAATCAATCCATCAGAATATACAATTACAGATATTGGTGCCCAGACCATTTATGTACATGCCTATGCTATTGGAAATGAAAGTTGTAATGATGAAACCCAATTCGATATAACTATTCACCCTTTACTAGATTTAGTGATAGAAGGCGGAATCATTTGTATAGATTCCAAAACACAACAAACGTTAGATCCATTTGTGTTACAATCGGGATTAAACCCAGCAGTTTTTACGGTCAATTGGTATTTTGATAGCCAGTTAGTAGGCAGTGGAGCAAATTACACAGCAACAAAAGCAGGGACATATACTGTAGAAACCATAAAATTAACTGCTGATATTGGTGCAGATTGTAATTACAAACCTACTCAAGTTATTGTTAGAGCATCAATACCAGAAGCTATCGTTACATTTTTAACCAGCTCTTTTAATGCGCCTGCAAATATTAGGATTGATTTTATTGAAGAAGGATTAGGAACCTATGAATACAAGCTAAATGATGGTGGTTACCAAACAAGTAATTTATTTCATGACTTGGATTTTGGAGTACACAAAATCTATATAAAAGATACTTCTGGAATTTGTAGGAATCCGTTCATAATTGATTTTAAAGTAATCAATCATCCAAACTTCTTTACCCCAAACAATGACAATGAAAATGAAACCTGGAATATTCCTGATTTAAGCGATCATCCAGAAGCAGAAATTAGCATTCACAATCGATACGGAAAGTTGATTGCTACTATAAAACCAACTGGTTTAGGCTGGAACGGAAGTTATAACAATGGAGCAAAAGCACCTTCTACTGATTATTGGTTTACGGTTACCTTTTTATTCCAGGGAAAACCAGCAACCTATTCAGCTAATTTTTCTTTAATAAGAACCGATTAATTATTAGATAGATTCAGAAAATACTGGTAATTTTGTCATCAAATTTTTCACAATGCAATTACTTAAAAGGATAGGATATTTTTTAATTGGAGTTTCAATTAGTTGTGTTGGAGTCTATTTTTTCTGGAAAAAAAAGAACGCTACTTTTGATTACGGAATGGATGCTAGAACTTTAAAAACAATTAGAATTAGAGATAAAGTATACAGTCCAGAGGCGCAAGCAGTTTTAACAAGAAACAACTTAGATTCTTTAACTGTAAACGCTATTCTTAAAAATGGTGATGTACACTTTGGAAAAAGCAAACCAAGAATTAAACCATGTCCAGAATACTTTATTACTGGTAAAGACAGCTTAAAAAACATTCAATTGTATTTTAAAAGGTGTGATTCTGTTGCAACACTTCAAAAAGTAGTAATAAAGTAATTAGCAATTTTTATATGTATCGTGGAGTCCTACTCCACTAATTACCATCGGAATTATTTTTTCTAAACGTTTTAGCTGAGTTGCTTCTCTTTTTGCTTCAGAAATATGAGTTGCATATTCTCTTTTTTTAGACAAACTAAACGATTCAAATTGTTTCGAAAATACTGTATTCAAGTCTAACTCTTTTTGTAAAAGTGGATGGATAACTAAAGGTTTGGTATTTTTTTGAGGGCTGATAATATTTCCTTTTTCTTGATTTTCAACAGCTTCCTTTACATATTTTCTAATTAAAAGGATATCAATCTCTTCAATAGTATAAAATCGCCATTGACGCATAGCTACAGTTTTACCTTCTTGTGCATTCATTAATACGTTATGAGTATCTTTTAAAGTACCTCCCTGAAAAAACCACAGGCCCACATAGTTTTTAAAAGCCGATAGACCTAGAATATTTTTCCCTTTGCTCATATACACTGGTGCACCCCATTTTATGGTTTCTTCCAAACTACAACCTAGCACTGCTTCACGCAATTTTTCCAATTCCAACTTCCATTGGGGTTTCTTTTCTATGTACTTCGTTACGTTATCCATTTAAAAAATATTTACACCTTAAAATTACATAAAAATGAACATCTAAGTGAACGCTTCGAATAATTTTTATAATTTAGAGTCACTTAATTTTATCAGGATGCAATACCAAGCCGATACCATCGATGCATACATCAATCAATTACCAGAAGAGCGCAAAGTAGCGTTAACGCAATTGCGAGCGGTAATCAATCAAAATTTACCAGAAGGATTTGTAGAGCAAATCAATTATAAAATGCCTGGTTATGTAATTCCTCATTCTATGTATCCAAAAGGGTATCATTGTGACACCTCGCTGCCTTTGCCATTTATGAATATTGCCTCACAAAAGAATTTTGTAGCATTGTATCATATGGGAATGTACGCGAATCCAGAGTTATTAGAATGGTTTACAAGTGAATACCCAAAACATTGCAAGCGAAAATTAGACATGGGTAAAAGCTGTGTCCGATTTAAAAAAATGGATGATATTCCGTACAAATTGATTGGTGAATTGGTACAGAAAATGACCGCACAGCAATGGATTGAAATGTATGAAAAAAATATCAAAAGGTAGTTCTCGACATCATATTTACTATATCAAAATCACTAGAACTCAAAAAACTATTTCAGTATTTCAGTATGGTACCGCTCAGTAATTTTAGTAATGCTTTTAATAGATTTTTGAACCCACTCATAATACAATAGCGCTTTTTCTTGGTCAGATAGTTGCCAATCAATAGTTGAAGCTCTCAATTTCGTGGTAATATCCTGTAAAATAATTGCAGCTGCAACTGATATATTTAAACTTTCTGTAAAACCAACCATTGGTACCATCTGCTTGATTCATGGTATATTCAGAAACTCCTTCCTTTTCTACACCAAAAACAAAAGCCGATTTTTTAGTAATATCAAACTCATGTAAAAAACACGACTCGTTATGCGGAGTTGTTGCAATAATTTGATAGCCCTCATTTCTTAATCCATCTAAACAATCTTGTGTATTGGTTGCACTTTGATTGTACTTTTTAATATCCAACCATTTTTGAGAACCTTTGGCAACATGCCTAGACACCTTGCTTGAATATTTATTCTGTATAACATGCACATCTTGTACTCCAAAAATATCGCAACTTCTAATTACTGCACTCGAATTATGTGGTTGATAAATATCTTCTAATACCACCGTAAAATGCCGAGTTCTCTCTGCCAATACTTTTGCAAAAGTTTCCTTTCTTTTATCAGTTACAAACTCTTCTAAATAGTTCAGGAATTTTTCGTCTATCATTATAAATCAATTGCTTTTTACAAACATACTATAAAAATCATATTTTAGCTTTAAAATAGTTTGATGAAAAATATAGTTGTTTTAACAGGAGCAGGAATTTCTGCAGAAAGCGGACTTAAAACTTTTAGAGATGCTGATGGGTTGTGGGAAGGACACGATATTATGGAGGTTGCTTCTCCAGAAGCATTTTATAACAATCCTGAGTTGGTGCTCGATTTTTACAATCAACGTAGAAGACAATTGCAAACCGTAAATCCAAACAAAGCACATTTGAATTTAAAAGAATTGGAAAAAGAATTCAACGTTCACATAATTACTCAGAATGTAGATGATCTACATGAAAGAGCAGGAAGTTCAAATATTTTGCATTTGCATGGTGAATTGTTAAAAGTAAGCAGTACTAAAAACCCTGAATTGGTCTATGATTGGAATGGCGATTTAATTCTTGGTGACTTGTGTGATGAAAAAGCACAATTAAGACCATATATTGTTTGGTTTGGAGAAGAAGTGCCTTTGTTAGAAAAAGCAGCAGAAATCACCTTACAAGCAGATCTATTAATAATTATTGGTACGTCTATGCAAGTATATCCAGCGGCAAGCTTGATACAATATACCAAAGCGGGTATTCCAATTTACTTTATTGACCCAAAACCTGCGATTACAGAAAGCCAATACCCACACCTTACCATTATAAAAGATGTAGCTACTACTGGAACCGATACCTTACTACAACTACTGAGTTAAACTATCATTCTTCTTCAATTAGGTATGTTTGGATTCCTGCCTTCGCAGGAATGACAAATTGAGTTACTTAGAAGTTAATCTATTAAAATACTCGAACAGTTCTCCTTTAGCAATGGCACTTCCTTTTTCTATCAAATCGAAAAGCTCTGTGTTTCTTTCTTCTGAATACGCTTTCGTTCCAGTAAAATATTCCACCTTGCCATCTGTAGGATTCGATAACAACCATTCGAAACCCTCTTTTTCTAACAAATCAATATCTTTGTTAATCTTCACAAAAATTCTATGAATTTCTTTTTCGTCACACTTAAACAAATTGACACTTTGTTTAGAAAAATGTTCTAAATACTGCGTTTTTGTCAATACATCATCCCAAACAACATCAGAAAAAACATTCATTTCATCTTCAGCTATCGTTGGCTTTTCTGTTTTAATTTGATTCCACTCTTTAACATCGATACTTTGTGTCGCTAAAAATTTAGCAAACTCTTCATGTAATGATTCAAATTGTTCTTTGGTAAGTTGTCTGTATTTCATGCAACAAAAATAAGTTTACTTACTTAATTCTTCAACAATATTTTCAATCATTTTTACACATAAATTTAATTGCTTAATAGAAACAAATTCATTTGCTCTATGTGCTTGTTCTATAGAACCTGGCCCACAAATAACACTTTCAAATCCAGCCTCAGCAAATTGCCCTGCTTCAGTTGCATAAGACACATAACCAAGCTTCTCATAGGCAATCACCTTCCCCATAAAATCGACTATGGACGCCTCTTCATGTGTTAATAAGCCAGGAACAATTGGATGTAGTTTTGTTATTACAATTTTAAAATCTGGAAATAAGTGCTGTTTCTCACTTTCTAATGCTTTACAATACGCTTCAAAATCGGTTAAAATATCTTCAATTTTATCTTCTGGTATGGAACGAACATCCCATTCAAAAACTGCTTTAGCTGCCACTACATTGGTAGCAATCCCTCCCGTAAACTTCCCTACATGCAATGTAGAATACGGCGGTAAAAACTTATCGTTTTGAGTTACATCTGCCAAGGCTTTCATTTTATTTTCTAGCCATAAAATTAAACGCGTACTTTCATGAATCGCACTGACTTCTTTTTCTATTCTACTACTATGGCCTTGACTACCATTCACTTCAGTTTGAACGTATAAAATCCCCTTTTGCCCAACAATTGGCTGCAACATTGAAGGTTCTCCAATAATTGCATATTTTGGTTTTTCACTATAGAAATTATTTATATGCTCTGCTAGTTCTGGCGCTCTTAAACACCCTATTTCTTCATCATAAGAAATGGCGAAATAAATAGGTCTTTTTAATTTCGACTTTACCATTTCTGGTAAGACAGCTAAAAAACAAGCCAAATACCCTTTCATATCACAGGCCCCTCTTCCGTATAGCTTGCCGTCAATCTCTGTTAATTTAAACGGATCAGTATTCCAAGGTTGCCCGTTTACAGGAACAACATCTGTATGCCCAGACAAAATTACACCTCCATCTACCTCAGGGCCTATTCTGCAGTGTAATGAAGCTTGCGTTTTATCGTTGTTATATATATAGGTAACTTCTACTCCATACGAGTGGATATAATTACGAATCCAATGTACCAATGCTAAATTATTTTGTGCACTTAACACATCATAACTCACCAATTTTGTTAAGATTTCTTTTACTGTCATTTTAATAATTTGAATATGTTGCAAAAATTAGTACCGCCCAAGAAATTATAAGAATCGCAATTGCAACAGGTAATATAAATTTAAACCATCTATCTAACGGAACTCTACACATACTAAGCATTGCTATTAACCCACCCAAGGTTGGATTGATTAAATTTGTAACACCATCTCCTATTTGAAAGGCTAAAATTGACGTTTGCCTAGTCAATCCCAACACTTCTCCTAACGGAATCATTACTGGTAAAGTTGCCAATGCTTGTCCACTTCCAGAAGGGATAAAAAGATTGATAATACTTTGTGATACCGACATGCCAATTGCCCCTAGATATTGAGGTAGTCCATGTAATACATTTGCCATTTCAAAAGAGATGGTATCACTAATATTACCCATATCCATTAACACTTTAATGGTAGTTGCAAATCCAACCATAAATGCTCCAGGAGCAGCACTTGCAATAGATGTTAAAACTGTTGTGCTAAATGTTGTTGGGTTCATTCTTGACACCAAGCCACAAACTAGTGCAATTATTAGAAAAATAGCTGACAATTCAGTAAAATACCAATTAAAGTTAAAAACCCCATATAAGATAATTCCCAATCCAATAACAAACACAGCTAGCACAACATAATTCTGCAAAGAAACACGGTACTCAGCAATTGGTTTTGATAATTTAATTCCGGTTTCATCTAAGCCTTTACCCAACGATAATTCTTTGTTTTTAGTAATTCTTTTTAGGTATCGAATATTATACACAGACAGCAATAACAATGCGAAAAAACACAACACACTTCTTAATAGTGCCCCTGAAAATAGCGGTAATTCAGCAATTTTATGTCCAACACCTACTGTGTATGGGTTTATAGGAGATAATCCAAAACCAATGGTAATGGCACCTACAGAAATTCCGGCTGCTAGTATAAGATCACCACCAATAGCAATACTTAAAACAGCTGCAATTGGCACCATGGCAATATTGTGTTCATATCCAACGAAAACACCTAAAAAGCCATAGAAAAAAGTCATTAAAAAGACAATCAAGTATTTCTTCTTATTTCCCAAAGTACGTACCAAGGTTCCAACTGAATTTTCAATTGCATTCGTTTTTTGCATGATTCCAAACATGATTCCACCTGCTAACACAATAAAAATAATTCTCACGGCTGATTCAAACCCTAGAGGTATTGCCTGAAATAAATCAAAAAAAGAAACCGGAGTACTTGTAATGGTATGGTAAGAATTAGGAACTACTCTGCTGCGTCCATCCACCAAGATTCTATCAAACTCTCCAGCAGGTAATATATGCGTTAAGGCAGTAACCAACAC
>MAAC01019590.1_pt1 | contig 11383 bp, 12 predicted proteins | sample 1115981 | NCBI WGS metagenome assembly MAAC01 (sample SAMN04961126, study PRJNA320927) | seawater metagenome | isolation source: sample BD02T64 sea water enriched with oil for 64 days | place: USA:Gulf of Mexico | collected 2013-07-27 | reverse complement strand
CTATGTTTTTGCGTTAGGTATTTTCTGTTTTACCGGTAGTGCTCTGGCGGGTGTTGATTCCTCAGAAGATGAACTTGAAATAGATCAGTTGATGTCACTGTCTTTGGATGAACTGTTGTCCATCAATGTCATAGTTGCGTCAAAGCGTCTACAAAGTGCCGCGGATGCGCCAGGGATTGTCACCAGTTATAGCCAGGCTGATATCGGGCGTCTGGGATATTATACGCTTGCCGATCTTGCGAATATTACACCGGGGTATAGCACCTACAATATCTTTGGTGAAAAGGTGTTTGAAACGCGGGGTGAGAAGGCCGCTAGTTTTGAAAATAATAAACATCTTCTTATGATTGATGGTATTCCCATTAATCATGGTCGGGCAAATAAGGCGCACACAGAAGAAGAGTTACCGTTGTTTTTTGCTGAACGTGTGGAGTTTTTGCGAGGCCCGGGGTCATCACTGTATGGGGTGAGTGCCTTTTATGGTGTGATTAATATTGTGTCTGCAGATTTACATGAGAATGGAATGTTCATCGAAAATAAAGTGACCTTTGGTAATCAGGATGGTGATCAGCGTGTGATGAGTAATATGATTCATCGAACGGATGAAGGTCAGCTTAAAGTGAATGGAGGTTATTATAAAAAAAGTGCATCGAAGGATTATGTTGGCACTGAAAATACCGAAAGGCAGCGGTATTGGGATGACCAAGAAAGTATATTTTTTAATATACAGCAGCGGGTGGATAGTGGGGTTTTACGTGGGTTATCTGCTGGCATGATTTTGCTGTACACAGAAGGCGGTTTAGGAGAATTTTGGGAAGGTGTTGGTGGGGTTTCTCATGAGCTTAATGAGCTGACGTGGCGAACATGGGTTCCCTATTTGAAATATGAAACTGAGTTGGCTGAAAATTGGACATATAATGGGTATGTTAAGTTTAATGATTCGATAGAGAAAGGTGTTAGCGCTATCGGAGCGTTTGGTGAAGGTGGTATTGAGGTTTATGAAGAGTTTACAGAAAGTTGGGAGTTGTTTTCTGAGCTTCTTTGGCGAGTGGATGAGGGTAGTGATGTTCTTTTTGGCTTAAATTGGAATACCGCTAAACGTACGGATGAGAGTTTTAACGTTAGTTCGGACTTGAGCACAGCCCCCCCTCAGTTTACGGCTAACGTGACAAATCATATTGAGTCTGATGGGTTTGAGCTCTTTGACCATTCGCTTTCTCAGAGTTTTTATGATGATCAAACGGGGGACTCGGGCACCGCTCAGGTTTCACTGATTTCGATCATCAAAGAGCAAGAATGGATATTCAACGGCTCATTCTTTTCTACGGCATCAACAGATGCGCTCGCGGAGGCTCGATCAGAGATTGAAACGGTATTCGTAGCTTCTGAGGGGTTTGAGCTCTTTGGAGGGATCGTGCTCAACGGGCTTGAGCTCGGCGAGCCGGACGGTTTTCATATCTTGATGGAAGTGGTCGGCGAGAACTCAGGGGTGGTCTTTGAGGCGACAAGATTTGATCTTGAGCAGGTTGGGCAATCGTTGCGATTGATCTGGTCGGTTGAGCTTGAACCTGATACGTATACCGCCTCGTTCACGCTGAGAAACTCGTCGTTTAAGGATGCTTTTAACCAAGGGTCGTACAGCGTTGGTGTGTACCTGCCATCGGGCTCGACGGCGGGTATTTTTGCTTGTGCCGGTTTGGTTGCGTCTCGTCGTCGACGCGTGTTGGGCTAATTTGACGATTGCTTGATATCTATATCATGTTTGCATGGGGTGTCATTCATAGTAAGCGAATTAATTGCGGCTGCGGCGCGTGAAATTTCATTGGAAATCAGGCAATTGTGAAGATTGTGGGCGCGCTTCTTGGTGGGGAATGAAACCGGGCGGGCTGGCGTGCGTATGGATATGTGGCCAGATCAGGCCGATTTCAGACTGATATTTTCGCTCGTTTCTGAGCACCGCAGTCTGGGTTTTACAAGTTTAGAGCAGGCTTTCCGAGTTGAGTATCGCGTTGTGTGTGCGATCAAGAGTGGTACTTTTGGATGAGCTTATGCATCGTCGGTTCTGTGTCCCCGGAATCGACGAGTTGAAACGGTTTGTATAAAGATGTTTGTGCAAGCTGAGAGTGGAACTGTGATGTCACGGTTTGTATGTGGTATTCCGACGCCGGGTGGGTAGGAGTCTGATGAAGCGATTGCTTGTCAGCATCATCTGGACAACAGGATATTGAATACGGATCAGCACTCAGAAGAGCCAGTGTGTGTTCGGCGATGCCGAATAGGTTCTCTGAGACTGTGATTGGGTCGGGTGCGTCGAGGGGAGAGAGATGTCGCCCTGATCCAAGTTGTTGCCGAGGTGGATGACCGGCAACAACCTCAAAGCCGAGCTGGGATGTCCCCCCCAGCTCGGCTCTTTTTTTGGCCTGGGTTTATTGAACACCTATGGTTGTGTATGGATTCGCACACAGAATCACAACCCGGCAAGAAACTCGTCTATCGGCGAAGGCATCGTCTATCGAGCGGTGCGCAGTTTTCGGCGGTGTTTGACGCCAAGCTGCGTAAGTCGCGGGGGGTGATTACGGTATTTTTGTTGGCGACAGATCATGATGAGCATCGGCTTGGGTTATCGGTTGGTCGGCGCGTCGGCAATGCGGTGGTGCGCGGGCGGTTTAAGCGGATGATGCGTGAGGTGTTCCGCCATCAGCGCGAGCACTTGCCCAATCCAACGGCCGAGAGTGGGGGCGAGAGGGCGTATGACATTGTCGTGACGACGCGCAAGCATGATGCGTTGTCGATAGAGGAATATACCAAGCTGGTGGTTGAAGCGGTGGGGGCTGCCCATCGGGCCCATGAGAAGCGGGCAGGGCGATGAGTGGGGCGCAAGAGAAAGAAAAGAGACGGGATCCGAGCCCATCGCACCAAGAGCACGGGCTTGGGTTGGTTTGGCGGGTGGGGAACTGGCCGTTTTTGTTGGTGATTTATGCGTATCGGGTGACCCTCTCGCCGATTATGGGCGGGCAGTGTCGCTTTGAGCCGACCTGTTCACGGTATGGGATCGAGGCGTACAAGACCTATGGGCCGATCCGGGGGACGATGATGACGGGGAAGCGGATTTTGCGTTGCAATCCGTTTTCCAAAGGCGGATACGATCCGGTGCCGATACGATCATGTGGGCACGAGCATACTGGCGAACAAACACCAGAGCTGCATGAAGATGCGGCGCATGAAAGAGAGCGGGATTGATGAGTCGATTACCAGCAGCCAAACGACGCGAACAACTCCTTGATGTCGCAGCGGATCTTTTTTCAGTGCGTGGTTACGCCGGCGCGACGACGGCGCAGATCGCCAAGGAGGCGGGGATCACCGAGCCGATTATCTATCGTCATTTTAAATCAAAGCGAGACTTATTTGTCGCGTTGATCGAGCGCACCGGGCGACAGACACTCGAACAGTGGGAGGCTGACCTTGAGGGGGTTGATGACCCTGGGGTTCGGTTGACCAAGATTATCGATGAGAATCCGATGGTTTCTGCGGGTGGTCGCAAGGGGTATAGGGTGCTGTTGCAGTCGATCTCGGAGGTAGAAGATCCATTGATTCACAAGGCGGTGTCGGATCACATGACGCGGCTTCATGCGTTTATTACGCGTGAGATCGAACGGGCCCAGGAGGCGCACAAGGTGACCAACCGGTTCTCGGCGGGCGTGATCGCGTGGGTGCTGGTGAATGTGGGGATGGGCTATGGCGTGTTGAGCGCGATGGGTGTGCCCGGGCATGGGTTTGATGCGTCGGGGACACATGTAAAGGATGTGCTCGGACGGATTCTCGTTGGTCGGGATCATGTTGCCGAAGCGGATGGGGATGATTCGGAGACCAATGAGGTGTTTGAGCATGGGGATGATGAGGGGAAGAGGGATTAGGAAAGAAGAGTTTAGAGAAGAGAAAGAAAGACCCCCTCCGTCTTCTTTGCAGCCACCTCCCCGCGAGGGCGCGGGGAGGGACAGGATTTAACCACGGCACCATCCATTGGGAGACGAAAAGAAAGACTGTATGGTTCAGGTGTATTTAGATAACAATGCGACGACGAGGCCCAGCAGCGAGGTTGTGGCAGCGGTGGTCTCTGCGCTCGAGACCAGTTGGCATAATCCGTCGAGTATCCACCGGGCAGGGCAAGACGCCAAGCATCAGATCGAGATCGCGCGTGGACAGGTTGCCAGCTTGCTCGGGGTGAAGTCGCGCGAGGTGACCTTTACAGGCTCGGGCACCGAGGCGATTGATCTGGCGATCCGCGGGACACTCGGTGCGATTCGACGAACGAACCCGAAGAAGAATGTGATCATCGCGACGCCGATCGAGCACAGCGCGATCCGCAACCTGTGCCATCAGCTCGAAAAAACCGGTCAGGCGCGGGTGATCATGCTCGGCGTGGATCGCTCTGGGGTGGTGGATGTGACCGGGCTTGAAGCGATCATCAAGGAGCATGCAACCGAAGGCGGCAGCGAGATCGCGATGGTGAGCATGCAGTGGGTGAACAACGAGACCGGGGTGGTTCAGCCTGTGCATCGGGTTGGGGAGATCTGCGATCGTCACAATGTGGTGTACCATTGCGATGCCACGCAGTGGGTGGGCAAGATGCCGACCGATTTGCAAGCGCCCGGGTCACCCAAGATCGATCTGCTCAATGCGTCGGCCCACAAGTTTCATGGGCCCAAAGGCGTGGGCGTGCTTTGGGTTCGGCGGGGTGTGGGGCTGATGCCTGTGACTCCGGGTTCGCAAGAGCTTGGACGCAGAGGCGGGACCGAGCCGGTGCCTGCGATTTTGGGTTTGGGCGTGGCTGCGGTGCAGGCCCAGGCGTGGGTTGAGGATGAATCGAATCGAGAATCCATCGGGAAGCTGCGAGATCGGCTCGAAATGGGGATATTGGCTGCGTGTGAGGGCAGCGTGGTGAACACGACGACTGATCCGGCGTTGAGGCTTTGGAGCACGACGAGCATCGGGTTTCCGCGGTTGGAAGCCGAGGCGATGTTGTTGTCGTTGTCTGAGCGTGGCGTGTGTGTGTCGGCGGGCTCGGCGTGTGCTTCGGGATCGTTGGACCCTTCGCCGATACTTTTGGTGATGGGGGTTGATGAGCAAACGGCGCACGGGTCGATCAGGGTGAGCCTGGGTCGAGAGACGACGATTGAGGAAGTTGATCGCGCCATTGAGGTGATTGGCAGCGTTGTGGCGCAACTTTCGCAGTCGATGCCGGGGTAAATCCTTGCAGAATCAGGCTCAAAGGCTGGTTTGTTCGCTCAAAACCCGCTAGGGTGGGCACATGACACAGATGCAAACCCCGTACCAAGACCAGTCCGATGTGAAGCTTTATCAAGAGCCTGACCGCACGAGCATCATGGCTATTTTGAGTATGGTCTTTGGTATCGGTGGGTGCTGCTTGGGGGTCACTTCAATCCCGGCGATTTTGCTCGGGGTTTTGGGGCTTGTGGGGATATCGCGGAGCAAAGGGCGTGTCGGCGGGACCGGGTTCGGGATCGCAGGGATCTTGATTGGTCTGTTGACGCTCGCGTTGTGGATCGGTTTGATCTTCGGCGGCGGGAGTCTGGCCAATCAGATGATGGGGCAGTTTGGTGGAACAGCCGAACAGATGCTTCTGGATTTGCAGGCGGACAACTTTGATTCTGCTCGCGGGTCGTTGATTTCGCCAGCAGCCGACGCAACGGATGCCGAGCTGATCGCCTTCCGCACAGGCTACCAGAGCGGGCTTGGCGACTTTGTATCAAAGACTGATGGGATTGGTGATTTGTTCAGCGGGTACATGGCGGTGGGCGAGTTGATCCAGCCTTATCAGGGGATGCCTGGGTATGTGCCGTTGCCGATGATCTTTGATTCTGGGTATGGACTGGTGATCTATGTGATCGATCCAAGCGGGGGCTCGCAGGGCAGTGGATTCCCCAAAGCCAGCGAGATCATCGTGATTGATATGCAGGGCAATGAATATCGGTTGCCTTTGGCGAAGGGGACAGCGATCCCTGAGTTGCCCGAGCAACCAGAAGAGCCTGAGCCGAGCCCAGATTCAAGCACTGATGATCCTGGTACGGATACGGCTGATGATGAGCCTTGATCCAAGCGGGTATTGGGCATTTGTGATAGGGTTGAATGCTGATGAGTGATGAAGATCGTCAACCAATTATTCGGTGCAAGGGCATCGTCAAACACTTCGGCGGGCAGACCGTGCTCGACGGCGTGGACCTTGATGTGTATCCGGGCGAGACTGTTGTGATCATGGGTGGGTCTGGATCGGGCAAGAGCACGCTCTTGCGGACGATGATCGGCACGCACAAGCCCAACGAAGGCACGGTGGAGCTCTTCGGGCAGAATATCTGTAGTCTCAATGAAGAAGATCTCAACGAGGTCCGCAAGAAGTTTGGGATTCTGTTCCAGTCGGGCGCGTTGTACAACTCGATGTCGATCGCCGAGAATGTGGCGTTGCCATTGCGTGAGCACACCGAGCTTGATGACGAGATTATTGATATTCAGGTCAAGATCAAGCTCGAGCTTGTCGGGCTTCGTGAGGATGCCGATAAGTATCCGGCTCAGATATCCGGGGGAATGAAAAAAAGGGCGGGGCTCGCTCGGGCATTGGCGCTCGATCCGAAGATTCTGTTTTATGACGAACCCAGCGCCGGGCTTGATCCGGTGACGAGCGCACAGATCGATCAACTGATCATCGCGTTGTCGCACCAGCTCGGGGTGACGAGCGTGGTGGTGACCCATGAGATGGACAGCGCGTTCACGATCGCGGATCGGATGGCGATGCTCGATCGCGGGAAGATGCTGTTTATGAACGAGCGGGAATGGTTCGAAGAGCTTCGTGATATGTCTGCTGAGCAAGCAAAGAATATGGACGAAAACCGGCGGTTAGTCCGACAGTTTTTGCGTGGGGATGCTGAAGGGCCTTTGGCTTCTCGGCGTGACGAGTCGGCGTATGGCGAGGATCTCTTTGGGATGACGCCCGATCGCGTCACCAAGACGCCCAGCGTGCAGCCGACTCGGGGATAAGTTCGCTTTAGGATTGGAATCAACTCATGAGCATGCAAGTGGTCAATCGGAACAATGTGGTCGCAGGATTTTTCCTTGTCGGGAGTATTCTCTTGGCGGTGGCGATCTCGTTTATTCTCTCGGATATCCAGGACAAGTTTGGGTCCAAGAAGATGTATGTGATCCGGTTCTCGACCGATGTGGGGGTCTCTGGGCTTGAGCCGGGCGCGGAGATTACCTTTGGTGGGTTGAGTGTCGGCAAGGTGAAATCGATCTCGGCATATTCGGAAATAAATGCAGAGACCGGCGTCGAGGTGATTGTTGCCCACGATGTGTTGGTCGCGTTGGAATCAGATTTGGTGCTCTACGAGGATGCGTATGCGGACTTGACGCTGCCGATGCTTGGCGGCGTGTCGATGATTAATATCCCGTCGGCGGGGAGCGGGTCGTATGAAAGCGGGCCCAGCGATGCCAATCTGGTGCTCGACGAGAACGAGCAGCTGCGAGGTCGGTTCGCGCCTTCGATCTTGACACAGCTCGGCTTTAGCACCGAGGACGCAGAGAAGATTCAGGCGACAATTGATGATGTAAAAGAGATCACGACCAATGTGAGCGAATCGACCCAGAGCGTTCGGCGGATGACCGATTCGCTCGAGCCGAACTTTGGAAAGGGTGTCGATGATGGAAGATCGACGATCGCCAATGTTCGAGCGTTCACCGATCGGCTCAACGGCGAGGATGGTTGGTCGGGTCGTGTCGACGGGATCATGACCAAGGCGGATGATGCGACGGGCAAGATTGGTCCTGTGATTGATGAGGTTCAGGCGACGATCGACGAGGCGAAGAGTTTGATTGTTCAGAGCAAGCCGAAGATCGCGCGGATTCTGGATAATGTGGAGCAGACGACCGAGCGGGTCCGGTTTGATTCGATGGGTCGGCTTGATGAGTTGTTGTCGAAGGGATCGCTCGCGTTGGGGTCGTATAAAGATGTCGCAGACGATGCGAAGGACCTGATCGCGATCAACCGCCCGAAGATCGATTCGACGCTTGATTCAGCGCGTGATATTGGTGTGGGGAGCAAGCTTTTAGTTGAGGAGTTGCGTGCCCAGCCTTGGCGGATTTTGAGCAAGCCCAGCAAGGACGAGCTCGCCCGCGAGCCGGTCTATCAAGCTGCGCGGGCGTACGCCGACGCGGTGTCTGATCTTCGGATTGCTTCAGAGGCGCTTGATGCAGCGGTGACGCGGGTTGCCGATCATGGTTCGCCCGAAAGCGCTGCCGAGCTGGCGCGGATATCCAAGGTGGTCGAGGAGGCGTACGGGCGGTATGCCGATGCAGAGACCGGGCTCCTTGAGAGACTGCGTACGCCAAGCCCATAATCGAGGCCCATAAAAAAGGTAGACAGAGAAACCCAAACACAAGGGCATGAGCGTGCTGAAGAATACTTTGAATCGGATCGAGCAGGCGCTGAGCTCTCCAAAGCGGAACATCATGCTCAGCATTGTGTTCGTGTGTGTGGGCGCGATCGCATTGATGATCGGCAACGCGCGGAGCAATCGGCAGAGGATCGAGCAGGCGTATAGCGACGGGATCAGCGCAGCGATCGCGGTGAGTACGCAGGCGATCACCACAGTGTTCGGCGAAGATGGGCTTGGGGGCGTCGAGCAGGCGTGGCTGGGCTTGCGGGTGTATGAACCCGAGCTCGATGCGTGGGTTGTGATTGCAGACTTTGACGACACGCACGGGTCACTCGATGAGCGCGTCGTCGTGTTGGTGCATGGGCTTGACGAGCCCGGCGGGATCTGGGACGAGCTCGCACCGGCGCTCGCAGGCGATGGGCACATGGTGGTGCGGTTTGAATACGCCAATGATCAAGCGATCGCGTTGAGCGGCAAGAGCTTTGTTGAATCGCTCGACAAGCTGAGCACGCAAGGCGTGTCACGGATGGACTTGGTATGTCATTCGATGGGTGGGCTCGTTGCGCGTGAGGCGATCACGCGTGAGGGGTTTGGCGATCAAAAAATCGTTGTTGAACGATTGGTAACGATCGGGACGCCGCATGGCGGGTCGCCTTGGGCGAGGTTGCGGGCGGTGTCTGAGCTGCGCGAGCAGGTCCAGCGGTGGGTGGAATCAGACGATCTTGATCCGAAGCGATTGATGGGCTTTGCGCGTGATGGGGTTGGGCAGGCCGGGGCGGACTTGTTGCCGGGGTCAGATTTTCTCGTTGAACTCGATGGGCGGGCGATGCCAGCGGGTGTGCGTGTCACCTGTATTGTCGGGCGGATGGTTGCTCAGCAGGGCAGCGATCTGGGCTCGATTTTGGCAGCGGGTGCGTTGGGAGAACTGATCGGCGATCGGGACGCGGGGGTGATTGTTGGGGAGTTTGAGAAGCTGAGCAAGGAGTTGGGCGACGGCGTGGTGCCGGTGTCTTCAGCGGTGCTTGCTGGGGTAGATGATGTGGTGATTCTGCAAGCGAATCATCGCTCGATGGTTCGAAGTGTGGAGATGGGGCAGATTGGACAGATGATCAATCCAGGCGAGCCGCCAGCGATTGTGGTGGTGCTCGATCGGCTCAAGCGGGACTGAATCGTGTCAACAAAGAAAAATAACCTGATAAAACCCGGCTATTGATCAGCGGACGGCGGTTTGCTTGGTGTATACTCGGGTCATGGGACAGCGTCGGCACCATTATGAGCATGCGTTCGAGCGGTATCTGCGGGATTCACGGATTCCGTATATCTCGGTCAATGAAGCGAAGAAATCGCTGTTGCCTGAGCGGGCGGTACTGACGACGCAAGGAGCTGATGGGTCGCCAGCCAAGCTCAAAAACTTTGACTTTGTGGTGTATGGGGCGGGGACGAACCTGCTCGTAGAGATCAAGGGTCGTCGGCTGCCTGCGATTCGGCTCAAGGACGGGACGCCGGCCAAGCCTCGGATGGAAAACTGGGTGACGATGGGCGATATTGAGGCGCTGACACGCTGGCGGTCGTTGTTTGGACCTGAGTTTGAAGCGGTGTTTGTTTTTGTGTATTGGTGCGACGATGTGCCCCCCGACGGGTTGTTTGTCGAAACGATGGTGGATCGTGAGCGGTGGTACACCTTGCGGGCGATCACGCTTGATGCGTATGTGGGTGCGATGAAGGTGCGGAGCCCGCGGTGGGGGACGATGAATCTTTCGACAGCAGACTTTGAAGCGTTGAGCACGCCATTTTGTGCGCATGGTGGTGTTGGTGGCGGGTGTGTTGGTGGGAAGGTTGATGTGGGGCAGCGAACGGAATTTGTGCGTGAGCCGGTGTTTGATCGGCTTGAAGGGCAGATTCCGGGTGGGAATCGGGTCGATGACGGGGTTTGTGCTTGACCTTTTGGGGACATGGTGTGTAGCGTGGTGGCATGAAGAACCAGAACTACAAATCTGAGCATGCGTTTGGTCGGGCGATGAGCCTATTTTCGAGCACATCAATCACTAGATTGATACCCCGATTGGGTGCGTGTTCGCTGACGGTGATGTGTTCTTTGATGGCGGTGATGATGTCGGTCTCGGCATCGGTTGTCCAGGCTCAAGAAGAGCTTCGCCCGCCGAAGACTGATGCGGAGTTGAGCAGCCCGAAGTACCTGATTTTGTTGGTTGCGGTGTTGCTTGTCGCGGGCGTGGTCTTTGGCGCTTCGTTGCGATCAAAGCGGACGCATCAGGATTAAGCAGCTAACCGGGTCGGCACCAAGCGGGTGCTGATGCAACCGGGGTAGATTTGGGACGAATAGTTACTATACAGCCGTGTGTTTACAGTATCTGATGAAGATCTGAGACATGGTATCGCATGGAGTGGTGATGGCGTGGTACGATCTTGGTAGGTAGATTGTGCGGAGAACATGCTCCGGGCCGACGCCGATGAATCATAGAAGGAGTTGAGCGATGAATACAGAACAACAGAATCGACCAAGTGTTCAACCAAGCAATGAGCAACGCATCAAACCCACCCGGGGATTGATTGCTTTGAATCTCGCGTTGCTCGGCGGGCTTGGGTTGGTGACATTTGCGCCCGGGGCGGTGGCACAGCTCGGCGGCCCGGTGACCCGGGTGCGCGGCGAATACTCGATTGTTGGTGGGGCAAGCATCGGGGGGGTGTCGAGCGTGGTCTATGTGCTTGATACCACGAATCGTGAGCTGATCGCGCTCAACTGGAACGACAGCACCAAGTCGCTCGATGGGGTGGGGTATCGGGATTTGAGCGTGGACGCGACGAGTGATCCGGATCGGTGATCTTGATCGGGCAGCTCGTTTGATTCACCAGAGATACCAGAGACACAGTTGAGATTGATAAAAGGAATACACAATGAATACTTCAGACCAAAATCAAAA
>MAAC01019385.1_pt1 | contig 11383 bp, 10 predicted proteins | sample 1115981 | NCBI WGS metagenome assembly MAAC01 (sample SAMN04961126, study PRJNA320927) | seawater metagenome | isolation source: sample BD02T64 sea water enriched with oil for 64 days | place: USA:Gulf of Mexico | collected 2013-07-27 | reverse complement strand
ACAGGTTGAAACCGGATCTGCTGTGACTTGGAAATACCCAAGCTGCATTTTGCGCGGTGATGATAGCCAGGGCGAGTTCTATTCCATCGCGATTGCCAACAACATGCAGCAGGCCGACACTGGCACAAAAATGGTGCATTTGGGCAAAAATACCAAGTCACGCATCGTCTCCAAAGGTATTTCCGCCGGTAAAGCGCAGAACACCTATCGTGGCCTTGTGTCGATGCACCCGAAAGCCAAGAATTCCCGCAACTTCACCCAATGTGACAGCTTGCTGATCGGCGACAAATGTGGGGCGCATACGGTGCCTTATATTGAAGTGAAGAACAATTCTTCCCGCGTCGAACATGAGGCAACCACATCCAAAGTGGATGATGATCAACTGTTCTATTGTCGCTCCCGCGGTATCGGCGAAGAAGAGGCCGTGGCGCTGGTTGTAAACGGCTTCGTGAAGGACGTTCTGCAAGCCCTGCCGATGGAGTTCGCTTTGGAAGCTCAGGCTCTTGTGGCGATATCTCTGGAAGGGTCTGTTGGGTGATAGAGGAGGTAGCTCCAGCTCAGTATGATGGCGTCGAGCTGATCGCTGATGTTGTTAGCCTCGGTGTTCTCATTCCTGAGGGCACACGAGGGACGATTGTTGAGTTGCAAGGAGAACCTGTCGACGCCTACACAGTCGAATTCGATTACAATCGATTTGGCGATGCTTTTTTGCCCGACTTGCGGACCTCTCAATTCAAAAAGCTTAAGATCGGAAATAAAATGATCATCACAACGACACCCTCCATCGAAGGCAAACCCATTCGCACCTACCACGGCATTGTCGTGGGGGAAGCGATCATGGGGGCCAATGTTGTGCGCGATGTTTTTGCCTCGATCACCGATATCGTTGGTGGGCGCTCTGGGGCTTATGAAAGCAAGCTGCAAGATGCCCGCGACACGGCCCTGCGCGAACTCGAAGAACGTGCCGTTGAAAAAGGTGCGAACGCGGTTGTTGGTGTTGATCTTGATTATGAAGTTGTCGGTTCATCCATGTTGATGGTCTCGGCATCTGGCACGGCGGTGACTGTTTTAACGATGCTGTATTTCGCCCATATATCCTTACTTCAAACACGGACTTCCGTGGCAGAAGTTGTTTCTGGGGAACACTTTATGGCCATCTTGGATGCTAGAAATACCTTCATGCTGCCTTCTTCACGCCACCTTTTGACGCGATTTGTTAATGCGAACACGAGCAGTGGGAAGCATTATTATGGCAATGGCCAATCAGCAGGATATCTTCAACCAACGCCTTGCGCGGATCCACGAGGGAACCGGGCCAAATCTGATGGGTCAGACCTTGGTAGGGGCTGCGGATACCAATCAGCGGGCTCCCAAATCCCGCAAGTTCCGTGTGAAGAAAAGGTTGAAGCTTTCGCGCGCGGCACGCGATACAACCAAGGCACCGTTGATCGAACGGCTTCTTGGCATGCCAATGGCCCTGATGACGGGCGCAGGCGTTGTGTTGACGGCCAATGTCGGCCTGTTTCACATGTATTCCGCAGGGCACGCACCGATGATCGATTTGCCACAACAGCTTGTGACCCAATTGCAAAGCGCCAATGGCCCACTTTGGGCCGCTTTGGGCGTGGCCGTACTTGCGGTGTTGCTGTTCAAAGTCTTCTCCCTTACGCGGCTGACCGCCTTTGCTGTCGGATTTTGCGCGATGATGTACGGCGAAAACCAGTTGCAGGATCAATATCCACAGGTTTGGGCCACACTTTACGCGCCGCAAATCGCGGCACCACTTGTGGTCGCGGAAGGCTTGGACGGGATCATACCAACCAGCAATCTGGAAGGGACAGTGCCCGCAGTCGCGCAAGCACAAACCTTCTAAACCTTAATCTGAATTCAATGCAGGCAGTGCCGTTTTGCGGCATTGACCTGCGTTCCAAACACAGCGAAACCGGTGGCAGATCTCTGCACCGGTCTTTGGCTTTTGTGATAACCCCGCGTATGAACGCGCTGACGAAAAGAGAAAAACATGCTTGAAATCAAAAATCTGCACGCCGAACTTGAAGACGATGGAAAACAGATCCTCAAAGGTGTTGATCTCACGCTTGAATCTGGAAAAGTACACGCGATTATGGGACCAAACGGGTCTGGTAAATCGACTTTGTCATATGTTCTGTCGGGACGTGCCGGTTATAAAGTGACCGAAGGTTCTGCTGAGCTTGACGGCGCTGACATCCTTGATCTCGAAGCCGAAGAACGCGCCGCTGCAGGCCTGTTCTTGGCGTTCCAATATCCGGTTGAAATCCCTGGCGTTGGTAACATGACCTTCTTGCGGACTGCTGTAAATTCACAGCGCAAAGCGCGTGGCGAGGACGAACTTTCTGCCGCTGATTTCCTGAAAGTCGTGCGGGCCAAAGCCAAGACTTTGAAGATCAATGCGGATATGTTGAAACGCCCGGTCAATGTTGGTTTCTCCGGCGGTGAAAAGAAACGCAATGAGATCCTGCAAATGGCGATGCTTGAGCCAAAGATGTGCATCCTAGATGAAACCGATTCCGGCCTTGATGTGGATGCGATGAAATTGGTTGCTGAAGGTGTGAATGCTTTGCGTGATGCAGGTCGTTCTTTCTTGGTTATCACGCACTACCAACGTCTTCTCGATCACATTAAACCTGATGTTGTGCATATCATGGCGGATGGTCGTATCATCAAAACCGGCGGTCCTGAGTTGGCTCTTGAAGTTGAAAACAACGGCTATGCCGACCTGCTGGCGGAGTACGCATAATGGCTGTTGCTGAACCCAAAAACGCACAACTTGCGGTGCAGGTGCCTGTCACTGGTGGCTGGTCGTTGAAAGCGCGTGAAGATGCAAAGGCACGTCTGGCAGCGACCAGCCTGCCTGGGCGTCGCGACGAATATTGGAAATACACCCGTCCTGATGCATTGACCCAAGCCACCGCGCCCGAAGGCGATTTTGTGGCCTATGAGGAGACGCCGCTTTTCACTGGGGTTGATCGCCTGAAGATCGTCTTTGTGGATGGTGTTTTTGATGCGGAACGGTCTGATGATTTGTCTTTGGAAGGCGTCACGATTGAACGCCTTTCTGATGTTGCAGACAAAGATATCCACTGGGCGCAAGGTTTGTACGGGGTGCTTGAAACACGTGGGCAAACCCCTGTATCGCGCCCGCTGGCGATTGTTAATACGGCTGCGGCAAGTGATGGTATTCTTGTAAATGTATCGGGCAAGGTGTCAAAGCCGGTATCGTTTGTTTATGATTATAAATCAGATAGTTCTGATGCTATGTTACACCACTGTGTGAAGCTTTCTGAAGGGGCTGAAATTACCATTTTGGAAAACGGCCCGGCGGCTGCGCGGTTCAACACCGTGATGGAAATTGAAGTCGCCGATCGTGCGTCTTTCCACCATATCCGCACCCAAGGTCGTCAGCATATACGCCACGCCGCGACGCATATGTTTGCGCGTATTGGCACAGAAAGCCAGTTCCGCAGCTTCACCATGACGGTGAATGGCACGCTGACCCGCAATGAAGCCGTGATCGAAGTCGCAGGCGATGACGCACTGGCCCATATCGCCGGCGTTGCCGCCGGTGATGGTTCAAATGCACAGGGTTTCCACCATGATGATACGGTTTTTATCACACATGATGCTGTGAATTGTGAAAGCCGTCAGGTGTTCAAGAAGGTGCTCCGTAACGGCGCGACTGGTGTGTTCCAGGGCAAGATTTTGGTCAAGCCGGATGCGCAAAAAACCGACGGCTACCAGATCAGCCAAGGCCTGCTTTTGGATGACGACAGCCAGTTCCTTGCAAAGCCAGAACTTGAAATCTACGCGGATGATGTCATCTGTTCGCATGGGTCTACCTGTGGTGCGATTGATGAAGAGGCGTTGTTTTACTTACGGTCGCGCGGTGTTCCAAAGGGCGAGGCGCAGGATCTTTTGGTGCTTGCATTCTTGGCTGAGGCGATTGACGAAGTTGCGGATGAATCCATTCGTGACCTGCTAACAGAACGTCTTGAAGCTTGGTTGGCACGCCGTCGCGCATAAGGAAATACAATGTCCGTTACACGCGATATTCTTGCTTGTTATCGTCGCCCACGTGAAGTGTTTGAACGCCGCATGGTGGGCGATGAGGGGTTGGCGTTAACCTATGTGCTCGTCGCCGGGATCATGGTGTTCATCAGCCGTTTACCAACCTGGTCCCGGCAATCAGAACTTCAGCCCGAGCTGGGGAATTTTCCAAGCTTGGCATATAGCGGCTTCATTGGCGCAGTTTTTGTGGCGCCATTGGTGTTTTACATGGTGTCTGCTGTCATCTGGTTGGTGGCCCGTGTCTTTATCAAGCTCTCAGGGTTAGATATCCGTTTGGCTTTGTTCTGGTCATTGCTTGCCTCGTCACCATTGTTGCTTCTTCGAGGGCTAACAGAGGGCATCATGGGGCAGGGAACAGAGTTACAATTGGTCGGCTTGATCTGGGGCATTGCCTTTCTTGCGTTCTTTTCAATCGGAATTCGCCTCGCGGTGATCCGAACACGGGGGGCATGATGGAGTTTTCTTTTCCATATGTTAAGTCGCTGATTGTTAAAAGCTTTCAGGATCCACGCAGCGCGATGGCCGAGGTTGTTTCTTTGCAATTGCCGCGACAGACCTTGTGGTTGTTGTTTGCTTTGGCCTGTGCGGCGTCAGTGATCCTAAGCTATGTCACTGGTTTTTTTCTGCCAAGGCCCGACCTACCAGAAGGCACATTAGTTTTTGAACCCAGCCCGTTTTTTCTGTTTGGGTTGTTGCTGGCGAGCCAAGGTGTGCTGTTATTCCTTGGTACCGTTGTTGCAGGCAGGATGGCTGGTGGTCAGGGCAGCTTTGACGATGTTTTGTCGCTTGTGATCTTCCAACAGGTGATTTTATTCGCGCTGAACGTGATCCAACTGATTATCGCCTTGATAATACCGGATGGCGCTGCTTTGTTCGGCATTGGCGCAATGATCATCATGGTCTGGCAGCTGTGTCATTTTATGGCGCAAATTCATGGATTTAAATCAGCAGTGTTTGTCTTTATGGGCGGCGTTGCTTCAATCTTCGTGATCAGCATCGTGCTTAGCATTGTGTTGATCTCTCTCGGGATACTCCCTTTAGAAGGCCTGTGAAACAGATGTATGACGTCGAAAAAGTCCGGGCTGATTTCCCGATCCTGTCACGCGAAGTGAATGGTAAGCCATTGGTTTACCTTGATAATGGTGCGTCTGCACAGAAACCTCAGGTGGTGATTGACGCTGTCACCCGCGGGTATGCTGAAGAATATTCCAATGTGCACCGTGGGCTGCATTTTCTGTCCAATCTCGCGACTGAAAGATACGAAGCTGTGCGTGGCACTATTGCGCGTTTTCTTGGCGCGCATGAGGATGAAATCGTTATGAATTCCGGCACGACCGAGGGCATCAATACGGTGGCTTACGGTTGGGGCGCTGCGAATTTGCAGGCTGGTGATGAGATCATCCTATCGGTCATGGAACACCACGCCAATATCGTGCCGTGGCATTTCCTGCGCGAACGCCTTGGTGTTGTGTTGAAATGGGTTGATATTGACAGTAATGGTGATCTTGATCCTCAGGCTGTGTTGGATGCCATTTCTGGCAAAACAAAATTGATCGCAATTACGCATATGTCCAATGTGTTAGGGACCGTTGTTGATGTGAAATCAATCTGTGAAGGGGCGGCTGAAAAAGGTGTTCCTGTACTGGTCGATGGGTCACAATCTTCCGTGCATATGCCGGTGAATGTCAAAGATATCGGCTGTGATTTCTTCGCGATTACTGGGCATAAATTATACGGCACCTCAGGGTCCGGCGCGATATATATGCGCAAGGAACGTATGGCCGAGATGCAACCCTTTATGGGTGGCGGCGACATGATCCGCGAAGTGTCAAAGGACGTTGTGACCTATAATGATCCGCCCATGAAGTTCGAAGCAGGCACTCCCGGAATCGTTCAATTGATTGGCTTGGGTGCGGCGCTCGACTACATGATGGATCTTGGCATGGACAATATCGCGGCCCATGAACGCGCTTTATGTGCTTATGCCCGCAGCAAATTTGACGGCCTTAACTGGTTGAATGTACAGGGTAATTCGGCAACAAAGGGCGCGATCTTTTCGTTCACTATGGAAGGTGCTGCGCATGCGCATGATCTGTCCACAGTGCTTGATAAACGAGGCATTGCGGTGCGTGCGGGCCACCATTGTGCGCAACCATTGATGCAACATTTGGGTGTTGCGGCCACGGCGCGTGCGTCGTTTGGGCTGTATAACACCGAAGCTGAAGTTGACACGTTGGTAAGTGCCCTTGAACTTTGTCATGATCTCTTCGCCTGATGCCTTAGCGCGATTTTTGGTGATGAAATCTTGCCAAAAGCTGTGGATCTTCTGGCTGAAGTCCGCGCTGCAGCGGAAGAATGGCGTGTGGTCCCGGCGGCGCTTTCCAAGCCGAACATCATGTGGCGTCAGAGTTTGAGTATATGCAAAAAGCGATGAGGGAAGGGTGGTTGATGCAAGACGCCCACCTTGAATACCGTTCGCTCGAAACCACCGTTGAGGCAATCCGCGAAATCTATGGCACTTGCGTGCAAAAGGGCGTTCGGGTTGATCGTTTTGGCATGTGTTTGGATTGCTCCATGGGGTATAAATCTGCTGATCGTGCGGGCGCTATGCGCGGAACAGGTTTGATCCTTGAAGTCCCTGATGATTTTCGTCGCGTGACGGAGGCCGCACCGGCCGTAATGCACTTTGGGACTTTATGTTGGGCTTTCTAGGCGCGTTTGAGAATACGAAATATGCTTTGGTGGCGGGCGCCACTACCCATGGCAATCTCGGGTAATATTTTACCTTTCGCCTGCCGGGTGACAATGCAGTGATATCACTGCAACGGCGGAAACTGTGCGCGCGCTTGGTTTGATTGCCGCACAGGATGTACCAGTTCTTGTTCATTCGAATTTGGACGATGGTTTTGCCGCGTCTTTCCATGATCTCTGTTGCGCGCTTGGCATGGCGATCGTTGAAAAGCATATTATTACAAAGCTTTGCCGCGCGCATTACACTGTGTGTTACGGCCATCATTTTGCCGATCCAGTCACACGCACTGCGTTTCAGCACGCATTGAAATCAGTGCCAGTCTGCTTTGGAGCGCAGAAGGCCTTGCTAAACGGCTGTTGGATGGTCTGGATCAGGCGGAGTTAATGCCACGGATGTCTTGATATATTTCTGACGTTGCGCTGCATGGGGCGCGCGATTGAAATGCGATATGGTGCACCCCGATCCAATCGTTCCCGCAACCACCTATGTTGAGCTTTGTGAACACGCCGATCTGATTGCTGCGGGTAAAGCTGGCGATCGACTGCGCAAATTGGTTGGATTGGGCGTGCGCATTCTGACCGCTTCAGGCGATGTGCATGAATATGGAAAAGGCCTGTTGGATATGGTGTTTGAACGCTGCGACCTTACCGTGCGCGATGGCGGCATTTCCACCGAAATGGAAAATTTGGCAGCCATGGCGCGGGAGAGCGATGTCATTGCGCTATCCATATGGAACGGCGTTGCGTTGCGCTCTGCCCGCAAACTGTTGCAGGATCTGAAGTGCGTGGCGTGGACTGCTCAGTGTTTATCGGTGGGTGAAGGAACAAAGTTCCTGAAGACAGCAATACCGGTTTACCAGTGGATGTCACGGATGCACTGAAAAATATAGGTGTTCATCCGTGTAATGATATCAACGACTTCTCACGTATCCTTTCGGAGATGTAAGGGCAGGGTTGAAGTAAATCGGCTGCTAAATGCCCATTGCTCTGCAGCGGCGATTTGGTCAACGAATTCATACAGCTCATTGCGTCGTAATTTCAGCGTGAGGTTCATTTCACGATTGCACCTCGCCTTGGGGGCCGTTATATCCCACCTCAGGCACCCGTAGCTCAGCTGGATAGAGCGCTGCCCTCCGAAGGCAGAGGCCAGTGGTTCGAATCCACTCGGGTGCACCATCAACGCAATGTAGTACGTTGAAATTAATAATTTAATTTTTTTAAGGATGCTATGTATTCACCTTTGTGTCCACCTAAATGGCGTTGCTGTCATTCGATTTGAAGAAATTGGTTTCGAATTTGCTGTATTTTCTTGGGCACACAACGCGCATGTTTTGACGCAAAGCGATAAATCCAAACGTTGGCCTATGAAGACGCCTCGAGAAAGATGCTACGTAGTGTAGCTTCTTTTTTCTACGTCATCTCTTTGATCAGATTTGCGTTTTATACCTAGGTTCAAGATTTGAACGATTACAGTCAAATATAGGTGTTGATTGGCAAAAGTCCAATGCCCGCACTCACGACCTGTGCCTCAGCGTCCCGCATAATCTCAACTGAAAAACGAACTCCTGTACTCTTATCCAACTCTAGGAAGTTCCAAAATCACCATGTAAAGAGCCTACAATTCTAGGTATGCCTGATCTAACTGATCCCTCCGATCCAGCAACCACTGATCAAGCTCAAGCTGGAAAGAATCAATGAATGCTACAGCCATCCCTGTATATGTTTGCAAGTTCTTCTGGCCTTTGATTTCAGCGAGTATGGGCTCTAGTATTGCCTCTTCTCCATTCCACCTTGTTCATCACGCGATCCCGAATGGATCGCAACGGTCGTCTTACCGAAATTCGATCTAGAACGAGTTCGGCCCGGTTCAAAGCACAAGTTCGGATCGTGTAAACACAGTAAGGACGTGGTACGTCCTCTGTTTCTCGTTGCGAGACAATAGGAAGCTCTGTCGACCAATCCCAGTTTGGTTCCGACACTGGTCTCGCTTACAGGGATCGATTAACAAAGGGTCTTCGTCGTACAAATCGCATTCAGTGCCATGTGCTCTTTTACCACGAGTTTCAATTTGGCTGCTTTTCCAAAACTCAATTTTGAACGTCCGGAAGAGAGTAGTATTTCCACTTCTTTTCGAAGCATGTCTGAAGTTATGATGCGCTGTTTGGTTCTCTTACTACAATGCCGGTACGTTGGCAGCAGGTTCTCCCAATCCGAAGCCAGCCACCACTATCCAAGATGACCTGGAAGACCCTCTATGCTGCGCTTTGGGCGATAATGTTCAACTTCCCGTCCACCGGTAGCGCCAATCTTGCTCTTACAGTAAGCGCAATTGCCACCAGCAAGCTATCTTAAAGCTACTTTGATGTCTTCAGTGCTTTAAACACTAAAATTGTAAGCCTTATGTTCGGCCAACCAAGGTATTGAGCTTGTTAATAATCCTCAGCAGCAACCTGTTCGTTTTGCACAGCTACAGACGGAGTTGCCAGAGACGCCGGGGCTTGCTCACTGTTCCGGTCGAGTTTTCGCAATTTAGCTATCTACTTGAGCAGCGCGCAGCGCCACTGCTACAATCGATACGGCCATTGATTGAGCAGTACTTGCCCCCCGATCGGCTTCTCTCTTTCTTGAAGGTATTTATGTAGCACTTCTTGTATAATTTGAGCTGTAGCGCTGTGGTAATCCCCTCTAAAATTTGTGGTATTCACGGGCCGAATTTTTTCGGCATTATATCTGAGGAGATCATTCGTGAAGACTAGCACGATATTGCGATGCACAGATTATGCGCTGCCCTGCAGCACATGCATGTATATGTGAGAGGGGGTTATTTGAAGCAAGCGGAAGGCGGCGTGCCAGTATCAGAGCTTCATGAGCAATGCTAGTTTCTACAAATGGCGGGTGAAGTTTGGCGGGATGCCCTCTCGGGCTTTTGCTCTGCAAAACTCTGCCGGGTAACAGATGCGTCGATGATTTCGGAATTGAAGGCATGTCTATCGTATATATCTACAGATTCTTCCAAATAGTTGACCATTCTCGCCCCGGTTTTGCCTTTTCTAACAGGGATATCAAGACTATCAGATGTTTCACTTTTCACAATGCCTTTCCACTTAATGGTAAATAATTCAGATTCAACTGGGCGTAAAAATGTCCCTTTTATGAACGAAATCAAGCTTGCAAACTCAAAAGTGATAGGTGTGATGCCGGTTTTTTCCTTCATAATAAAATCTTTTATCAGGGTATCTATGAATAATTCATATTCATTTAGAGTAAAGTAGGGTCTTGGGTTTGGGAATTTTTTTGTTTTTGGTGCGATTGGAATATGGTCAATCACGTTAGATTCTTTCGCCAAATTCATCAAATAATTTAAGATGAAAACATGCTTCTCCAAATAAGATGATTTATATGGTTCGTCACTAAGGGTGTTCATCATTTCTAGGCAATCACATATGTTGCGGGTTTTGATCTTGCGAACGTCTTTTTTTACTGAACTAGGCATTGATACCAGTGTTCAGATGATTCAGATCATCTCTGATCTTGATTACGTGATTTGGGTACCTGTCTCTTTGGTACTGCGTTTGACGTAAAGATTTTGCAACAGGCTTCCATATTCTGGTTTGCCAAAACCGACTATTTTCAATCTAAATAATTGCGAGGCCCTCACGGATGGGTTTCACTTTTAGCATGACTATTCCGAGTGGGTAACAAAATGTGAAATTTGTGGGAATAGTTAAGGGATACATATCACCCCTCAAAATCAATGAATTAATTGGTGGCCCTTCCCGGACTCGAACCGGGACGCCCTTTCGAGCAAGAGATTTTGAATCTCTCGTGTCTACCATTCCACCAAAGGGCCATACCAATTGCGGCTTAGATATACACGGAAAACAGGACCGTCAAGGCATGAATATACACTACGCAAGGGCAGTTTTTTAATTTGAATCCGGGAATTATCACTAAAGAATCGAATCATAAGTACTTTTCTTTCAGTCTCATAACCTGAAGGCCGTAGGTTCTAACCTTACCCCTCCCTCAAAAACCAGTTATATTGCTTTATAACAGTAGATTAAAGGTTATCTTTGGGTGACCTTTTTCTTTTCTGAAATGGCGGTGGAAGCAGTTGGGATGGAAACACGCTGTTGCATTTCTGTCTCTGGATGATTCTGGGAAAAACACACTGACTGCCCATTGCAGATGCTCGTGCCGATGACGTCCAATGACAGTTTCCAGCCCAAAACGGAATCGTTCATCTAGCACCTAGGGCCGTAACCCTACAATTCTCGCGATTGTAGTCGAATAGCACTTCACAACATCGAGGGATTCGCGAATATCAGATAACCCGAAAATCAGTTGGAGATCTCAAGTGGCCGATTTGACAGACATGGAGGAATTACTCAGTGAAATCAGCAATGCGATAATCCCCCCTAAAATTAGTGGTGTTCAAAAGTAGAATTTTCTCGGCAGTATATCTGAGGAGATTTTTGATGAAGACAGCACGATACAGCGACGCACAGATCATGGGTATCTTGAAGCA
>MAAC01018383.1_pt1 | contig 11383 bp, 7 predicted proteins | sample 1115981 | NCBI WGS metagenome assembly MAAC01 (sample SAMN04961126, study PRJNA320927) | seawater metagenome | isolation source: sample BD02T64 sea water enriched with oil for 64 days | place: USA:Gulf of Mexico | collected 2013-07-27 | reverse complement strand
GAACCGTAGTTGGCGACATAGGCCTTGGAGCCATCGGGGGTAAAGGTGATATTCAGGGGCTCGGCAAAACCGCGAATGGTTTTGATCACCGTCAAGGACACCATATCGATTACCGAAACGGAATCATCGTCGGGGTTACCCTGGTAGTAGTAGCGGCCATCGGGTGAAAAGGCCAGATGCTCGGGGGCAAAACCCACAGCGATTTCTTTTTTCAAGGTCAACGTGGCGACGTCAATAATATAGGCCTTATTGGCACGGGTGCCGCCGGTGACCACCCAGCGCCCATCGCTGGACATCATCGCCATGTGAGGATTGACGTTATTGCCGAGAAACACACTGCCGATAATTTTATGGCTTTTAATATCCATAAAGCTGATGTCGTTGGAATCGCGATTAACGATCACCACCACAGAGGCCGGATCGGCAATTTTAATTTCCTGAGCACTGAGCCCGACTGTTGCCAGCAGGCCGATACAGACAGCCAGCAGCTGCCTTACGATACGTTTATTACACAACATGGTATAAATTCCTTAGATTAACTGCGTTACATTTAACGCACTAAAATTAGTCGTCGCCCGGGAGTCTTAGTAACTGGCCTGGAGACGGAAACCGGGCACCAGATAACTAAAGTCATCGGCGCCATCGGGCTCCTCTTCGACGTAGGTCAGATGAAAGGACAGCGCCAGTCGCTCGGCCAGGCTCAAGGTGTAATAACCCTCAAACAGTGTTTCCTCATCATCATTACCCAATACAGTATTGGCAAAACCCAGACCCCAAACATCGCTCGGATTAAAGCCCAGGCCATCGCTAAACTGTACGCCACCACTGAAGAACTCATCGTCATCACCCATTGGGGTTTCAGCCTCACCGTAACGGCCAAAGAGTGTAATGCCGGCCGATAATTTCTGATCGAGGCTGACACCGTAGGCACTCAAACTGCCGCCGTCATCACTATTATCGGTGCGATACCAGCCACGATAGTTACCGACACCGGTACCAAAGGGATTGAACTGGTAACCCACTTCCGCCATTTGAAACAGTGAATCCGACAGGTTAGTCGCGGTGCTATCACTTTGCTGGTAACCCAGTTTCAAGGTAACACCATTTTTGGGATCGTAGACAGCGGCCATACCGGCGCCATTTTCAGACAGACCCAACATCGGGTTGTTAACCAGGGCATCACTGAGAAACTGCGAAGTCTCATCGTTGGCCACGGCGTTGCTATCAAAGAAACTGGTGAGATCGATGCGACCCACGGTGAGGGCCAACTGCTCGTCAAATAACTCCGTCATCAACCAGGCTTCGCGCAGGCTCAAGTCATTAAGCTGGTTATCGTTCTCACGCAGGCGTGCGGTATAGCCGTTGATATCGGTGAGACCGCCAATTTCATTGCCCGGCGTGGTGCCACTCAAACCGACGATATCCGCGTAAAAGATGGTGTTTTTTGCTATCTCAGCCGTAAAATAAAGGTCGGTAGATGCCAGCTGGTAGAACTCGCCATCGGCTTCACCGTCACTACCGTCCTGCTGGTTGGCATACTGCATGGTGATGGCCGCATCAACGCCGACCTGCACGCGACTGGCCGCCTCACCCGACAGAGCATCGTCAATTTTTTCGTTAATGGTCTGGCGCCGGTAAACCCGCTCGCGCTGATAGGTGACCACAGAGTGGGTGCCGGGCTGCTCAGCAGCATGCTCAACCCCGTCGTCGTCGACAAACACTTCGACGCGACTCACATAGGTTTCGGGGTCGGAGAGTACCGCCGTGGTTTCCAGCTCGTTCAAGCGTTGCTCAAGCCTGTCCATGCGCGCCATCTGTTTTTCGAGTTGGGCAATACGATCTAGCAACTGCTCTCGCGTCGCCTCTTCGGCCTGCACCTGTGCGCTAAATGGCACCGCAAGCGCACACGAGCTTTCTTTTTAAAGCTGAATTTATTTTGGCCAGAGTCGGCCTTATACACCTGCAGCATTTACCACCTCGTTATTTTCATCGCTTAAAATCAGTGGCGCATTCTAACCTGAAAAAACAGGGCAATAAAATTTGCCACAATAAAATCAAACAAATGTGTAGCACTTTGAAACACTTTTTCTGAAGAAAGGTTTTTAAACTAGAAAAAGCTGATTCGCTCAATTAACCAGAACGATGAAAAGCTACCAATGGCATAAATAACCAGCACCTCTGCTCGCCTAAAAACTGCCCATTGCTTAACGCGTAGAGCCCAAAACAATATCAATACCGTGGCAATAAACAGTAATTGCCCCAACTCAACCCCGACATTAAAAAACACCAGTGCCAGGGGAATAGCCTGTTGCGGTAAACCTATGTCAGACAGAGCCCCGGCAAAACCAAAGCCATGTAACAAGCCAAAAATAAAGGCAATAAGCCAGGGCCATTTTTCCGCCATACCCTGCCTGCCTTGTTTGCCGTGTATTAATTCAACCGCCAGAAATAAAATACTTAAGGCGATAACGGCTTCCACCGCTTGTTGGGGCACGTGCACCCAGCCCAAAGTTGCCGCACCGAGTGTCAAACTGTGGGCAAGGGTAAATGCGGTGATAGTCGCAACCAGACGGCGCACACCAACAACCATTAATAACAGCGCAAAGACAAACAACAGATGGTCCACACCCTGAAGGATATGTTCGGCACCCAAGACGAGATAGGTCAGGGCAATATCAATAGCAGTACTTTTAACAGGGATATCGTAATAGGGGCGAGAAGGTTTAAGTAAGGCAGTAGCAACAGAACCATCAAGCCAACTCAATCTCAATAGTACGTCAGTGTTACTACGGTTCAGCCCCTCAACCGTTATTCGTTGGCCGACGATTTCGTCAGCACAATGCAGATACCAACGCTGCAACCTGGCGTTGCCAATGGTTTGCGAAACAAGCTCTGATTGATAACTACAACCAGATGGAAAAACTGCCTTAATAGCCGATTGCTGATTTTTATTCAGGGGAACTTTCCAAACGACAGCAAAAATATTTTCACCTTGCTGCGTTAATTCCAGATAAGCCGGGCGCATTTCATCGGCAGTCGTTATATTGGCAAGCGACAATAAAATAAAAACAATAAACCTTCGACCCAGCATTATCCGACCGCCTACACTATTCACGCGCAAGGTCAGCATCGACAACTATTTCATAACGCTGATACAGGCTTTGATAAAAGACTTCATTAGCCGCCTTTTGTTTTGTACTTCGCCACTCCCGAGCAACCCGCTCACGTATTTTATCAAGCGCGGGTAATTGGGCATCGCTACGCGAATGAATATAAATCAGGTGTTGGCCATAGGGCGATGCAACCGGGCCTTGCCAAGAATTCACCGGCAGAAGAAAAACCTGCTTTGCAAATTTCCCGCCAAACATTCCCGCTATCTGAGCCTCTCGCCCCCCTTTGAACTCATAGGGCAGTAAGGATCGATCACCCAGGTGAAGTGTGTCAACGGCATTGTCTACTTGCTGTAGTTCTTTTAGCACCTGCTCTGCCTCTGCACTGACATTGTCACCACGCAGGATCCCATCAAAGTAAATCTGCTGGAAACTCATCTCGGCGGGCAATGTAAAACTTGCCGGGTGTGCGACCCGGTATTCGCCAAGTTCTTCATCCGTCGGCTCAGGAATAATACTCAAGTCTTCAAACAGGTATTCCATTTTTTTAGCCAGGCGATTTCTGACCACGGCATCGTCTTTATCAAGACCCAGCACTACCGCTTCACGAGCGAGGACTAGCTGGCGAATGAAATAGTTAAGTTGCTGCTCTCTCTCCTCTGCCGAGGGTGCCCTGCCCATACTTTTCAGCCAACGCGTCGCCAGTGCATTTAAATCCGCTTGCGTAATAAGGATGCGATCTTCCCTTCCCGCATCCGAATCATTAAACTGAGCAAAAACAACAAACAATGCCGCACCCAACACCAGAAAGTGTAATAAGGGTTCGCGTAAGAATGCCGAAAATTTGTTTTTTTTCATGATGTAAAAATGCCAAACGGAGCGACGATGCGCTCCGTTTGGCAGCTCTGCTGTTTGAGAATTTTAATTTTTTGGGGTGTACCAAATCGGTGAGGTATAGGCACGTTCAGTAGTTATCATGGTAACCTCCTTCGGCATAGTTATTTTATAGTACTTCGCCTCGTATGCGGTCCAGCGGGGTGTCGGGATTTCAATGACGCGTGTGTAGTAAAAAGTACTCTGCTTGGCATCAAAATCAGGGTCCGTCCAAACTGCAAACAGCTCCGGCACACCAATCGAATTGATCCAGCTCGCATTGGCAATATCGACGGTATTACCGACGGAGGGAAGTTTTCCATTGGCATCGGGCTGGCGATCATCAGACCATGCGACATCGTAAACTTTTTCATGCAGCTTGCCTTTTTTGTCCATCCAGCCTTTTACAATCTGAATGCGATCAAGGTTGCCACTCAGCGTATCTTTCATCGCGGCAACAAGAAAGGTCGGGGCAGACTTACCCTCGGGCCGAGCTGACAAATCGCCTCCCATGGGCACACCTTTGGCGTAGCCTAGTTTTGCCGGCAGCCGGCTATTAGCGTCGTTTTTATTAAAATCCCAGCCGCCGAAGAAGCGCACCGTCATGCGGCTGCCCGTGGTGGCATAGGTTTCTTTACGCTGCATGGCGTCAAAAATAGAGGCACGGGTATTTTCATCGGCCCATACAGCAGCCCAGCCAGATGCCACTGGTGAATAACCTTTGTATTCGTGGTCACCCATTTTTGCCATTGGATGTTTGTAGCGCTCTTTACTCGGCTCACCGCCGGAGTGCTTACCAAAGAAATTATCTTCTTCAGCCGTCGCTAAACCGGTGTGACTGTCGGTAGAGCCAATAAAGCCCATTTTGTAGGGGTTGGTGCCAAATTTTTCCTCTAATTCCAGGCCAATCTTCAAAGCGGAGCGTGCATATTCACCTTCCAGCATTTTATCTTTCTTTAAGGCACTAAGATCCAGATTGCCCTGATCCCAGGTTTCGTAATCGGCAAATTCATCATTTGTAGAAAGATAAGGATGGGTTTCACCGTCGCCCTTTATTTGCGTAATTTCATAAAGACGCTCACGTTTTACACGCGTTTCAAGGTATTTTTTATCAAGCTTTTTCCCGGTAAAGGCCTTTTTCTGCGGGAACATAATACCGTTACTCAGGTTACCGTTATGCGCGATAGCGAGCACCTGGCCGGCGGTTTTTTCTTCGTACCTGTCCATCCATTTCCACAGATCAACAGGGTCATTACTGCCCAGAGGTGGCGTGGCGGTATAGGGCTCTAAGAGTTTTGCGCGATCGGCATTGTCTCGATAGATCACCACCCGGTGTAAATTGTTACCTTTCTCCAGAGACGTCCATTCATAACCAATGAATGCCGTGAAATGGCCGGGATCATTGGCCTCATCAGCCGCGTTAATAGTGGCATCCCAGGTATTGCGGTAAACAGCGGTCCCCGGCACTGATGCCAACTCTTTGGGAAATTTATCCTGCGCAAAAGCTACAATCATTTCACCCGCAGCCTTTACACCATCCTGCCCCCCTTTTGAAACCAACTCGTTCCAGCGGCGACCCGTTTCACTGGACATCACGTAAGGTGCGCCCGCTTGTAAATCCGGAAAGAAACCCATGTTGTCGGAGTGATCAGCTACCACGAGAAAATCAAGGGGCCGAGATAACCTGACCGGCATACCGGTCGATGAAACCACCTCTTCACCCTTGGCGAAACGATAAGCATCGGGCGGTAACAGTCTGGCACCAAAGGCCCCAGCATCAAAAGAAATGGCGGTGTGTAAATGAGTGTCGCCCCAAAGCGGTCTATCGGGGAAGCTTCGCTGAGCGTAGGGTGAATACGTTTCTTTTTTACCCGCAGAAAATAAAGGCGATGTATCGTCGGTGACCAGGCCGCCACCGGAGGCAAAGGCGCCCTGATGAGAAAATAAGGCCAGGGCCAGAACCAGGCCCGTTTTTGATGTTTGCTGTACGGTATTCTTGAGTTTCATATCCCTGTCCTTAGTCAAAAATCAAGTGCACCACTTGCCGGTGACTATTCCCTTTAACAACTCAACGATGAACTCCTCTCGCTGTACCTCATGCTCAACAAATTACCGCCATTTGTCAAAAATTAATTAAATCAGCTTCGAGCCGACATCCTGGCAAACGTCAACAAGCCCTAAAAAGCTTTAAAGAACAAACGACTTGAACAGGTTTTTATTCGCCAACCTTTAAAATAAGGGCTTTTTTATACAGGGCATTGCGTTGTGCGCCGCAAATTTTTGCCGCCAGGCTCGCCGCCTGTTTAACCGGCAAGTCGACCAGTAGCAGCTTTAGCACCCGCTCCTCTTCCTGCTCCTGAGCGCTCTGCACCGCCCCATCAAAACCACGCACCACTAATACCATTTCGCCTTTTTGCTGGTTTACATCATTTTTTATTTGCGTCAGTAATTCATTCAAACTGCCGTTGAGCACAGTCTCATAGGTTTTGGTCAATTCGCGGGCCAGTGTCACTTCGCGGTCAGCACCGAACAAGTCAATTAAATCTTCAAGGGTGGCGACGATGCGATGGGGGGCCTCATAAAAAATCAGCGTGCGCGTCTCGCTCACCAACACCTCTAAAGCCTTGCGGCGCTGGCTTTGTTTCGCCGGTAAAAAACCCTCGAAGCAAAAGCGATCACTGGGCAGGCCGGCGGCGCTTAAAGCGGTAATCGCAGCGCAGGCACCGGGCAGGGGGATGACCTTATACGCGCCTTCGCGCGCAGTGCGCACCAGGCGATAGCCGGGATCGGACACCAGCGGGGTTCCGGCATCGGAAATTAGTGCGACATCCTGACCCGCATCCAGGGCCGCAAAAATGCGCTCACCCTGGGCCTCATTACCGTGATCGTGATAGGCCACCAGCGGCGTGGTGATCTGGCAATGACTCAACAAGCGGCCGCTGTGGCGGGTGTCTTCAGCGGCGATCAAATCGACCGACTGCAGTACCGCTACGGCACGGGCACTAATATCGCCCATATTACCGATCGGTGTTGCCACTACAAAAAGGGTGCCTGTCATCGTCTGGTGCCTCAGCCGTCGTAATAATGAGTGGCAAGGATACAGTAGATGTCCGTCTCAGCGCGCCACAAAAAAACGGCAATACGACTGGCGTATTGCCGTTTTCCTGATCACAGAGGGCTTAAAATAAGCCCTGGTGTTACGACATATTCAGCCCCTGCAGGCCACCCTCTTCGCGCCAGCTTTTAAGAATCTCAAAAAACTCTATCGGCCCGCCGCCGTACTGGTTGGTGAGAAAGTTGTGGCCATTGACCCCGCCCTTGCCCTCGTTATTGTAGTAACCGGGGGTGCAGGTGTTGAAAAACTCCTCGTTGTTGTGGGCCTTGCTGCGGATGGTCGCACCCCAGTCATTTTGACGCTCTTCGCTCACTTCAAGCACGTCGAGTTTACGCTCATTGCACTGCTCAACAACGTAGGCGATGTGCTCGGCCTGCTCGTTGAGGGTATGGGGTAAGCTCACGGTGAGACCGGTCTGGAACAAGCCCATAAAGAAGCAGTTGGGGAAGCCGTGGCTAAACATGCCGTGCATCGTCGCCGGGCCGTCGGCCCACCTTTCACTCAATTTATTGCCGTCACGACCATTGATTTCAAAACCCGAAGCGGAGGTAAAGCCCTCCCCGGTTTCAAAGCCGGTGGCAACAATTAAGCAATCGAGTTCGTATTCAACACCCGCAATCACCACACCCTTTTCGGTAATGACCTCTACACCCTTACCGTCGGTATCAACCAGGGTGACGCTGGGGCGATTAAAGGTTTTCAGGTAGTCATCGTGAAAGCAGGGACGCTTACAGAAGGGTCGATAGTAGGCTTTGAGGTTTTCAGCGGTGTCCTTGTCGACCACGATGGCATCGACGCGGGCACGCACCTCTTCCATCTTCTGGAAGTGGGCGATTTCCTTGATAGCATCGCGCTCTTCCGCCGTCATGTTCTTTTGTGCGTCGCTCTTGCCCTCGGCACCCACCAGGCCGCGGAACAGGTCGGTCCAGCCATCATTGACCAGGTCCTCCGCCTGATAACCACCGTTGGTAATGACGTTGAAGTTTTCCATGCGCCGTGCCTGCCAGCCCGGCATCAGCGACTCCACCCAACGCGGGTTGGTGGGGTGATTGCCACGCACGTCAATGGCCGAGGGTGTGCGCTGAAAGACGAACAGCTGTTTCGAATCCGCACCCAGGTGGGGAATGCACTGCAGGGCCGTGGGCCCAGTGCCGATAATGCCGACACGCTTGTCCTTCAAACCCGTTAAATTGCCCTTGGTATCGCCCTTGGTGTAATCAAAGTCCCAGCGACTGGTATGGAAAACGTGGCCTTTAAAATCGGTAATACCCGAGATACGCGGCAACTTCGGCTTAGCCAGAATACCGGTGGCCAGTGATATAAAGCGCGCCTTGAGGACATCGCCGCGGTCGGTTTTCACCACCCAGCGCTGAATGCTCTCGTCCCAACTCATATCGGTAACGCCGGTCTGTAGCAGGGCACCGTCGTAGAGGTTATATTCTTTGGCAATGGCCAGGCTGTGCTCGAGAATTTCAGGCCCGAAGGAGTATTTTTCTTTCGGCATATAACCGAGCTTTTCGAGCAGCGGCAAATAGAGGTAGGACTCCACATCGCACTGGGCACCGGGGTAGCGATTCCAGTACCAGGTGCCGCCAAAATCACCGCCCTTTTCGATAATGCAGATATCTTTAACACCCGCTTCGCGCAAGTGAGCACCGCCGAGCAGGCCGCCAAAACCGCCGCCGACGATCAGCACTTCAACATCGCGCTGCACCGGGTCTCGCTCCAGGCCCTGCTTAACAAAGGGGTCATCGATAAAAACGTCGAGATTGCCGGTCATGTCCTGATACTGGTCGCGGCCCTCGGGGCGGATGCGCTTGTCGCGTTCAAAAGCATATTTAGCGCGCAGTTCATCCGGGTCAAAGCCGAGTTTACCGGAGGCCAGTTTTTCGGCGACCGGGCTAGAATCGGGGAAGTCAGAAAACTTTCGTTGATTCGCAAGGGCGCAGCCCGCTGCTGTTTTTGTTTCGCTCATGGTGATTTTTCCTGTCCAAAGTTATTAAATTATTATGACGCTCTTTTATCTCCAGCCCTGAGTTTTGCCGCTATTGCATATAGCGGCTGGGTAAAAAGATCTCATGACTTTTAAACATTGAGCTTTGTCATGGTGGCGATTAGTACTTATGGCTAACGGGCGCGTGAAATTCAGGGGATACGATATCGGGGAGTGATGGCATCCATTGCCGCTGTTCTGCCACAGCCTACCTTCCTAGTCGCGCTGATAGTCGTGCTTACTATATTCTAGTTGTACTTAATTTTTATAATAAAACGCTGAGAGCCTGGAACCACTGAGACCCGCTTGCCAAGCCTTCGACACCCACATAAAAACCGTGAAATCGAAGGTTTGAACAGAGCCTTAGTGGCCAAACTGTCATTGACTACAGCGGTGCTACTTTATGTCGACACCTTGCAGGTTACCTTCCTCACGCCACTCTTCAAGAATCTTGAAGAACTTCACGGCGCCACCGCCGTACTGACCCGAAATAAAGCCATTCTTATTGGCGCCACCACCTTCATTGTTGTAGTAACCGGGGGTGCACTGAGCCATCATCTGCTCGGTTTTATCGCCATAGCTGTCACAAATATTACACCACTCATCTTCCGCCGCCTGGCTAACTTCAACGGTTTCGGCCTTTTTCGCCCGTGCCTGCTTAAGGATGTAAGCCATTTGACTGGCCTGTTCATCGAGCATGTGGGTGGCATTGGGTGTGACACCGGTTTGGGTGAAACCAAGAATAAAGCAGTTGGGGAAACTGTGGGTCTGTAAACCGTGATAGGTCGACAAACCGTTGGCCCATTTCTCGGCCAGCGAGATGTTATTGCGACCGATCAGGTCGTAACCCGACTGCTTGGTATAGCTAGAGCCGGTTTCAAAGCCGGTGGAGAAAATTAGGCAATCCAGCTCGTATTCCACACCGTCGACAATGGCACCCGTTTCGGTGATTTCATCGACACCCTGACCATTGGTGTCAACCAGCGTTACGTTCGGCAGGTTGAAAGTTTGCAGGTAGTCATCATGAAAACCGGGGCGCTTGCAGAACTGGCGGTAGTAAGCCTTGAGCTTTTCCGCCGTTGCGGGATCGTCGACAATGGTTTCTGCACGGTCGCGAATTTCCTGCATCTTCTGGAAATCGCCCAGCTCGAAGACCTCATCCTTTTGCTCCGCGGTCAGATCCTCGACCTCGCCAGTGACGATGCCGCCGACGTTGCGAAAGATATCGGTCCAGCCGTCACCGACCATATCGTCATCGGTATAGGCACCACCCAAGGTGTTGTTAAAGTTTTCAACCCGCTTTTTATGCCAGCCGGGCTTCAGCTTGGCTTTCCACTCGGGATTGGTCGGCGCGTTATGACGTGCATCAACGGAACTTGGCGTGCGCTGAAAGACGTGCAGCGACGCCGCGTCTTCGCCAAGGTGGGGAATACACTGCACCGCCGTAGCACCGGTGCCAATAATACCCACGCGCTTACCCGCCAGCTTGTTCATGCCGCCATCGGGGCCACCGCCGGTGTAGTTATAGTCCCAACGGCTGGTGTGGAAGGTGTGGCCTTTAAATTTTTCAACACCGGGAATACCGGGCAATTTGGGTCGGGTCAGCGGACCATTGGCCATGGCGACATACTTGGCCTTCATGGCATCGCCACGATTGGTGTGAATAATCCAACGGCTGATGCTCTCGTCCCACTTCATCTCGGTGACGTCGGTCTGAAACACGGTGTCTTTGTAGAGGTCATAATGCTTGGCGATATTACGGCTGTGCTCCAACAGTTCGGGGGCGTGGGCATAGCGCTCGGTGGGTACGTAGTCCAGCTCATCGAGCAGGGGCATATACACGTAGGCTTCGATATCGCACTGGGCACCGGGGTAGCGGTTCCAGTACCAGGTGCCACCAAAGTCACCGGCCTTGTCGATCATGCGAATGCTCTCGACGCCAATTTCGCGCAGACGAGCACCGGCCAGCAAGCCACCGTAGCCGCCACCAATAATCGCTACTTCAACCTCATCGGTGAGGGGCTCACGGGTAAAACCGGGGTCGACATAGTGGTCGACCATATACTCTTCCAGTTCTCCGGCAGCGGCTTTATATTGGCCAAAGCCTTCTTTGCGAATGCGTTTATCGCGCTCGTGATTGTATTTGGCCCGCAATTCTTCCGGGTCAAAGCCGAGCTCCGAGGGGTCTGTGGTATAGGGTTTAGCTGCACTCATGATTAAATCTCCAGATAGTTGAGTTTGAAAATAAATTGTCTGTAACACATTGGGTAAAACGATAAATTGCTAAATTCT
>MAAC01007998.1_pt1 | contig 11391 bp, 7 predicted proteins | sample 1115981 | NCBI WGS metagenome assembly MAAC01 (sample SAMN04961126, study PRJNA320927) | seawater metagenome | isolation source: sample BD02T64 sea water enriched with oil for 64 days | place: USA:Gulf of Mexico | collected 2013-07-27 | reverse complement strand
ATAAAATTATGTTAAAAAAGAGTTATCAATATCGTTTTGAGATTTTTTTAATAACTCAGTTGTCCATCCTTTTTGGATCTTTGGTTTTTCCTTCCGATTTTTATGAGAACATTTTGTATCCTCTTTTTTTATTAACTAATGTAATTGCAGGTATTAATCTAATTTCAGAAAAAAGAAAACTTGTTTGGTTTTTTGTGTCATTACTAATCGTAGAAGGGATACTTTTTGGAACTTATTTTTTCAATAATACAGATGAACTATTAGTTAGTAAAATTAAATTCTTTATATATTTTTTATTTTATGTTACGGTTTCTTATGAAATTATCAATCAGGTTTGGAAGGCAAAGTATATCAATAAAAATGTAATATTTGGCTTAATAAGTGGTTATATTTCTTTAGGTTTTATTGGCTTGTTTATCTATTTGAGTGTAGATCTTTGGTACCCTAATTCTTTTTATGGCGTGGATGCTGTTTTTAATACAACTGAGGAATTGATGTACTTTAGTTATATTACCTTAATGTCTATAGGCTATGGAGATATTTCGCCAATTACACCAATAGCGCAGAAAGCCACAATATTTATTGGGCTTATGGGGCAGTTTTATTTGGTGATAATTACTGCCATTATCGTTGGAAAGTACATCAGTCAATCCAACCAAAAAAAACAATAAAATTTACGTGTATTATACCTAGTTTGGATTATGAAAATCAGGATTGGCTGTAAAACCAGGTTCTGATAAGGATAATAAAAAGGCTTTTAAATCTGTTTTGTCAGCATCCGTTAGATGCGCTCCGCCATCAGCTATATTTTTCATTAGGGGGTCTATTGATTCTGAATAAACCAAACCTTCGCTATAATGATTTATAACCTCCTCTAAGGTTTCAAACCTTCCGTCGTGCATATAAGGTGCTGTGTAAGCTAAATTTCGTAGGGATGGAGATTTAAACTTCCCGTGATCAAGAGGGTCATTAGTAACTTCACCTAAACCAATATCCTCAAAAGAAGTGTCTAATCCATTATTGTGAAAAATATTATCGGTCCATAACGGATTTGCATCACTTCCGTGGCAATGAAAACAATCTCCTTTTGTTTCATCCATAAACACGTTAAAGCCATTAATTTCGGATTCGGTAAGTATGTTTTCACCTAAAAGATGCCTGTCAAATCTAGAGTTTCCAGAAATTAATGTTCTTTCAAATTGCGCTATGGCTTTGGTTACTAAAACCGAATCTATAGTTGAGGTTCCGAAAGCTTGTAAAAATAAATCTGGATAATTAGAAGTTGCTTGTAAACTGGCTACTGCATTTGGCCAGGTATTTTTCATTTCTAATTCATTAACAACGGGACCAAAAGCCTGATCTTCTAAACTTAATGCTCTACCGTCCCAAAAGAATTTTTCATTAAAATTCCAAGCAGCATTAAAAACAGGCATTGCATTTCTATTCCCTATAGAACCATCAATACCAGTACTAAATTGATCGGGATCTGTAAAAGCGTTTTCAGCAAAATGACAATCCGCACAAGCCTGTGTTCCGTCTCCAGAAAGTAATGGTTCGTAAAATAGTTTTCTGCCCAAAGCAATACCATCAATGGTTTGAGGGTTGTTTGCTGGGATTAATGGGGCAGGTAATAAAATTTCAAATATCTCTGGTATTTCTAAGCCTATTTCCGTTGGAATATAATCATCACTAGAACAAGAAAATAGAACTATGGTAAGAAACGCCAGAGGTATAAGATTTGATTTCATAATAGTATTCTACAATTTATTGAACTTCTACACTAAAAACGTTTTGTCCATTTTGATTCATCATTTTTTGAGCATTGTAATTCATCATTAAATCGGTACTCAATTCATTTAAATTCCAAGTATTTGGATTTTTAAACCATTCGGCCAAATTCATTTTTATGTCTATAGTTGAATTACTATCTATAGAAAGACCGTCAATATCAACAGTAATAAAGTTTTGTTCAAAAACACCTTCGCTCACTCTTGCAGTACCATTATGGTATGCATAAGGTTGAGGGTCTCCATTAGTGTCTTTAAAAGTTCCTTCTTGTTGCATAAAATGGTAACCACCTCCTAGCATACCTGGCCAATTCCATGAAGCTGCATTTAGATCTGTATATTCAGTATCAATATTGTCTTCTTCATTAAATCCATATACAAAAGAAATGCGAGTATAAGTATCTGGAGGAAATACTTCGTTATTTGTAAAGTTTAATGTATTGTCGTCTGTAAGATCCACTAAATTATATCCTGGTAATTCGATGGCATCACCAAACGAATTGTAAAGCGTTACTTTAGAAATTAAGTACCGTAATTTTGATATTGTTAATACTTCATCATTTTCATTGGTAAATTCTGTAGTGCCAAAATCTGCAGCTGTAACATTTGTTCCGTCCCAGTTTTGGGATAAATCTATAGATATCAATACGTTTGAAGGCGAATCATCATCGTCATTACATCCTACAAAAGCAATAGCTAAAATTAATAATAGGGCAATTTTTTTCATTTTCTTTTTTATTTTAATTTATATATTAATAAGTCATTACCTCCCTTGTTTAGGGTAATGTCTCCATTGTTACTGCCGGTATACCCAACAATAACTATTTTGTTATCTGAAGTTTCAATGCCATCAATAGCAAAATCGATATTGCTACCACCAACATTTATTTCAAATTCTAAATTTCCATTTTCATCGATAATAAAAGCCCAAGCATCATTTGCTCCATTATTTGAAGCAACATCTAAGTCACTACTGCTACTATTTCCAGAAATTAAATAATTTCCATTTTCAAGATTGGTAATGCCTCTAGAGGAATCGAAATCAGTACCACCGTAAGTTTTTTCCCAAATAATACTACCGTTAGAACTGTTAAATTTTATAGCCCATACATCTGCGTTTCCTTTAAATGAGGAAATGTCATAGTCTGAGCTTCTGGTATTTCCTGTTATAATAAAGTTTCCGTCTGGGGTATTGGTTACTGAATATGCTTTATCTGATTCTGAACCTCCTAAAGATTTTTCCCAAAGCATATCTCCTTCGGCATTAACTTTTACGATCCAAAAGTCATTAGCACCTCTGGCATTTGAAATGTCGAAGTCTGAGCTTTCTGAAACTCCAATTAGTAAAAACCCTCCATCAGCTGTTTCTATAACATCTTTTCCTTCATCCACATGGGAACCTCCAAAGTATCTACGCCAAATTTTATTTCCGTCAGCATCCATTTTAATTCCCCAGTAATCTCCTAGACTATGTTGTGAAGCTTTATTGGTCTGATTATTTAAATCATTCCCTTCGCCTCCTTCTACATCTACAAACCCAACATCTAAAAACCCGGTTGCAAAATACCCGCCGTCTGAGGTTTGAATCACTCCAAAAGCTCTATCATTACCTTCAAAACCCCAAGATTTTTCCCATTCTATAGTTCCAGATCCATCTATTTTTACAATCCAATAATCAAAAGATCCAGCATTTTCCGAAACATCCCCATCATTACTTGAAGTATATCCAGAGATTATATAACCTCCATCATTGGTTTTAGCAAGGTCTGTAGCAATGTCATCTGAGCTTCCGCCATAGATTTTATCCCAAACCTTGTCTCCATCTGAATTAAGTTTTAATAACCAATAATCTACATCTGAAGAAGACTTCCCTGTAATATCACCGTCTGTACTTCGAGTATACCCTAATACCATATAGCCGCCATCATCTGATTTTACAATGGATACAGCATTTTCTTCATTACTACCTCCGTAGGTTTTTACCCAGTCAATTTCCCCTAAAAAGGGGCCATATTCACAAGAATCATCATCTTCGGTTGCATTTGGATTATAATTATTACTCTCAGGATCTGTACAGCCTAAAATCGGGACAGGAGTAGTAGTTCCCTCGTCATCACTACCGCAAGAATAAAAGGATAATGAAAGAAAAGCGAAAATAATAAGATAATATGATCTTATATTTGTAAACATATTAGCAATTTTACACCTCCTAAATTTTGGCGAAACGAAATCGTTTCGCCAAAATTTAAAAGGACAATTTTTATTTTACAATTAATTTTTTAGTTGTCGTGTTATTAATTTTAACAAGATACATTCCGCCATCTAGGTTTGAAATATCTATATTTTCTGAAATTGAATTAGATATAGTTAGATTTATCACCTTTTGACCTAATACATTAAAAATTTCAATTTGAGTAATAGGAGATGTTTTTGAAGATATTGTGAATAGATTGTTAGCTGGATTTGGACTTATTAAAAATCTAGTAGAATCAGTATCTTCAATACTTAATACATCATCATTGCTCTTTACTAAGAAAAAACCTTCATTTAAATCGCTAATTATAAGGTTTCCACTTTCAAAATAAGGATATACATTCCATGCTCCATCAAAATTTGCAGAATCACTTTGTGGGTAAGTATCAAAAAAACCAATTTCAGTCATGGTGCCGTTAGCAATGTCACTAATATCTAAGACTCTAAATCCAGCCCTATAATTAGCCATGTAATATTTTCCTTCATGAGTGTAGCCATTATGATCGATTGCTGGTGTTTCACCAAAATGTTCAAAATCGAATACAGGGTTATCTAGATCTGTAAAATCAAAAATAATTGTTTTTGTATTAAAACCAAATCCCTGTTCATCAAGCTCATCACCTACAATAAAATACTTTAAGTCTTCAGTGAACCATCCTTGATGCGTATAGGAATCATTAGTGTAAGTTGCAGATGAGATTAATTGAGGATTGTTTTTGTCAGTTACATCAACAATAGCAACATGGTTTTCATTGCTACCAATATATATTTCTCGTCCTGTATAATCAGTGTCTGGTCCGTTATAAATAATTACTTGGGCATCATGTGAATAATTACTATCAGCATATCCACCTTCACCAACTGGATTTAGAGGATCTTGGATATTAACAAAATGAGGGCCTCCACTATATGTATTTGTTCCAACTGCATATGCATAGCCTGTTTCTTCATTGATAACTATATTGTGAGCCCTTTCAAAACCATCGTAATGAGCATCTTCTGTAAAGGTTACAGGAGGGTTGTTTACCGATCTTAGGCGGGTTAAGTCAAAAACTTGCATTCCATTATCTCCATATTCACTCACTACAAAAGCATAGTTGTTATATACTTTAACATCTCTCCAGGTAGTAGAGGAGTCATGGGTTGGTAATTTACCAAGGTAAACAGGGTTAATTGGATCCGACATATCTATAAATGCAGTTCCGTTATTAAGTCCAACTAGTGCGTATTCTTTTCCATCTTGAGAATCTGTCCAACCCCAAGAATCATTTGCGAGAGAAGCGTTCATATCTCCAAGAGAAATGTGAGATTGTAAATCGTATCCATCACAGGGATATCCATCGGCAAAACCATTTTCACATGGAGTTTGTGCAAATGCAAAAAATGTAGCAAAAAATGCTATAATTGGGAAGTTTTTCTTATTCATAATGTTTTTTTTAATTTTAAAAAGCTGACAAAATTAAGGATAAATAGGGGTTATATAAAATGATAAAAGTTAAAAAATGTTATAATTACTGTGTTTTATTTATCGATAGAAGTGTTTATTTATTCTTTTATAAGTTTTGTCGTTAATTTATTGTTTATACGTATGAAATATATTCCTTTTGATAACGATGAAATGTCTATTGTATCGGTTGTAGAAGTTAAGTTGTTTTTTGATAATAATATTTTACCGCTGATGTCGTAAATTGATATCATTGAAACAGTTTCAGAATAAGAATCTATAGTGATAAAATTAGTAGCCGGATTTGGATATACGGCAAATTCAGATTGAAAATTATCATTAACAGATAATAATGTTTCCTTTACTACAAATAACCCTTCTCTATCACTCAATAATATGTTTCCACTTTCAAAATATGGATATAAACTCCAGATTCCTTCATAGCCAGCGTTATTATTAACAGGACGAGTGTCAAAATATCCTATTTCAGTTAAGGTGCCGTTTTCAATATCTGAAAGATCTAGAATTCTCATCCCTGCAGCATTATTAGCCAAATAAAATTTGTTTCCTTTTACATAACCATTATGGTCTGTAGCTAGCGTTGGTCCAGAATAATCGAAAAAGTGTATTGGATTATCCAAATCATTTAAATCTAAAATAATCGTCTTGGTGTTAAATCCAAAATCAATTTCATCAGCTTCATCGCCTACCAAAAAATAACGCTGATCTTCGGTAAACCAACCTTGATGTGTGTAAGAATAATTTGAATAGGATACGGATGAAATATGTTGGGGATTGTTTTTGTCGGTTACATCTACAATAACTACTCTGTCTTCATTAGAGCCTATAAAGATTTCACGTCCTGTATAGTCTGTGTCTGGACCTTCATATATAACTACTTGAGCATCGTGAGTATAGCCATCTGCCGAATAACCTCCAGCAGCTATAGGGTTTATAGGGTCTGATATATCAATAAAATGGGCACCTCCCGAAAAAGTATTGTCACCAACACTGTAAGCAAAACCCGTTTCTTCATTAATTATAATATTGTGAGATTTGCCAAATCCATTATAATGAGCGTCTTCTGTAAATGTTTCAGGGGGATTTGGTACATTTCGTAAACGAGTTAGATCAAACACTTGCATCCCATGACCCTCAGCTTCACTAACTATAAATGCGTGATTGTTATATACTTTAATATCTCTCCAGATACTGGTGCTCGTATAAGTAGGAAGTTTTCCTAAGTAAATAGGGTTTATAGGGTCTGAAATATCAATAAACACGGTTCCATTTTTAACACCCATAATACCGTATTCTTTACCGTCTTGGGGATCTGTCCAACCCCAAGAATCATTTCCTCTTTCGGTGTCTAATTCGGTTAATGAAATAAAGGATTGTATGTCGTACCCATTACAAGGGTAGCCTCCTGCCATACCATTAACACAAGGAGTTTGAGCTATAGAAATAAAAGAAACAAATAGGACTACAATTGAAAGATGAATACTTTTCATAATTAATACAATTTAAAAAACACCTTAGCTTTAAGAAATCATTAAGCTAAGGTGTGTAAGAATTATTTCTTTATTATTTTTTTAGTTACTTGATTATTTATTGAAATAAAATAGATTCCTCTTGACAAATAAGAAATATCAACTGTTTTTGAAGTTGCATTTAAATTATTTGAAGCATACAACTGTTTTCCACTAATATCAAAGATTTGAATACTAGTTAATAGTTCATTTTTTGAATCAATCGTTATTAGGTTTGTTACTGGATTAGGATAAAGTGACAATCCACTGTTTAATTCGAAATCTGATGTGTTTAACTCTTCTTCAACTGTAAGTGTAAATGAGCAAGAGGATGAATTTCCAGAGGAATCTTCTGTTTCAAATAAAATAACATGGTCTCCTAGAGTTAGTTGTGTTCCAGAAGAAGGAGATTGTGTAATTGAAAGGGATGCGGTACAAGGGTCTAATGCTGTTACGGTTTCATCTCCTACATAGTTTGGTAAAGTAAAATATGTTTGCCCAGCGTCGTAGCTAACAGTAGTTTCTGAAGGGCATGAAATAACAGGATCTAAATTGTCTTCTATTGTAATTGTAGCAGTACAAGTATCGGTATTTCCAGAAGGATCTGTTACTGTAAAAACAACTGAATTTGTTCCAATATCTCCACAACCAAAAGTGTTTTCATCTAAGCTTAATGTAAAAGAACCACTATCATCACTAGAGCCTCCATCAACCTCTGATGCCACAACTATAACTTGTCCATTTTCGTCTAACTCTAAAGTAATATCTTGGCACACAGCTATAGGATCTGTGTCGTCTATAGCAGAAGATTTAACTAAGAAAAATCCGCCAGACAAATAGTTACTTATAATAATGTTTCCACTTCCGAAGTAAGGATATACATTCCATGCACCTTCAAATTCTGCTGAGTCATTAGCAGGGTAAGTATCAAAATATCCTATTTCTGAAAAACTTTGACCATCTATATTACTGATATCTAAAACTCTCATTCCGGCTTTGTAATTGGCGATAAAATATTTATCTCCTAAAGTATAACCATTATGGTCTATAGCAGCTGTTTCTCCGATATAGTCAAAATGATGTTGTGGATTGTCAAGATCTGTAAAATCAAAAATAAGTGTTTTGGTATTAAAACCGTAATCCTGTTCATCAAGTTCATCACCTACAATAAAATATTTTAAGTCCTCTGTAAACCATCCCTGATGTGTATAGGAATCATTAGTGTAGGATACAGATGAGATTAATTGAGGGTTGTTTTTATCGGTTACATCAACAATAGCAATATGATTTTCATTGCTTCCAATATAAATCTCATGACCGGTATAATCCGTATCTGGACCATTATATATAATAACTTGAGCATCATGTGAATATCCACTTCCAGAATAACCTCCTTCGCCAACGGGATTTAAAGGGTCTTGAATATTAACAAAATGCGGACCACCACTAAAGTCTGCTCCAACGCCATAAGCATATCCTGTTTCTTCGTTGATTACTATATTATGAGCAGAACCAAATCCGTTATAATGAGCGTCTTCTGTAAAAGTTTCAGGTGGACTAGCTACATCTCTTAATCTAGTTAAATCAAAAACTTGCATTCCATGACCACCAGCTTCACTCACTACAAAAGCATAGTTATTATACACTTTTACATCTCTCCAGGTAGTTGAAGTGGTGTGTGTAGGTAATTTACCAAGGTAAACTGGGTTTATTGGGTCAGAAATATCAATAAATGCCGTACCATTATTAAGTCCAACTAGTGCGTATTCTTTTCCGTCAAGTGGATCGGTCCAACCCCAAGAATCATTACTTGAAGAAGCATTAAAAACAGATAAAGGTATGTGTGATTGTAAATCATATCCATTACAAGGATATACGCCTGCCATACCGTCTACACAAGGAGTTTGAGCCTGTGAAATTGAAAAGCAAGCAGAAAAAATTAGAAGTAATAGTTTTTTCATTTTGTTAGTTATAAAGTTTTAATGTTTTTTGAAAAGTAAAAATTGTCTGGACAAGTACATCAATTTAACAAAAATTGAAATAATATCTAAACCATAACTGCCAATTAAGAAACATTTAACCTTTTCTTAACTTTGGTTTCATTTGGGTAAAATTCATGTTTAGAATTATTAATTATTGAATTAATTAGATTTTAAAAATCATAGTTGATGTTAATTTTTTTACATTAGCGTGATTAAACTATTATAACCGCAATAATGAAGATTAAATTTTTATTTATCGTTTTCTCTCTCTTTCTTATAATTTCCTGTAAAAAAGAAGAAAAAAAAGTAATTCCTCCCCAGAAAATTAATGTGTATCAAATCGTTCCTAAAACAGTACCCATCTATGAAGAATTTGTTGGGCAAATTTATGGTGAAAAGGATATTCCCATTCGTGCAAGAGTGGAAGGGTTTTTAGAAGAGATTCATTTTAATGAAGGGTCAAGAGTAAAAAAAGGAGACTTATTATATGTAATTGATCCAGCTCCATTTCAAGAAGCAGTCGTTGGTAAACAAAGTATGGTGGCACAGGCAAATACTTTAGTTATACAAACAGAAAGTGATTTAAAAAGAGTAAAACCCCTTGCTGAGATGGATGCTGTTAGTATACGTGAATTAGATATGGCGCAAGCACAAAGAGATGCTTCCATATCTTCATTAAAAGCAGCTAATGCAGAGTTAAATATTGCAGAAATTAATTTAAGCTATACTAGAATTTTATCACCAATAGATGGAATAATAGGTAGAACTTTAGCGAGAGAAGGAGAATTTGTTGGAAAAGATCCAAACCCTGTAATATTAAATACAGTATCTAATATTAATACGATTAGAGTTCAATTTTTTCTTTCTGAAAATGAATATTTGAGGGCAGCAAGAGCTTATGCTAATGAATCGAATAATAAAATTGAGAGAAATAATGATAGAGTAGTAGTGCAATTAATTTTATCTGATGGTTCCTTATATGACCAGATTGGAAAAATTGATTTTATTGATAGAAATGTTGATTCATCTACCGGAACAATATTATTACAGGCATCTTTTCCAAACCCCAAAGGGATTATTCGGCCAGGACAATTTGCTAGGGTAAAATTAAAAATAATGGATGTAAAAGACGCAATTATTATACCTCAAAAGTGTCTTACAGAACTCCAGGGTCAGTATTCTGTTTTGGTTGTGAATGCTGAAAATAAAGTAGAAACAGTACAGGTTACCATAGGAGAAAAAATTCCAGGATTTACGATTATTAAAGATGGACTTAAAAGTGGAGATCAATTAATTTTAGAAGGATTACAAAAAGCAAGACCGGGCATGGAAGTAATCCCAGTTGTAACTGAATACGAAAATAAATCAACCAACAAACAATAGTTATGGCTGAAGATAAAGGAAACTTTTTTGTACACAGGCCAATTGTGGCTATTGTTATTGCAATAGTAATTGTAATTGTTGGTACTGTTTCATTGATAGGATTACCCATCGAACAATATCCAAACCTTACACCTCCCATTGTTCAAGTTCGTGCAAATTATACTGGGGCAAATGCCATTAGTGTTGAAGAGTCTGTTGCCACACCTTTGGAGCAACAAATTAATGGGGTAGATAATATGATTTACATGAAATCTACCAACGCCAATGATGGGTCTATGTCTATCGATATTTCATTTGATGTTGGAACAGATCCTGATATGAACACCGTTTTGGCGCAAAATAAAGTGTCAGCTGCATCAGCAAAACTACCAGCTTCGGTTACAAAATTAGGTGTAACAACTCAAAAGTCATTACCTAATACTTTAATGTTAGTTACCTTAACATCTGACGGTAGATATGATCAGGACTTTTTAGGAAACTACGCACTCATCAATATTAAAGATAAGTTAGCAAGGATAAAAGGGATTGGTAGAGTTGATGTATTAGGTGCTTCGGATTATTCCATGCGGATTTGGGTAAAACCAGATCGATTATCACAATTAGGATTGACAGTTCCAGAAATAATCAATGCAATTAATGAACAAAACATTATTGTTCCTGGGGGTAAGTTTGGTGCAGAACCCGCTCCACCAGGTACTGATTTTACCTATACGGTTCGTCTTCCTGAACGTTTCAATTCTGAAGAAGCTTTTGGAGATATTATAGTTAGAACGCAAAGTGATGGGTCGCAAATAAAATTAAAAGATGTGGCGTCTATTAGTTTGGGAGTGGAAAGCTATAATATGAAAGCAAGGATGAATGAAAAAACCGCAGGAATCATTGCCTTATATCAAGCTCCAGGATCGAATGCTACCGAATTGGCCGCAACTATAAAATCTGAAATGAAAGCCTTGTCAAAAGAATTTCCAGAAAGTGTAGAATATAATATTTCATTAGATACGACCAAGGCTATT